>JADMIO011449879.1_pt1 | contig 12692 bp, 7 predicted proteins | sample 8958161 | NCBI WGS metagenome assembly JADMIO01 (sample SAMN16585339, study PRJNA669376) | soil metagenome | isolation source: Crop rotation soil | place: USA: Cullars Rotation, Alabama | collected 2011 | reverse complement strand
TTTATCATCAACTTCCTGGGGCAGCAAAATATTATGGGCTTATCTGAAGCCATTGCTAAAAACTATCTCGCCTTGTATTGGGGCGGATCTATGATCGGACGTTTTCTGGGCGCAATTTCCTTAAATCAGGGAATTGCCGGGACAAAGAAAATTAGTCTTATGATCCTGACAGCGGGGGTTGTATTTTTGGTGATTCTGGGTGTGATAGACCTGAGTTTCAATCAAATTTTTATATTTCTGATCCTTATTGGTATAAATCTGATTGGATTTTTTATCGGAAAATCCGCTCCAGCCAAAACACTGTCTCTTTTTGCTTTGATCTGCGTAGGATTGATTCTTTTAGCCATCTATACTGCAGGTGCAACGGCCATGTGGGCAATATTGGGTGTTGGTTTATTCAATTCTATCATGTGGTCAAATATTTTTATACTGTCTATTCATGGCTTGGGCAAATACACCGGTCAGGGATCTTCTTTATTGGTAATGGCTATCCTTGGCGGGGCGTTACTGCCTCTGGTTCAGGGTGCATTAGCAGATGTAATGGGCATCCAGCACTCGTTTTTTGTACCCGTTATTTGTTATGTCTATGTCGCTTTCTTCGGTTTCTATTGCGCAGCGAAGCTCGGATATGTCAAAGCGGTCCAAACTGCTGGCGGGCATTAAGCTAAAGCTATCGATCTGGATCTGCCAGGTTAAAAATAATCTTGTATAAAATGTTCTTCAGTATTACAATATAGAGATGAATAAATGTTTAAGCCTGGAATGCTGGTCTGCAACCTTCTTTTCATATGTAAAACAGGGTGTGTTTTTTTGATGTCCAACATCTTGCAAATTTCTTTATCTGCCTGAATGGCCCATATTTTTTGTTCACCTTCTTTTACTTCTATCTGGTAATGTTCTTTCAGTGTTTTAAAAAGTGACGTGTTCTCCAGGTTTCTGTTACTAAATCCACGTAAACCAATATTGGTAATAAAAGTTTCTTCATAAAGTACAGGAACATCGTCTATTTTCCTGAGACGGCTAAAAAACAAGCATCCTTGCTTTTGTTCTTCTTCATTAAGCTCGTAAAAAAAATCTAACGGCCATGCTTGTTTAGTTTGTTTTTGTAGCATACTGGTGGTCAGTACCTGATCTCCAACTCCTGCTGTTACACCACTTAAAGAGAGAATGCCCAAGCCTTGTTTGAGTTCGGATACAATGCTGCCTTTGCCATGTTTTCTGGTGATATAACCCATATTCATCAAAGCCGAAAGTGCCTGCCTTACAGTCACTCTGGTGGTGCTGTAGGTTTTACAAAGCTCGTTTTCCGAAGGCAATAATTCGCCTTTTTTATAAGTTCCTTTGTCAATTAAAGTCTTAAGATCGTCAATAACTTTTTTGTAGAGGTGCGTCGTTTCTTTTTTTACCATTGCAGACGGTATTTATTTGTGTTATGACAAAGGTAGTTATTTATAGCTGTTTATGAGCAAATGACTATACAAGTTGCTAAAATAAGTATGAGAGAATTATACTTTTTGTCTTGACTATACAAGTTGAAATAAAAATGCAAAATAACTTGTGTATACAAGTTGTTTTATGTATGTTTGATTTAACAATGTTTTACCAGCATTTAGAACCAAATTTAAATAACCTTATATAGCAATGAGCGTAATGCACATGATATGGCTATTGTAAACCTGATTTAAATAGACCTGACCAAAATAACCAAATTTTAAACGTATGAATAAAAAAAGTTTAACGGGCTTTCACCGGAAGGTCTCAGAATGGGACCGGTGCCTGCTGTCTACAGCATTGTTCGTCTGTGCTTTTTCGCTCGGTGCTTTTGCTTCGGTGGTAAAAGAAACAGTAACTGACCAACGTGTTTTTGCTTCAAATATTGTCATCAAAGGTGTCGTTAGAGACAGTAAAGGTGAGGCACTTCCCGGCGCTTCTGTTTTAGTTAAAGGGACTAAAACAGGTACGGTAACGGATACTCAGGGAAGATTTAGTCTAACCGTTCCGTCGAGTTCCTCTGTATTACTGATCAGTTATACTGGATTTGAAACGAAGGAAGTACTTGTTGGTACCGCTATTGATTTCCAGGTACAGTTAAATGCCAATGATAAGAACCTGGACGAGGTGGTGGTACTGGGCTATGGTACTGTTAAAAAAGGCGATTTAACGGGTAGTGTAGCCTCCATTAAAGGGGATAAGATTACCCAGGTTTCTTCCGGAAGTTTTGAAGCGCTTTTGCAGGGAAAAGTAGCGGGTCTAACCGTAATTAATGGCAGCAGCGACAATCCTCAGGGTGGCGCCACGGTACGTGTACGTGGAGTGAGTTCCATTAATGGATCCAATGCCCCCTTAGTGGTATTGGACGGAATCCCGCTTGGAGACGCTGGTAATATAAATGCTATTAATCCGAATATTATAGAATCGGTAGAGGTATTAAAAGATGCTTCTGCTACTGCCATTTATGGTTCCAGAGGCTCCAATGGGGTGATTATGGTCACCACTAAAAAAGGTGCAGAGGGTAGTTCCAATGTTTGGTTTAATGAAAAAACAACCATTGGCTATTTTAGTAAGGCATTGGATTATTGGAAAGATCCTATAAAAATGGCTATGCTTGAAAATGAATCTGCTGAAAATGCTGGTGTCGAGCCGCGTTATATTGGCAAGAAAGATCAGTATGGTACTTATTATCCTTCGATAACAGAGTTGAAGAATAACGAATGGCCTTATCATACCAATTGGCCAGATTATATCTTCAGAAAGACGTCCATTACACAGGATTACAATGCTGGTGTAGAAGGGAGCAATAAAGGAAACCGTTACTATGTAGGACTCGGTTACTACAGGGGGCAGGGGATGCAGATCAATGACGATTATAGTAAGTTGTCGCTCGACCTTTCCTATGATCACAACATTTATAAAAACCTGGTGTTAAGGTCCAGAACTGGATTTTTCAGAGGAAACCGGAATGTCAATTATGGGATGGATTATTCCCGAAATCCGCTTTTCCCAGTCTACAATGGGGATGGCTCTTACTTCAAATCCTGGGAAAAGGATTATGGCAATCCTGTAGCGATGACCAATGAACGCAAAAACAAAAGTAATAACCTGGATGGTTATGCACAGTTGCAGCTCGACTGGGACATTATCCCGGATCTCAAATTTGTTGCGAGGGGTAATGCCAGGGCAGGCAATAGCGGAACATATTATTTTAACAATCCGGTATATACAGAAGGTGGCGATTTGTATCATGGTGAAGGTGGTGTGGGAAGTTTTAATTACATTAATTTAACCGGAGATGCCTACCTGACTTACACAAAAAAAATAGGCACTGATCACGATTTTAGTGCAATGCTGGGTTCTACCCTTGAAAATTCAATCTCAAAGGGACTGAATACTGTCGGCCGGGGATTTGCCAATGTAGTGCTGCAGGAGGAAAACCTTCAGGGCGCTGAAAAGCAGATGATTTCCAGTACCAGAAGTGAAACAATGCTGGCCTCTGGTTTTGCCAGGTTGAATTATAGCTTTAAGAACAAGTACTTATTCACATTTACTGGTCGTGCAGATGGAAGTTCCAAATTTGGTGCGAACAACAAATGGGGCTTCTTTCCATCAGGAGCTATAAGCTGGAAGTTGTCGGAGGAAGATTTTATCAAAAACCTGAATTTCTTTGATCAATTGAAACTGCGAACCAGTTATGGTGTATCCGGAAATCAGGGAATTGCTCCTTATCAAAGTATCTCGCAATATGGGCAGGACTATTATTACTTAAATGGAGTGGAACACATTGTTTACGGAATCGGTAAGGAGGTAGGCCGTGAAGGCGAAGGAAACCGGTATGTACAATGGGGTGGAATGGCGAGTAAAGATCTGCGCTGGGAGAAAACTGCACAACTGGATGTTGGATTGGATATGTCTTTACTAAAAAACCGGTTAAATGTCGTTTTTGATTATTATCAGAAGAAAACTACTGATTTGCTGAGAAGAAGGTTTCTGAATCCGAGTACAGGATTCGACCGTGTTTGGACTAATGACGGGGAAATTAGCAATAAAGGGATCGAGTTATCTGTTGATGCCCGTATTATCGATAAAGGGGCCTTTCAGTTTAATGCCGGACTCATCTTTAACGCCAATAGAAATAAAGTGATTAGTCTGGGTTCTAAAGCCAGTACTGGTTATAATGAAGATGCAAACGGTATCAGATACGAGCCATATGGTTCCGGTATTCTGAATGATGCGTTTATCAATGTACTGGCTATAGGCTATCCAATCAATTCTTTTTATGGCTATAAAGTGAATGGCATCATTCAGGAAATGCCAGACAATGCGACTAAGATGACCAGGCCAGGGGAATTGAATTATGTGGGATTGAAAGCAGATGGAAATGTGGATCCGAATGCCAGGGCCATTATCGGCGACCCGAATCCTGATTTTACTGCTGGTCTGAATTTGCAAGTCACGCATAAAAGTGGACTGGACCTGAGTGTGCAACTGTATTCGGTATATGGGAATGATATTTTTTCACTTCGGAAATTGTATGGTGTTTCTTACCAGGAGAACAGGTGGACAGGAGAGAACCCGAACAATGACCGGCCTGCTTTGAGGGCCGACAGGCAGTATTATACCTCTTCCTGGTTTATTGAGGATGGTTCCTTTTTGCGTGTACAGAATATCACGTTGGGATATGTATTTCCAAAAAACATCATCAGGAAATTAAACAGGGTAAGGGTATATGCCAATCTGAATAACCCCTTTACCTTTTCTAATGTGAGTGAGTATGACCCGGAAAACAGCGAAGATGGTCGTAGCTCTGCTCCATATTCAAGGATAGCCACTTTCACGGCAGGATTAGAAATCAAATTTTAATAAGACGGACATGAAGAGATATCTATTTTTATTGGCAACCCTGGTGGTCTGCTCCAGTTCATGTAAGAAAATGCTAGAAGAAAAGCCTTATGGCGTATTTTCAGATGCGAATTATTACACTACAGAGGCTGATGCCTTGAATGCTTTACTGTATGCCTACGATCCCATTAATAATATTGAGTATGGCGCCCGTTTCATGTTCAATATGACGGATGTACCAACAAACCAGTATAAAATGTACAACCGGGGTTTTGTCAATGGCTTCTACACCGGAGAATTAAATCCAAGTACTGAAGAATTTTTATACTTTTTTAAATATGCTTATCTTGGTGTAAGTCGTGCTAATGCAGTATTAGAGAATGTAGCCAAAATGCGCAATATTTCTGAAAGCAGCAGACAGCAGTTTTTAGGGGAAGCTCATTTTTTACGTGCCTTTCATTATTTCATGCTCGTGCGAAGCTATGGCAGTGTACCATTACATACCAAGGTAGTGGAAACCATCAACGAAGCTACTGCACCTTATGCTTCGGTACAGGATCTGTATACTTTCATTATCAAGGATCTGGAAGAGGCCAATGCTTTATTGAAAATTTCCAAACAACAAGGCCGTGCAGATAAAGTTGCTGCGGAAGCTTATCTGGCCAAGGTGTATCTGACCATGGCTTCCTCAAAAAACTCCGGAGCTCCGGGCTATGACTGGGTACAGAACGCAGAGGAATGCTATACAAAATCAGCACAATATGCGGGCGAAGTCCTTCGTAAACAGAATATTTATGGCTTAGATCCAAATTTGCTGAATGTTTACGATGTTAATCACCAGGCAGATGGCATAGAGCATATTTTCATGACTTCCATGTACCGTGATGGTAAGGGTGAAGAAGGTAATTTTTCTCAGTTACCACCGATGTTTGCACCCGGACTTCCGGTAATTTATATCGCTTCCTCCATCACTGGGGGAACCGGAGTGAACAAGGTGCTTGATAATGCCGGTTCATGGAATTATTATCGTGTCGATGCCGATTTTTATAACAGTTACAGCAACCAGGATCTGCGAAAAAAACTGATGGTTTCCACCATCTACAATGCAGATGGCAGTGTTCTGGCAAATTGGTCACCCAGCAACATCAACAGCTCCAATCCTACAGAGAATGCCTTTTATTATCCTTTTTGCCGGAAGTATACAGATCCAAAATCCCTGGGTACACGTTCCAGTGCCAATTTGTATCTGATGCGTTTTGCGGAAGTTGCCCTCACTTATGCGGAAGCTGCCGGGCCTACCACAGAAGGCTATTATTGGATAAACCGGGTGAGAGAAAGAGCAAAGCTGGATCCTTTACAAGCTAATTTAAGTCCCGCTGATTTTCGGAAAGCAGTTTGGGATGAACTGACCTTTGAACTTGCCTTTGAGGGGCATGGCATTTTTGAATTGAGACGGACGAACCGCGTGTTACAAAGTATAACCAACAAAAATGTAAATCAGGCGTATGCTTATTTCTACCCGATTCCGCAACGGGAAATTGATTTAAATCCTAAAAAATAAGAACGGTTATGAGAAAGATATTGAATGCCTATATGAAATTGCTGAGCCTGATGTTCCTGGCTTTGCTTGCCTTCTCCTGTAGCAAACAGTTGCAGGATCCCAATATGGAGGGGGCCGATTTTACCCTGCGCAGTCAGGCAGATGTTGCTGCTTTTAAAAATACAGATAATATCAGGACGCTGACCATTACGGGAGACAACATTACTGATTTATCTGCCTTGCAGTTCAAAACGGTCAAAAACCTGATTATTGACAATACAAGTCTTATCAGCTTATCCTTACCCCAGTTAACTTCAGTTACAGTTTCCCTGGACATTAAAAATAATGCTAAACTGGAGACCATCAATGGATTGAACAATTTTAAATTCATGAACGGAACCCTGTCCATTACAAACAATAAGGTCCTGAACAACATTGCCGGACTGTTAAAGCTGAAAGTTTTTCAAGGAAGCCTGGATGTGCAAAATAACGCAGTGCTTGGCGAAAATCAACGCTGTCTCTCAGCGGAAACTGGTTTTTGTGTGATTAAATACCTGCTTAACAATTCAATTTTGAAAGGAAAGGTTACACTTTCCAATAATCACCCCGGGGCGGCAACTGATCCGGAAAAGATTGGTGTTATTGCTGGCGGAGATATCCTAAGCTTTACGCTGGGTTCCAAATCGGATATAGAGCAATTCAGTCCGCCATCTGACACGGTCCAGAACCTGACCATCAGTGGCAAGGATATTACCAGTGAAGTTATTGCTATGGTGAAATCAAGGGTAAGGGTGATCAAAGGAATATTGACCGTGGAAAATACTGCTATCGGAACAACAGAGAATTTTCTGGAGCAAATTAAATGTGAGGGCAGCATCATTTTCAGAAACAATCCTGAGCTCAACAATCCAAATGGTTTTAAACCCTATACCATCATCAATGGAGATTTGATTATCGAGAATTGTCCCAAGATGTATTATTGGGGTGTACCTCGCGGGCAGGCTGGCTTGTCGGGCATCACCCGGATTGAAGGGAGCTTAAAACTTAGTCCGGTGCCGGAAATGGCGGAGGGTGGAAATGGGCTGACCTCGCTGACTTATGTTGGTGGTGATTTTGAAATCAACGGAGATCCGGCAAAAGGAGAGATCTGGAACCTGGATACCTGGTATCAATTGGGTGGTGGCATTAAACACATTGGTGGCAATCTTACCTATAAAAACCACTATAAGGTGAATGGGCTAGGCGGGTTTCAAAATCTGGAGTATCTGGGCGGTGATGTATACATTATGGACAATGGCGGACCGGGTCGGGGCTCAATCCCATTGCAAAGTGGTACAAATATGGTCGGCTTTTGTTTGATCAAGAAATTCCTGGATAGGGGGATTATGAAAAAGACAAACCCAGTGATTCAGTTACGAACGCTTCCGGGCTCGCCTTTTATAGACGTGAATTCATTGACTGCATGTGACAATTAACTGAAGCATTATGAAAAAACTATTTTCATTTGCATGGCTCCTGGTTTTCATCGGCATTTGCGGGTGTAAGGAGGTGAATACAACCAATGCGCTGATTACTGTCGCATCACCGGCATTTCAATCAAATTACAATGGTTCCATGTCCCGTACTGTGCTGGAAAGTTATCTGTCCAGAAGCATAACACAATCAGAATACCTGACGAATGAAGGCCCTTATAATGATGCTCCCTATACAAATCCGGCAGATGATAACCGGATGCTCAAAAATATCGGGGCTAAGTTTATCGGCCGGTCAATTTATATGTGGGGTAGTGAAAGCCGTATCAATACTCCCTCTTTTTTGGCTAACGCCAAGACTAGGATTGACGAGATGCAAGCTTTTGATCCGGATGTGATTTTTCAGGCGGCTATATTTGAAATCATCACACCGGATGTCAACAATGTTCCCGTTCCCGCCTGGGTTTTTCAGGAGTTCAATCAGCCTGTTCAGACACGGAATTTTAGGTGCGACAGTATGAAGAATGTTGCTGGTATCCATGCGAATGAATGGGGCAATGGTGGCGGCGTACCGGATATTTCCCGGCTGGAAACGCAAATGTATTTTTATTTTCTGGCGAGGAAATATATGGATATTGGCATTGAAGCCATTCATTTTGGGCAGGTTGAATTGATGTCTATGGAAGATTATAAGACAAATTTTCCAGGTTGGCGGGCACTATTGGCCAAGGTGAGGGCTTATGCAAAAACACATGTACCGAAACAAATTGTACTATGCGACGGGCATATGCCGCAAGGCGGATTGGTTGTAAATGGGAATCTGCTGTTTGATTTTCTATCTCATCCAATGCGGCCAGTGGAATTGTTGCAATCACCGCAAAAAGCTGAGCTCAAAGCTGGGGTAATGGATGCCATGTATGGACGCAGCAGCGGGGGAACCACACCAAGTGGATGGTATTGTGCACATAGTCCATATTTAGTGGAACTGGACAATTATGGCATTACGAGTCACCCGGGAGTTGGCACCTTAGATGGCTACGACGTTTGGGGTTATGATGAGATTACCTGGTTTTCTGAGCAACCGCAAAACTACCGGAATGAGTTTCTCATCTATGCGGATGAATGGCTGAAGAACCATGATGCAAATGCATTTTTACAGATGCCGGGCAACCGCATTGTTGTGCCTGGAAACCAGGCCAATTACCGCTATCGTGCAAATACGAAAACGACAGCCTTTCCCGAGGGGAAAAGTCAGGAAGAAACCATCAAATCGATTTGGGCGGGTACTGCAGTGCCAAGCGGCATTCATAGCTATACGCTCTCTTCTAAAGCAGATGTGGAGAATTTCGGACCGCTGTCAGATACGGTTCAGAACCTCAGTATTTCGGGTATAGACATCACCGATCAGGTTTTTTTTAAGCTGAAATCGAGAATTAAAGCGATTAAAGGGACAATCACTATTGATGGAACGTCAATCACAACAACGGAGAATTTCTTTGAGTATGTGAGTTGCAAAGGGAGCATCGTTCTGAAAAATAACTTGCAGTTGATGAATCCGAATGGTTTTAAAAACTACACTTTGATCAACGGCGATTTAAAAATAGAAAATTGTCCGGACTTGTATTATTGGGGAACTCCCGCCGGACAAGCTGGTTTTTCAAAAATAGCCAGGATTGAGGGTAGTTTAAAGTTAAACCCTGTACCCAGAATGGATGCAGGGGGCAATGGTTTTGTCGCATTGACTTATGTGGGTGGTGATTTTGAGATTGTTGGTGATCCTGCAAAGGGCGAAATCTGGAACCTGGATACCTGGTATCAACAGGGGGGTGGGATCAAGCATATTGGTGGCAGTTTAACCTATAAAAATCATTATAAAGTTAACGGACTTGGAGGATTTCAACATTTGGAGTACCTCGGAGGAGATGTCTTTATCCTGGACAATGGCGGAGCCGCAAGTGGCTACATTCCTCTTCAAAGCCAGACCAATATGGTCGGTTTTTGCCTGATCCGAAAGTTCAGGGACAATGGTGTGATGAAAAAAATAAATCCAGTTATACAACTCCGGACAGCTCCGGGAACAGCATTAATCGATGTCAATACCTTGATTCCATGCAGTAATTAATCAATAAGCACGTTATGAAATTAATAATAAAAATGACCATACTGTTGTCCGTAATCCTGACAACAGCTTGTAAAAAGGATCACAATAATGTTCCGCCCAGCCGTAAAATAGAACGAAATTATCAGTTCGCTCAAGGTAGCATCGCACAGAATGTGCTGGAAAGTTATTTGTCCAGGGCCATCACCCAGGCAGAATTCTTGGTAACCGATGGTGGATATGCCGATAAAGCAGATGATGCCAGGATGTTGAAAAATATCGGCGCCAAGTTTATTGGACGTGCCATTTATTCCTGGGGAGCAGAGCAGCGGTTTAACAACCCGGCTTTCTTTAGCGGAGCTAAGGCTAGAATTGCAGAGATGCAGTCCGCAGATCCGGACCTGGTTTTTCAAGCCGCAATCTTTGAAATCATTACTCCGGAAGTAAACACTATTCCGGTTCCTTCCTGGGTTTTAGAAGCTTTCGGACAACCGGTAGCTACACGCAATTTTGTGTACAACAGCATGATCAATTTAAAGGGACTGGAAGTTGGTATCTGGGACTTAGGCGGTGGTAATTTTGGTAGTGCACCGGATATTTCCCGTCTGGAAACGCGTATGTACTTCTATTTTCTGGCCAGGAAGTATATCGAGACTGGTATAGAAGCTTTGCATTTCGGACAGGCTGAAATGATGGCCATGGAGGATAAGAATAATAATTATGCGGGTTGGAGCGATTTGCTGAGCCGGGTTCGGTTACTGGCAAAAAGTATAGCCAGGAGAGGAACGGTGATTTGCGATGCGCATTTGCCGGGCGGTGGAATACTTGTTTCAGGGAAATTGCTGTTCGACTTCGTTTCTTTTCCCTTAAGGATTAAGGAAATCTCAGGAGAGCCACCAAAAGGCGAGTTGCAGAAATTTTTCCTTGACGCCATGTACGGCAGGACAAAAGGTGGGATCACCCCAAGTGGCTGGTCTTGTGCCAGATGTCCTTACTTAGTTGAATTTGACAACTATGGTACCTCCGATCATCCCGGGATAGGGAGTATCACTGATTTGTGGGTTTGGGGATATGATGAAATCAGTTGGTTTAGCATGCAGCCTGAGGCATACAGAAATGAGTTTTTGCAGTATGTAGACAATTGGGTGCTGAAAGTGGATCCTCTCGGATTTGTTCAGATGCCTGGAAGTCGAGTTGTTGTTCCCGGAACGGCACAAGTCTATATCTATCGCGCGAATACGAATAGTGCGGCTTGCACAACAGGGAAAAATCAGGAAGAAACAATCAAAAGCATATGGGCAAATCAGCAGTGATCAGGAGAATATTGATGCCAGTCATCATCTTGTGGTTATGTGAGTGTGCACAAGCACAGGGACACAAACAAAAGACCTATGAATTGAGCAAAAATGGGATTAGTGAAGCGTCTTTAAATAATTACCTGAGCAGGGCGGTAACAATGGCAGAATTTTTAACCGTTGATCCGTATAATATTGATGGAAGCCAGTCCAAAAAAAATGATGACATCCGGTTAATCCATAACATAGGAGCAAAATTTATCGGAAGGGCGATATACAGATGGTGTAAAGAAAGCAGCTTTAATCAACCTCAATTCTTATCAGAAGCAGCAAAGCTGATTAAGAAAGTTCATTTAAAAGATCCTGAGATAATCTTTCAGGCGGCTGTATTTGAAGCTGTCAGTACTGAGGTAAACGAGCTTGATATCCCTGCATGGGTTTTTCAGGCTTTAGATAGAAAACCTGAACAGAGAAAGTTTAGCTACCTGGACATGTTAAACTCCCAGGGGAAACTTGTCAATCAATGGGGACCAGGAAAAAGCGTGCCCGATATCACGCACCCGGAAACACAATTGTGGTTTATGTTCCTTTCGGGTACTTATTTAAATCTTGGCTGTGAAAGTCTGCACCTGGGGCAAACGACCTTGATTGGTATGGAAGACAAAGACTTAAGTCATTGGGCAGCCTTTATTGAAAAGGTTCGTCGATATGCCAGTGTGCATGCCCGGCGGCAATGGGTTTTACTGGATTCTCATGCTACCGAAGGGGGGATGATCCTGAATGGTAAAAGTTTACTTGACTTTAATTCTTTTCCGCTGCGGATTAAAGAGGATGTAGCAAGACCAAAAGAAGCCGTGTTGGCAAAAGGTTATATAGACGCGTACTATGGCAGAAGTAAAGCCTGTATTACACCTAGTGGCTGGTATAGCAAATCGCTCCCTTATTTGCTGGAGTTTGATAACTATGGTGTCAGTAATAAACCTGGTTTAGCTGGGGCTGAGTATTTTGTCTGGGGCTATGATGAGATCACCTGGTTTTATCTGCAAAAAGAAAAATATAGACAAGAGTGGTTGGGCTATGCTGATCGTTGGATAAAACATACGGATCCCAATGGCCATTTGCAAATGCCGATTACGCGGATTATTACTCTTGGTGGCGGCGCGGCTATTTTTAAAAACTTTGGCAATAATAAATCCAGGGTTTGCCCGGAAGGGATGAACCTGGAAACAGCAATTAAAAAAATCTGGGGAAATGATAAATAAAACGATGATGACATACAAAAAATGGATACGATTATTAGGGACTGTCCTGATCCTGGTGCTGGTACTTGATGTTGCAGCGCAGGAAAACAAATCCCTGTTGAATTGGGAAATCGGCTACCATCAATCTGAAAAAGCGGAAATCAATAAATGGATGCCGGCAAAGGTTCCGGGGGCGGTACAGTTAGATGT
>JADMIO011814942.1_pt1 | contig 12693 bp, 9 predicted proteins | sample 8958161 | NCBI WGS metagenome assembly JADMIO01 (sample SAMN16585339, study PRJNA669376) | soil metagenome | isolation source: Crop rotation soil | place: USA: Cullars Rotation, Alabama | collected 2011 | reverse complement strand
CTTTCCCGATCTTCAGCGCCATTCACCCAGCCATCGTGATGGTTCCCGCGGATGATCCACTCGTCGGGATAGGCCGAACCGGGGATGCGGGCAATCACGTTGTGGATGGTCTTCAGGTCCCAGTTAAATGCCAGTTTCAGGTGTACCTTCGCCGGTCCCGGACCCAGATGGTAGGTCATGGGCAAAGCGCCTCGCCAGTTCTGCGGCGCAATCGGACCGTTGAGCGCGGCCAATAGCGGCTGTGCATCACCGTAGGAAATCGGCAGTACCGGAATCTTCGTGAGTGTGACCGCCTCATTCCGCGGCAAGCGCTTGGCATCTTTGGTAGCGCCGATACCGGGCGTGAGCGGGTCGCCCGGATAGACGGGCATGTCCATGACGCTGCCCCGCTGCACACCATCTTTATTGCGGTATGCGCCGCCGGGGAATACTTCGCCCTGGAAGTAGCCGTCATCGCGGGGATCGGAGTAGATCAGGCAGCCCAGCGCGCCATGTTCCGCCGCGACTTTAGGTTTGATGCCGCGCCAGGACCCACCATAACGCGCGATCACAATGGCGCCCTTGACGGAGATGCCCAGCCGGTCGAGCATCTCGTAATCCTCCGGTATCCCGTAGTTCACGTAGACCAGGGGCGCGGTCACATCGCCATCGATTGAGTAGGCGTTATAAGTCGGGAGCTGCTCTTGGCGCTGCGACGACGTAGGGTCGGCGGGATTCGACGGCTCCTCAAGCTTTGCGGTGAAGCGCGTAGGCTCGATCAGCTCCAGCGCGCGCTCTTTCGGAGTCGGGAAGAGAACGTCGAAAGCCTCGATCTGGGCATCGAGGCCCCACTCTTTAAACTTCGAGAGGATCCACTCGGCATTCTCCTTATCGTATGGCGAGCCGACATGGTGCGGATGTGCCGCGAGGCGCTGCATGTAGGCGCGCAAATTCGCCGTGTCTGGAAGCGCGCGGAACTTCGTTTCCCAGTCCCTCTGGGCGCGGGTGGAGTCGGCAGAGAAGCCGCGCAGTGTCCCAGACTCAGCAGAGAAGGCCGCCGGGGCCGAGAGCGAAAGGCAGAGCGAATAGACTAAGACTTGTTTCATGGGGGTTTGATCCATTCTACCGGGTTACGAGTTCGCCAACCTTTCTCTGTTACACTTCGTCTAACACGCGGCGGTAGAACGAAAACATCTCGCGATTCGTAGTACTTTCATGCTTCGTTGCCCTTCCTGCGCGACTCAGATGCCCGACACCAGCCGCTTCTGCGCGTCCTGCGGCAGTTCGCTCGCGCAGACGAGTTCCTCCGCGGCGACCGTTGCCATTCACGATACCGGCGGACCGCCGGGCTCCTCGCCATCCTCCGGTTCGCTGGACGAAGGCCGTTTCCCCGCCGGCACGATCCTGGCGAACCGGTATCGCGTGATCGGCCTGCTCGGCAGGGGAGGAATGGGCGAAGTCTACCGCGCCAACGATCTGAAACTGTCCCAGCCCGTCGCGTTGAAATTTCTGCCCGAATCCACGGCGCAGAACGAGCGGATCCTCGCGCGATTCCACTCCGAGGTACGCATCGCCCGCCAGGTGTCGCACCCCAATGTCTGTCGCGTGTACGACATCGGCGAGATGGAGGGCTGCCCTTACATCTCGATGGAATACGTTGCGGGGGAGGATCTCGACTCGTTACTGCACCGTATCGGCCGGCTCTCCGGCGACAAGGCGATCGAAATGGCGCGCAGTCTGTGCGCCGGCCTGGCCGCCGCGCACGATCGAGGCGTGCTCCATCGCGACCTGAAGCCCGCGAACATCATGATCGATGCTCGTGGACAAGTCCTGATCATGGACTTTGGATTGGCTGGGCTAGCCGGCCAGATCGCCGACGGCGAAATCCGCAGCGGCACGCCGGCCTATATGGCCCCGGAGCAACTGGCGGGCAAGGAGGTTTCGGTCCGCAGCGATATTTACTCGCTGGGGCTGGTGCTCTACGAGATGTTCACGGGCAAGCGGGCGTTCGAGGATCCGGCGCGCCGCTCGCTGCCCACGAGCGCTTCGAGCCTGGTGAAGGATATCGATCCCGCGGTCGAGCGGCTGATCCAGCGCTGCCTCGCCGAGGACCCGGCACTCCGCCCGCCCTCGGTGCGTGCCGTGTCGGCGGGGTTACCGGGGGGCGATCAGCTTGCCGCCGCGTTGGCGGCGGGTGAGACGCCGTCACCGGACATGGTGGCTGCTGCCGGCAACGAGGCGGGTATCCCGGTTCGGACGGCCGTGGTTTACTTTACGTTGATGCTGGCCGGGCTGGTAGTGGCGGCGGTCCTGGGTGGAAAGACCAGCATCGTCCAGAAGTCTCCGCTGGAATATTCCCCGGAGACGCTGGCACAGAAGGCGCGGGATCTGGTGCAGACTTTGGGGTACAAAGATCGGCCCACCGACCAGGCTCACGGCTTTGCGTATAACAGTGAATTCCAGCGGTATGCGGAACTGCGCGAGCCGCCGGAAGTGTATCGCGCGCAACTGGCGCATGGCCAGCCTCCGCTGATTCTCTTCTGGTATCGCCAAAGCCCACGTTACCTGCAGCCATTGAATGGCGATTCCCTGGTGTCTGCGGGAGATCCACCACCAACCGCTTCCGGGATGGTCGCGGTGAATCTGGATCCGCAGGGCCGGCTGACTTACTTCGGCGCCGTCCCGCCGCAACTCGAGACCGTTCCGGAGCCGCCGACTCCGGCGGCGCCTTGGAACGCGCTATTCTCGGCGGCCGGTCTGGACCCGGCCACACTCACTCCAGCCGAACCGCAGTGGCTGCCGCTGGTAAGCTTCGACGCACGCGCGGCGTGGACGGCGTCGTATCCGCATGCGCCGGGAATTCCAATGCGGATCGAGGCCGCGTCCTGGCGCGGGAAGCCGGTCTCCTTCCAGGTGATCGGCCCCTGGACCAGGCCGGGCCGGATGCAGCCGTATCAGGCCAGCGCCGGCGTGGTGGCCAGCGAGTGGTTGTCCCTGGTCGTGATTTTCGCCCTGTTTTTGATTGCGGCTCTGTTGGCCTGGCGCAATTTCGGTTTAGGCCGGGGCGATATCCAGGGAGCCTCCCGGCTGGCCGCGTTCGTACTCTGTTGCTCGCTGGTCTTCTGGCTGTGCGAGGCGCATCACATGCCAACCACGCAGGAGTACCGCAACTTTACATGGGCTCTCAGCTCGGCGCTTTTTATGGCGTGCGCGTACTGGGTGCTCTACATGGCGCTCGAGCCATACATAAGGCGCCGCTGGCCGCAAAGCCTGATCTCCTGGAGCCGGCTGCTGGGCGGAGGCGTGCGCGACCCGATGGTCGGCGGCCATCTGTTGATCGGCTTTTCCCTGGGTGTTTGGTTCGCCATCTTCTTTTTCGTCGAGGACATTTTCTTCGAGCGGGCTGGCTACATTCCCACCATGGTCCGGTTGAATTCGCTGCTCGATGCGCGCCGCATGGTGGGCGGATTTTCGTTCTTCCTGCAACAGTCCATCGGCATCGCGCTGACTCTTTTCTTCCTGTTCTTTCTTCTGCGCGCGCTGGTGCGAAAACAGTGGCTCGCGGCGGCCTGCTTCATCATTCTGTTTGCGGGTAATACGATGCTGCAGAGCAATCACCCCGTAATTTCCGGGATCTTCACCGCCATGCAAGGGGCGCTCGCTATCTTCACCCTGATTCGTTTTGGAGTGTTGCCGATGGTGGTCGGCATCTTCGTGAGCAGCCTGTTGCCGGAGTTTCCGGTGACTGCGGATTTTTCCACCTGGTATGCCGGCAGCAACATCTTTGCCTTGGCCTCCGTGCTGGCATTGGGAGCATGGTCCTTCCACACCACTCTCGCCGGTCGCCGCCTGTTCCAGGAAGGCTTTCTCGATACCTGACGGGAGATGTAAAATAGGGCGCATGGTGGATCGGTTCGACCGTCGCGGATTTCTGAAGATCGGCGCCATCCTACCCTGGGGATTTCTTTCCTGGGGCGACGTGCTGCGCGCCGAAGGCAAGAAGGATATCTCGGTCATCCACCTCTTTCTGCAAGGCGGCCTGAGCCAGATCGATTCTTTCGACCCCAAGCCGGATTGCGACCCGAAATTTCGCAGTCCTTTCAAGACCATCCGCAGCGCGCTTCCCGAATTGCAGGTATCCGAGCATCTGCCTCTCACGGCTAAGCAGGCCAGTAAGTTCGTGACGATCCGGTCGATGACGCACAAGAAATCGGCGCATGGCGAAGCGGTGACTTTGCTGCTGACGGGGCACGATGCGTTGCCGACGTTGCAGCCGCCCTCGATGGGTTCCGTGGTATCGAAGGAACTGCATCCGCGGAACGAGCTTCCGGCGTATGTGTGGATTCCGCAATCGCCGGGGAATTCCTCGCGCGGCGGTTTTCTCGGGGCGACTTACAATCCATTCAACGCCGGCGAAGCCAATGTTTCGAAGTACAGCGTTCGCGACCTGGACCTGCCGATGGGCGTGGATTGGTCACGCATGCAGGGGCGGTCTTCGCTGCTCAACCTGGTGGATTCGAAGATCGCGCAATGGGATACCGGCAGCACCTTCGCGTCGATCGATTCGTACTATCAGACGGCGCTGAACCTGATGCGTTCTCCGCTCGCGAAGAAGGCCTTCGATATCGCCCAGGAGCCCGAGAAACTGCGTGACCAGTACGGCCGCACGACCATGGGCCAGGGCTGCCTCCTGGCGAGGCGGCTGGTCGAATCGGGCGTTCGCTTCGTGACGGTCAGCAAGGCCGGCCAGGCTTGGGACCACCATTCCAACATCTTTCCGCAACTGTCGAACAGCTTCCTGCCGGAGTTCGACGCGGCGTATGCCACGTTGCTCGAAGACCTGGCGCAACGCGGCATGCTGGATACAACGATGGTTCTGGTCACCGGCGAATTTGGCCGGACGCCGGAAGTGAATGTGAACGGCGGCCGCGATCACTGGCCGAACTGCTTCTCCGTGACGGTCGCGGGCGGGGGGATTGAAGGCGGCCGGGTGATCGGGGCAACTGATAAGGACGGGATGTCGATCAAGGATACGCCGGTGCAAGTGCCGGATTTCATGGCGTCCATCTACCAGAAGCTGGGAATCGACTATACAAAGGAAAATGTCAGCAACATCGGCCGGCCGCTCCGGATTGTACCCGATGGAAAGCCGCTCGCCTTCCTGTAGGACAGCGCGGGACGTAGGACCGTCACCAGAGCCGCGACCTCTAGAACTTGCTTCGCGATCGCGGCACGAGTCGCGCGGTGGGCTGCAGGGGTTCTCGTACTTGCGCCCGAGTTGCCACGGAGCGGAGGAATTCGCCGTAAATGAAAGACATTGAGCCATCCCTGCTCGGAAAGCTTGACCGCGTCGAGAATCACTTCCTTCAGGTACTGTTGAGTCGCTTCGATCTGCGCCGTCGTGAACCCGGTTTCGAGTTGCAGCTAGAATTCAACGGTAAGACTCCTGCGATTTGGTCGTCCAAAGGCAAGCGCCATGTCCAAACACGCATCATCGAAAGTTTCAACCGTAAGTCCAGTGATTACCAGCGGCAGCTTGATGCTGTCCTAATTCAAAAGACGGCTTCCAGGTTATGCCATGACGACCCTGGATTCTTATTTCGATACGGGAGTGGAGGCACATTACCGGTCATTCGAATGGATGGCAAGGAGTATTACTGCCTCTTTTACCGGGAGGTTTTTCCAATTGGTTGGAACATTGCTAATGGAGGAAACCTAGTGTCCCGAGTTAGAAGTTCGCAGCATAATTCCGGGTTGATGCGGCCGAGCTTCACCCGGCTGGACCGACTGCCAGTCGGTCCGCAGGTTGCCAACCTGCCCCACAGCACGCCAATGACATATTCAACCTGAATCCCGAAATTGAACGTTGATCGACCTCCTGGGTGCAGGTTTCGACGCACGGTTGGACGGTCGGGATCAGGTTGCGACGAACGGATCCAACTTCGGCGAAATTGGAATTTGCCAGGTCAAGATGCTGTCCAGCAAGGGGACTCTGGTTTTCAGACCGCCCCAACTTTCCGACAGGTGGAGCACCAGACGGCGACCGGCTCGGCCGAGGATGGCACCGCAGGTGAGGACCTGAGTCCGGATGGTCGCCGGCTCTCGATAGATCGGCATCCCAGCCGCACGTTGGAACTCAGCCAACAGGTTGAAGAGCAGCAAAACGGCGCGAAACGCGGCCTCGGTAGCAAAGAATTGTTTCATGCAGAAGCCATCGGCACCCAGGTCGTGCTTTAACTCGGCAATGCGATTCTCCATGTCGGCGCGGCGGTTGTAGTCCCGCCAGATTTCCTGCGGAGGGTCGGAGCAACTGGTGACAAAGACGCGGAAGGTGTAGCCCGGCACGTCGATCAGCTTGCGGCCTACGCTATCGCGGCCCTCGCGCACCTGCTCGCGAATCACCACGAATCGACGCTCGACGCTCCAGCCGAGTAATTTCAGTCGAAACTCCCCCACAGCATAGTCGTCGTCCAGGCTCGTCCATTGCTCCACTCGCTGGGCAGCGCGCTTCACCCAGGGAGTCAGCTTGGCCACTACAATGTAAGGCAGCAGGCGCTGTTCCAAAAAGCTCAGCAGCTTGTCGTCGAAGAAGCCTGAATCGGCCCGTAGCAAGCGGATCTTTTCGCGCTGTCCCCACAGCGCGAGAGCTTCTTTGAGAAACTCCTCCACGCCACGGCTGGTTCCGCAGTTGCCGCTGCGGAGCCAGCCGTGGAGGAGGAAGTGCGCCTCACTCAACACCGCCAGCAAGGGGTGATGACTGGGTCGTCCGTGTTTGCGCGGGTTGTGTCCTTTGAGAGAACCTTCCTGCTTACCGTAACGCTCCAACACCGTCGAATCCAAGTCCAAGGTGTAGCCGCCCTCGCGCTGCGGCAAACGCTGCATCAGCCACTCGGCCATAGGTTCGTAGAAGCGCTGGACTTCGCCCATGCCGAAGGCACGAAACAAATTGCGGATGGTATCGTCAGTCGGAAAACGATCCATGCCGAGCAGCGCGTGCAATGCGCGATCACCCCGCAGCAAGCTGGCGTGCGCGAACCGCCGGGCACCCACCAGAACCGACATCAGGAACGCTGTGAAGGTGCAACTGGGATCGATGTGATTCGGCGACTTCCAGCGGATCGGCATGTGCTGCCGAAGCGCCTCCGCGAAGCCGATCCTGCCGAGAAATGAAATGAAAACCGCGACCCCGCCAAACGGGGTCACGGCGCGTTGTGTCTCGCGCAGAATCAACCGCTCATCCGACAACACGGCAGTGATCTCGCGCGGGACTGGTTTGTCCGTCGCGTTTGATTCCATTCCCTTGTTGTCTCAGATCCTTGGCTCTAAGATCATCCTGATCTTCGTTTTTCCGGTTCAATGAACTTCTCACCACACTCTAGACCTAGAAGCTTTACCGGCGGGGTAGGATGACATCGGCACTCACAGCCTGGTCGATCAAGAAGTGGTGCTCGCGTGATCGGGGCCACTGATAAGGACGGTATGTCCATTGCCGCCCCTGTTCATCTCTCGTCAGGCGGCGCTAACATGGCAAACGCCCGATACAGCAGGATGTCGTAGGCGATCTTGAGCGTTCCGGCGATGAAGAATGGCAGGTTGATCAGCGCAGGACGCGCGAATAGGAATCCCGCAAACAGAGGCGCGAGGGCGGCTCCGGTGGTTCGCGCGACTCCCATGATGCCCGCCGCCGCCGAGCGCTCCTCGGGACGAACGATGGCCATGGTGTAAGACTGTCTGGTCGGTACATCCATCTGGCTGATGCTGAAGCGCAGCAGGAGGACCAGGATCGCCAAGGGGAGATTGGGCATTAGCGGTACCAGAATGAGCAACACGTTCGAAGGAAGGTGGGTGAACACCATTGTGTTTACCAGCCCGAATCGCGCTGCCAGCCTGGTCGCCACCAAAGCGGAGATTCCGGCAAATACATTGGCCCCGAAAAAAATGCCGCCGAGCGTGGCAGGGTCCACGCCGAAGCGGAGATAAAACCAATAGGCGGCGAAGCTCTGGACCACGAAGCCCCCGCCAAACGCGTCCAGCGCGAAAAGGCCCGAGAGCCGCAGCACCACGGCTCGCGAGGAACCGATGCCGAGAACGGTTTTCACGCCGGCGGGAGCCTGCAAGTCGCGATGGACTTCCGCGGCAGGCGAGAGGTTGCCAAAAATGATCGCCAGCAGGCAGCCCATAGCGGCATAAACAAGAATGGCGGTCCGCTGGCTTCCGAGCGGCGTCATCGCGGTCCTTTGCAGCGACTGCGTGAGGAATCCCGCGAACAGCGATCCGATCGCGGTGGCCATGGCGCCGGTGAGGGTATACCAGGCAAAAACGCCGGTGCGCAATGGACCAGGGACGATCTCCGACAGTGCGGCCTGCTCAATCGGCAGGAATGGCCCCACCTCGTTCCCGCTTGGACTGATGACGCCAACGGTGCCCGCGACCATCAGGAGCAGAAGGTTGCCCGTCGATGCGAAGGCCACCCCGGCGCCAGCCATCAAGATTGCGCCGGCGACGAGCATCCGGCGGCGGCCGATCCGATCGGCGCGCGTCGTCAGGTAGAGTGAAACGGCGGTGTCGCCCAGCAAGGTCAGGGTCAGAAGCATTCCCGTTTGGGCCTCGCTCAAGCCGAGACCAGTCAAATAGAAGACGAGGACTACGGACAACGCTCCGTATGAAAACAGGCGCGTGAACCGGGTGAGGAACAGAAGCCATCCGTCACGGGTCAGATTTCTCACTCTACTCGCAGCGCCTCGATGGGATCCAGCCGCTTCGCCCGCCTTGCCGGCAGATCTCCGGCGCTTCCGCCGTCAACAGCAGCGCTACTCCGGCAAAAGGCCCGGTCCCCGATGATGAGGATACTCCTGTGCGCCATTGCCACTCCATAGCGGGGACCGATCCGGGTGCAATGCGTCACCTCGACGATCTGGCTCATCAGCGCGGGGATGAGAGGGACGAGTATCGCGCAGCGCACGATCCACACTGTAACATTCGCGAGCCGCGCAACTCCACGCCCAGCCTCAGATCCGGCTGCCGGGTCATTCTGGCCATGGTGTGCTGTTTTTGAACCATTATGCTGTAAAAACAGCATCGACGACGGGCGCTCTCAAGGGAATCCTGCGGTGAATGGGTATTTGCTGCTGCGGCTCAGCCTCCAAACCGGCCCCAGATCGACAGGACTTGGAACAAAAGTCCCCGATCGCGAAACGATTCCGCAACGCCTGGCACTATCTGCTAGACGCAACGGCGTCCAGAAGGAGATCAGCATGACGGCAATCACGAAAACGAAGTCTTTAAAGACCTGGACAACTACTGCAGTCACTACCGCGGTGTGTGCAGTCATCGGGGCACTCGCAACGCCGACGGCCTTCGCGGAAGAGAAGAATATTGGCAAGCACTCGCAAGCCGAGATCCGAAGCGCATGCAATGCCGCCGGCGGACAGCTCCTTGGTGTAAGCGATTTGGGTTCGTACGGATGTGAGGTTGCAAGTAAAGGAACTATGATCTTGTGCAACAAAGACCAAGATTGCACGGGCTATACGCCGGCGCGAACCAAGTCCGACCGCAAGAAGGTCTTGGCGAACCTCAACCTAGGCGTGAAGACTGCCGCCAAGTAAGGACTAGGGGCGTTGCTCCGCGATAGTTCCATAGACCGGCCCTTGGGGTTGGGCTCACTCCCCAGCCGTTCACGGACGGATCAGAAAACTATAGCCGTGCCTCTCAAATCCGAGAGATTCGTAAAAGCGATGGGCGCTCTCGCGGGGCAGGCCGCTGGACAAGGTGAGCTTATAGCAGCCCGCTAATCGACATTGCTCGCGGGCATGATCCATCATGGCTCTTCCAACGCCTTTTCCCTGCCGATCCGGCAGCACAGCCACATCTTCTACGACGCCGCACTTCGCGCCGCGTTTGGCCAGATTGTCGAGGATCAGCAAGGCATAGGTACCCGCGAATTCGCCATCCAGCAGGCCCACGAATATCCGATAACTGGGGTAACGCCGTAAGAAGGCAAAATGCCGGACCGCCTCTTCCGCAGTAAAGGATCGGCCACCATCAATGCCCGCTTCGGCGTAAGCACGAAGGATGGCCGGGACGTCGGATTCGGTAGCCTCGCGGATCGTCACTTCCGTCATGCTTTCATTATCGGAAAACGAACGCGCTCAGGTGGTTTTCAGGCAGCTTTGGCTACCTTTGGCCGGAAGTTGTCACAAGCACAGAAGTCGGGATCAAAGGGATTGCCAACCGTCGCCAGGCAAGGCCGAGTACCGGTAGTTCCGTGCTCGGATTCCTCATGATGACAGTTGGCGCACACCCTCTGCTCCTCCTGCTTTTCGCGGGAGTGAATCGGAGTCGCCACAGTTTTGTTCTCTGCAGAATTGGATGCAGCCGGTCGAGCAAAGGTTGCAGCCAAGCCCACTTCGCGGGCGGACCGGGCATCCTGGCCCTTAGCCCTGTTCTACACTAAAACAAATGCTCCTTCTAACCGCTTTGCTGGCACTTCACCTGGCGCCGGTCTCACCGGCAACTCCCAATCGCCAACCACAATTCGCCGCCGGTGATGGCGGCGTGGCTTTAGTGTTCGGGAGCGGGGACTCCATTTGGTTTGCTAAGTCCTCCGACAATGGCCGCTCCTTCTCCGCACCGTCTAAGGTAGCTACGCTACCCAAGATGCTGCTGGGCCGCCATCGTGGACCGCGCATCGTCATGAGCGGCGGCGCCCTGATCGTCAGCGCGATCGCCACGGAGAGCGATCTGTTCTACTGGCGTTCGACCGACGGCGGACGCACCTGGTCCCAGCCAGCGGCTATTAACGACCAGGCCAAGTCGGCGCGCGAAGGGCTCCACGCGATGGCGGCGGATGCCGAAGGACACGTGGCGGCAGCCTGGCTCGACGACCGCACTTCCGGCGGGAAGCGCCTCTATGGCGCATTCTCGAATGACGCTGGCGCTACCTGGTCGAAGAATGTGCTCCTTTACCAATCGCCCGGCAGGACGATTTGCGAATGCTGCCATCCGTCGCTGGTGGCGCTGGGACATGGCGAATTCGCCGTGATGTGGCGTAACGCCGTTGATGGCTCGCGCGATTTTTACACGCTGCGCCTGCGGGATGGCAAGCCTGTTACGGCAGCGGTGAAGCAGGGCGAAGGCACCTGGAAGTTGAACGCCTGTCCGATGGATGGCGGGGGCGTGGCGGTGATGAACGGCCAACTGGTGAGCGCCTGGCGCCGCGATCACGATCTCTACCTCGCCGAAACGGGTAAGCCGGAGGTCAAAATCGGCATGGGACAGGACGTGGCTCTCGCGGTCAACGGCAAAGGCGCATACACCATCTGGTCCACCGCGAAAGGAATCGAAGCACATCTGCCCGGCGCCGCCGATTCCACGCATCTCTCCGATGCCGGGGCCTTCCCCGCGCTTCTCGCCCTGCCGGATGGCGCGATATTGGCTGCCTGGGAAGAGAACGGCTCGATCGCAACCCGCCGTCTGGAGTAGCAGGGGCGGGCCGGTTAAGGTTTCACTGCCTCAAGCCAGTCCCTTGACTCTCCAGCCATCCCGATACCGGCGGCTTACGAGGCTGCCGGCTTCGGACGAGTTCCGGAATTTCAGTGTTCCGGCGTGCCACTCGAGTGTGGCTTTGGGAAACCTCGTCGCCAGCGGTCCCAAGAGTACGGCTTCCGTAAGCGGGCCTGCGTATTCGAATGAGGCCGATGTTTTCTTGTCGCCCAGGACGGCGTCCACAAACTGGTGATAGTGGTTCACGGATTCCGCCTCCGGCATGACAAAGCCCGTAAATTGCGTGGCCGGCAGAAGGACGGGCATTCCGACATGCGGCAACAGCATGGCGCCTTTGGTTCCGGTGAAGATCGAACCTTGCCCGGGCAAGGTAGCGGGTTCCACTAGCGCCTGCACTTCTTTCGGCGGGCGCTCGTCACCGTCATACCAGGTAACGTTGACCGTCTTTCCTTCGGTAAACGGAGTTCCGGGAAACACGAAGTGGACAATCGCATTGATCGCCCAACTGTGGCGATTGGGCGCGGGGCCTTCGGACCGCACGGTGAGCGGCGAAGTCAATCCGACCGCGCCGAAAACCGGGTCGAGGATGTGACAGCCCATGTCCCCGAAGGTGGCCGTACCGAAATCGATGCGCTTGCGCCAGTTGAGCGGATGGTAATAGTCGATCAGGTATGGACGCGGTTCGGCGACGCCGAGCCAATGATCCCAGCTCAATGTGGAGGGAACCGCGTCGGCGCGATCCGGCAGCGGATCGGGATCGCCCCACTTCTTTTCGCTCCACGAGTGCACATCCTTAATCTTGCCGATCGCTCCGTTCTGAATAAGCGCCACCGCGATCTTGTATTCACGCCGCGAATGGACCTGGATGCCCATCTGGGTGACCAGTTTCTTTTTGCGCGCCATCTCCGTGAGCCGCCGGGCTTCATGAAGGTCATGCGTGAGCGGCTTTTGAACGTAAACGTGAATGCCCTGGCGCACGCAACTCATGGCCATGGGCGCGTGCATGTGGTCGGGAGTGCCGACGCAGGCGATGTCGATGCCACGACGCTGTTCCGCAAGCATTTGCCGCCAGTCCTGGTAGATCTTCGCATTCGGGTATTTGCGTTTCACCCGCGCGATGCGCGTCGAATCCACTTCCGCGACGCAGGCGAGCGTGACCTTGGGGTGGGTGGCGATGCCATCCAGCGTAGACCATGCCATGCCATGGGAAAG
>JADMIO011644090.1_pt1 | contig 12694 bp, 7 predicted proteins | sample 8958161 | NCBI WGS metagenome assembly JADMIO01 (sample SAMN16585339, study PRJNA669376) | soil metagenome | isolation source: Crop rotation soil | place: USA: Cullars Rotation, Alabama | collected 2011 | reverse complement strand
TCCGCTTGCGCTGCTCGAGGCAGCAGCGGCCGGAGTGCCGATCGTCGCCGAAGCGCGCGGCGGGGTTCCCGACATCGTGGAGCACGGCGTCAGCGGGCTGCTCGCCCGATCGATCGACGAGATTGGCGAGCATCTCAGGTTGCTGCAGCGCGATCGCCCACTGCGGCTGCACCTCGGCGACGGCGCTCGGCAGCTGGCCGGCCACTACAGTGTTGAACGACAGTTGAAAGCGTACGCAGAGCTCCTCGAGCTCATTGCGGAACGTCGAGCAGCCTGACGGTTCAGCCCCGCGAAAGCCGGACGCTACGTACTGACTGTCAGTGCCGTCGCGCGGCAGCCACAGTTCCCCAGAGACGTGCTGGTTGCAGGCCTTTCGCATTTTCGGGAAATCCTGCCATCCAGAACCACGCGAGATACACCCACACGTTTCCGGGGTACACACGGGCGAACCACGCGAAATTCGCGGGATCCTTGCGCGGCGCCGAGGTGAGCGCCGTTGCGAGCGCTCGAGTGGGCACAGCCGCACGGCTGCCGCGCGCGACGAGTGCGGCGCGAAGACATGGCACTTCCTCCAGCGCGTCGAACAGCAGAACGACGAGAGCAAATACGTGTGCCAGGATCGACGCCACGCCTTCGGTGGCGCGGCGTTCGAAAAATCCGTCCCAATCAATGGCACGATCGACATCCCGCAGAAAAAGCAACGTATCGAGCAGCTGTTTGATCTTTGCCATCCCCTGGCCGAGATCCTCGAAACACGACAAGCCCAGGAGCAGGAGGTTGTACTCGTCGGAGAGCGTCAGGACATTGACGGAACCGAGCGGCACCCCGCGGACGCCGCGCCACAGCGCCTGTTCGTCAATCCGATAGGCCGGCGCGCGCCGCAACCAGCCGTGCACGTCTACCTTCGACGCTGCCTCCGCGTTGGCGGCGTCTGGACTCCGAACGAATGTCTCGGAATGGAGATCGTAGGTGCTGCGCGTGTAACCGATGCGAGCCAACTCGCGCCGCGCCCTGGCGCGATCCCCGGCTCGGACGAGCACATCCAGGTCGTATTGCGGGCGGCGATCGTAGCCGCCATATAGGCGGCGGGCGAAATGAATACCTTTGAGAAGCACGGCCTCAACGGCCGCAGCCCCCAGCGCTCGCTGCATCTCATCGAACGCGCGCAGCAACGTGGCCTCGCTGGGCTGACGCACGCAGGCGCGTTCAATCGATTCGCGGACGTTCGGATCCAGCTCGCTGCCAGCATCCACGTACTTGATTGACGCGGCGATGAGCGGCGCGATGTGATGGTAGCGAAGAGTGGCGGTCAGCTCCGCCACCTGAGTCGATGTCGTGCTGGACAGGGCGGCGCCGAGATCGGCCAGCGAGTTGACGAGAGACTGCCGCTCGTTGAAAGCCGCGTGCCTGGCGAGCCGCACGCACGGTTCGATGAGTGCAGCATTCACCATGGCAGCGAAGCAGTCGACACGCGTCCCTGCTATTGATGAGGGAGGCTGCGAGGCAACAGAAGGCCACGGCCCGCCAGGCCAACGAGGCTGTCGAGGCGGCTGAAAAACTTTTGCCGAAGCAGTGGCAGCCCCCGTAGTCCCCAGAGCACCTGCGCATTGGTCCACGCGGCGCGCCGTGCCGCTCGAACCTTCCACAGCGCCACCGCGTCGTCCACGGGGCCGCCCAGCTGATCGAACGTCCCGACGAGGCCGATGGTGAACTCGGCCTTCACCTCCTCCTCTACGACTTCGAGGATGTCGTTCACCTTGTCGAAGTCCCGTTCGCGGACAGCGTCGGTGATCGGGTCGCCGCCAAGCGCGAGAAACGACTGGACGATTCCGTCAGGAAGATCGCGATTGATGTGGGCATTCATCCCGGCCAACGCGAATTGAATCCGCTTGATGCCCGGGGTGTGTCGAGCCTCCAGCAGAGGCCGCCAGGCCGATGGCGCTCGACTCGTGTGCTGGGATCCTGCCGCGAGCGCAGCGAAGTACAGATTGGCGAAGAACACATCGAGCGTCGTTAGAAACGCCGGATCCTCAAATTGGGTGACGCCTATGGCGGTCCCCACGCTGCCGGTGACGCGCAGATACAGGCGATTGAACCACTTGACGCCGTCGGAGTCCGGCAGTGCGTCGTCGATCGCCTGCATGATGCCGACGGCCTCGCCGATCGACGGTACGGGCGCGCGCTGCAAGATTCGGGCGAGAGTCGGATCCGCCGCCATGAGAGCGAGGAGATTCTAGTCCCCTTCGCTACTCGAGAAGACGGCGAAGGATGCGAACCAGCACCTGTTGTTCGCGGCCTGACAGCTTTTGAAGTGTGGGCGGTGGCGTGGTCATCCGACTGACGAGCGCCGCACGGAGGCGGACGCCGGTCGGTGTCAGGTCCAGAACCTTCACGCGGCGATCCGAGGGTGACGGAGTGCGCCGAACGAGGCCACGGGATTCGAGGCGGTCCACGAGGCCGGTGACGTTCGAGGCGTCGCAGGCGAGCGTTTCCGCGAGCCGGCCCATCGGCATGGGCTGCCCGGGCTCGATGAGGTGCAGCACGTGACACTGCGCCGGGGAGAGCTCCAGTTCCGCCGCGAGCGACGGCAGGTTGGATTTCTGCGTGAAATAGAACTGCACCAGGAGCTGCCACGCGTCGCAGGTCGGACGGCTCGTCGGGCGTTTCACGCAACCAGTATAAACCCGACGTGCATTGTTGAGTTACTACATATTTGACATCATCAACTATTGAGCGTAAGGTACGGACATGACTACTCTGAGACTCGTCCCTGTCGACGATGCGGTGATCTTCCCGGGCATGCCGGTCACGATGCCGGCTGAGGTCGGGACGGATTCGCGCGTGTTCCTCATTCCCCGCCAGCACAACGCCTACGCCAAGGTCGGCGTAGTCGCCGAGGTGTCGGAGAAGGGCGTCGCGGGCCGGCGGCGGATGGTGTCGTTTATCCCGCTCCACCGGGGCGTCCCGGGCGCGGCGCAGGCGGACTCGAACGGCGTCCTCCGAGTCGAGGTCGACGAACGGCCGGACGCGAAACCCGCGCCTATCCAGACGCGCGAGCTCGAACGGGAGTACCGCGCCGTCGTCGAGGAGATCCTCGAGCTCCGTGGAGACGACGGCCGGATCAGCGCGTTCGTGCGCTCGATCGCCGACCCGGGCGCGCTTGCGGATACGTCGGGCTACTCGCCCGACTTGAGCGCAACGCAAAAGATTCAGCTTCTCGAAACGCTCGACGTGATCGAGCGCCTGAAGCTTTCTTTGCAATTCCAGCAGGAACGCCTGGCGGAGCTTCGCGTGCGGAAACGCATCCACGACGACGTCGAGTCGGGCGCCCAGAAGCAGCAGCGTGAATACTTCCTCCGCAAGCAGATGGACGCCATCCGCAAGGAGCTTGGCGAAAACGACGGATCCGTTGCCGAGGAGTACAGAAAGAAGATCGACGCCGCCGGCATGCCGGACGCTGTGCGGCAGCAGGCGGAGCGCGAGCTCTCGCGCTTCGAACGCATGGGCGATCAGAACGCCGAAGCCGCGATGATCCGGACGTACCTGGACTGGCTGCTGGCGATTCCCTGGGCGAAACGGTCCGAAGAGAAGCTCGATCCCTCACACGCGCGTGAAGTGCTGGACGCGGACCACGCGGGTCTGGACGACGTCAAGAAGCGGATTACGGAGTATCTCGCCGTCCGGAAGCTGCGGACGGAGCGCGGCCTGACCGACGACAAGCGTTCGGGCGCGATTCTGACGCTCATCGGCCCTCCTGGAACCGGCAAGACGTCAATCGGCGAATCCATCGCCAGGGCCACCGGCCGTCAGTTCGTTCGCATGTCGCTCGGAGGCGTGCGGGACGAAGCGGAGATTCGTGGGCATCGCCGCACCTACATCGGCGCGCTGCCCGGGCGCCTGGTTCGTGCCCTGCGCGACGCGGGCACGATGAACCCGGTCATCCTGCTCGACGAGGTCGACAAGCTCGGCGCCGACTGGCGCGGCGATCCGTCCGCGGCCCTGCTCGAGGTCCTCGACCCGGCGCAAAACCACTCGTTCCAGGATCACTATCTCGATGTCGCGCTGGATCTGTCGCAGGTGCTGTTCATCGCCACGGCGAATGTCGCGGAAACGATTCCGGCGCCGCTGCTCGACCGCATGGAAGTGATCCGGTTCGACGGCTACACGACCGAAGAGAAAGTCGCTATCGCGCAGGGGTACCTCTGGCCGCGGCAGCTCGAGAGAAACGGCCTCACGGTTGAGGAAGTGACAACCGACAACTCTGTGCTTCGGCAGATCGTGCACGACTACACCCGCGAAGCCGGCGTCCGCCAGCTCGAACGGGAACTCGGTACGGTGCTGCGGAAAACCGCGGCAAAGGTCGTGGCGGGCAATCAGCCAAAGCCTGTGGTCGTCGACAAGGCCGCCGTTGTTGAAGCGCTCGGGCGCCCGAAGGTGCATCACGAGGCGGCAGCGCGCACGGCGGTGCCCGGGGTGGCGACCGGTCTCGCCGTCACTGGTGTCGGCGGCGACGTGCTGTTCGTCGAAGCCGCATCGATGGCTGGCACGGGCAGCCTCGTGCTCACCGGGCAGCTCGGCGACGTGATGCGCGAGTCGGCGCGGATCGCGCTCACGTATCTGCACAGCCATGCGGCGTCGCATGCAATCGACGAGCATGCGTTCACCGGTCGCGAGTTCCACGTTCACGTACCGGCCGGCGCCATTCCCAAGGACGGGCCGAGCGCAGGGGTCACGATGGTGACGGCACTCGCGTCGCTCCTCACCGGCCGGCCAGTCAAGAGCACGGTGGGCATGACAGGCGAGGTAACGCTGCAGGGCCGCGTGCTGCCGATTGGCGGGTTGAAGCAGAAAGTTTTGGCCGCGCATGCGGCAGGGCTTTCCGAAGTCATCCTGCCCGAACGGAACGAGCCGGATCTGGACGATGTGCCGGCGGATGTTCGCAAACAGATGCACTTCTACCCCGTTGCGTCGGTCGACGAAGCGCTTTCGCTCGCGCTCGAACCTGAAGCGTTGGCGAAAGTCGCGTAACGGATCCTCCCGCGTGCCTGAACAGGAGTAGACTCAGCCACGCGGAGGACACCAATGAGAGCAGGACATGCTGTGTTTTTTGGATTGGCGGTAACTGCTGCGGCAGTCGCCACCGGCACGCGCGTCGGAGGGCAGGCACCAGCGAATCCGGCGCACACGCACATCGGACACGTGATGACGAGCTGGAAGGACACGCCCAACATGGTGGGGTTCCTGCCGGCCGCGGTGGCGGATGCGAAGGTCGCAGCGACTCACGCGGGCAATGCGGCGAAGCAGCCCGACAACCTCGAGTACGTGAAGAACCATGCCGGCCACGTCATCAACGCGCTCGACCCGACCATCGTGCCGAAGGGCCCGGGGTCCGGATACGGCGTGAAAAAGGCGGCCGCCGGCGCGCTCACCCACATCGGGAACGCGGCCAAGGCGGAAGGCGCCTCCGCGGCAGTCAAGACACACTCGACGCACGTGTCGACGTCGCTCGAAAACGTCGGCAAGTGGACGGACGAGGCGATTGCAACCGCGCAGAAGATCCAGGCTTCGACGTCGGGGCCTGACGCTGCAAAGCTCGTCGCCGATCTCGTCAATCAAACGAATGCGATCGTGAACGGCCTGGACGCGAACAAGGACGGCACCATCGGCTGGCAGGCTGGCGAAGGCGGGCTTGCGCAGGCGCAGACGCACATGGGGCTGATGATGAAAGCGGAAGGGCTGGGGGCGAACTGACCCTGAAATTGGTACATTCGTCTTCGCCTGCAGACAGTAAGCGGCGCCCGCCTCCGAGCGGGCGCCGCCTCTCCCAGCAATTCAATCAAAACGAATAGCGGACGCTGAAGTCGAACAGTCTCGGCAAAATCACCGTGCTCGGCCTGAGGTAATTCGGTCCGGACGCGACGGTCATGCCGGTGATCGTGTTCACGTTGAACGCGTTGTACATGTTGACTTCCCCGTCGATCCGCTGACCGCCGGGTAGCCTGAACGCTTTTCGGGCCCGAAGGTTCGTCAGGTTCAGTCGCGGGATCGAGATCGTGCCCAGTGGTTCGACGCGCATCGTCAGGGAAGGAATCGTCGTTCCTCCGGTCACGAGCACGGTGCGGGCGAGCGGCGTCCCCTGCAGCGACTGGAAGCTGAACGAGCCGGTGATGCCCAGCGGAAATTGATAGGCTCCCTGTGCCTTCATGATCTTTTCGGTGGTGTTGTCGGCCGCGTTGATTTCGGCATTGGGATTCAGGTCCGCGACCTGCGTGCTCATCATCACGTAGGAGGTGCCGCCGCCAAGGGGCCACTTTTTCTTCGTCACGGTGATGGAGCCAGACAACTGCCACCGATCCGATAACCGCTTGTACGCCGACAACTCGACCGAGCGGTTCGTCTGCTTGCCGGCCTCGTCATTCATCAACCGGAACTGCTCGAACGCCCGGCCTCTAAGCGACGTCGGGTAGTCGTAGTACGTGAGCGACCGCCCCGGATCGTCGGCGTTGCCAGCAATGCCGTCGGGCCCAGGATCGGGCCGCGTAATCGGAATGCTGTAAACGCTGTAGGGACGCAGCACGTTTTCGACCCGGTACGTGTTCGTCAGGATGGTCTGTACGGCCGTCAGCCGAAACGCCAGGTCCTTCATCAACTCGTGCTCGAATGACGCCGAGAGCTCGTGCGACATCGGCTCTTCTTCGTCTGGATTGACCACGGTGTTCGTGCCGCCGGACTGCGACACGAACGCAGGCCCGTTCGGGTTGAGGTCGACCTCGCCTGGATCGTAGTTGCGATTGCCGTTCGGATCCGTCCAGCGCCAGACCGTCGTCACGGTGGACATCGGATTGGCGCTCGAGAGCTCACCGCCAAAATGCCGCATGTGCGGGAAAAGTCCGTATCCGCCTTTGATCACGGTTCGGCCTTGCCCCGTCAGATCGTAGGACGCATGGATCCGCGGAACGATCGTGTTCCAGATTGGAAACTGGATCTTCTCGAAGCAGAACGGCTGGACGAACTGACCGCCGGGATGGCAATTGGCTGGAATGAAGCCGCTGTCGTGCGCGTAGCGCAGACCCGCGGCGAGGGTCAACTGACGGCCAATCGTCCAGGTGTCCTGGCCGTACAACGCCACGTAGTTCGAGCGTTCCAGAGGAATGACGGGATAGTTGAAGGTGCGAAGCTGGAAGGCCACACCGCGATTGAACTCGAGCGTGTAGTCACCTGCCGCGCCTCGCGAGTGGTTGCCCCGGCCGCCCCTCGTCGGAAAGCCTTCGAAGCCAACCAGGAATTCATGATTGCCTTTGTAGAAATCCGGCCGGAACGAGGTCAGCTTCACCTTGAACTGCGGCCGGTGTTCGCCGACGTCCACGCCGCCATTGCCCTGGCCGCCGTTGACGAGCGTAAAGACGTCCGTGAACGAGGGTTTGCCGACCCCGCCAGCCTCGGGAACCGGATCGGTGAGCGCCTGATACTGCGAGAGCGCCCAGAGCCCGGAAAAGACCAACGAGTTGCGGACGGCCTGGTATTCGACCTTGGACTGGGAACCAAGGGTCTCCTGCTCGGAAAGCCGTTCGTAGGGATTGAGGTTCGCATTCCCGATGTTCTTTTGCGTCTTGTGATTCCAGCTGATGAAGCCGATGATCCGGTTGCCCGGGTTGAGCTGCAGCGACACCTTGTTCGTGTGGAACCACGAGGTGTTCAGATCTTCCATCGGGCTACCATCCGGCATCGTAAAGATGCCCGTGACTTCGTCGGAATCCCCACGTCTGCGCGACCCGGTGAAGAACCACAGTTTGTCGGGAATGATCCGGCCGCTCAACTCGAATCCCTGGTCGTAGCGAAACTTCATCCGGTTGCCGTCGGTCAGCCCCTGGGCTCTCAATTTGTCGTCCAGGTTGCTGGTGCCGAACGCGGAGCTCGTATGCAACAGGTTCGCGGAGCCGTGGAAAGTATTGCTGCCTGATTTGGCGACCGCGTTGACGTAGATGCCACGGGTGGGTGTCTCGACCCCGCCTCCCGTCGTCTGCAGCGCCGTTTCGTCGACGGCGCTGTAATCCCACAGGATGCCGAGTGCGCCAGCCGGATTCAGCGTGATCGTCGTCACGCCTTCGATGACATACCAGGGTTCGGCGCCGATGCCGAATGCCCGATTGCGTGGAGTCTCGTCGGAGCCGCTGCCGCCGACGTCAACCGTCGTCACCACACCGGGAGCCAACTCCATCATGCCGTTCACCGAATGGCGGCTTCCTGGCACGAGCTGCAGCGTTTCCTGTGTCAGCTGGATTTGGGTGTTGGAGGACGTCGTATCTACCACTGGACTCTGCCCCGAGACGGTCACAGTTTCGGCCAGCGCGCCGACAGGGAGCTCGATGTCGACCCTCGCGACGAAGCCCACAGTCAACCTGATGTCTTCACGTCGCACGGTCTGAAAGCCTGACAGTGTGTAGACGACCGTGAATGTCCCGATCGGCAACGGAGTCAGCCTGTACTCGCCGCTCGCGTCAGTCACTGTCGTGACTTCCGGCACCTGCAAGGCGGGGCTGGTTGCCGTGACGGTGACGCCCGGCAGCACGGCACCGCTCGTGTCCCGCACCTGACCGATGATGCTGGAGGCCTGCTGACCGGACACAGTGCCGGCAGAAAGCCACACGGCGCACAGCGCTGCGAAGAACACAAAGGGAATCTGTCCTTTGCGAAGACCTGGTTCGACAGCCATATCCCTATCTCCTCTGCCTCGTCGGCAGTCACCTCTCATCAATCACGAATGCCGGCTTTTTGAGGGCCGGCATTCGATCTGCACTCTTCTACGTAACCGCGCGGGCGCTAGAACGAATAGTTCACGCTGAAATCGAAGATCCTCGGCAGTATCACGCCGGTCGGCCTCAGGTAGTTCGGACCAGAGGCGACAGTCATGCCGGTGATCGTGTTCACGTTGAACGCGTTGTACAGGTTCACTTCCACGCCAGCGCGGTTTCCGCCTGCGAGCCGGAACACCTTCAGGACACGGAAGTTGGTCAGATTCAGGGTCGGCACCCGCAGCGTCCCAATCGGCTCGACTCGCATTGTCAGCGACGGAATCGTGGTGCCCCCGGTCACGAGCACCGTGCGGGCGAGCGGCGTGCCGCTCAGGCTCTGGAAGCTGAACGATCCGGTGACGTCCCACGGGAACCGGTAGGCGCCCTGGGCCTTCGCCACTCGTTCCCACGTGTTGTCGGCCGCAAAGATCTCCGCGTTGGGATCGGCCGCCGCGACGATGACGCTGGAGTTCTCGTACGATCCACCGGCACCGAGCGGATTGAACTTTCTGGTGGCGGAATAGGAACCTGACACCTGCCAGTTGTTCGACAGCCTCTTGAATGCCGAAATTTCAACCGAGCGATTCCACTGGTTGCCGTTTGGATCGTTGGTCAGTCGGAACTGTTCGAACGCGCGTCCGCGCAACGAGGTCGGATACTGCAGGTACGTCAGCATCGTGCCCGGATCGTCGGCCGTTCCCACGTTGCCGTCTGGGCCCGGATCGGGTCTGGTGTTCGGGATCGTGTAGACGCTCGCCGGCCGAAGGACGTTCTCCGTGCGGTACGGGTTGAACAGCCTCGTCTGGACGGCCGTCAGCCGAAGCCCGAAGTCCTTCATCAACTCGTGCTCGAAGGAGACCGAGAGCTCGTCCGACATCGGCTCGATCTCGTTGGGATTGACGACGGTGTTGCTGCCGCCCGACTGCGAGACGAAGTCGAGGCCGTTCGGATTGAAATCCACGTCGCCGGGGTCGTACGCAAGGTTGCCGTTCGGATCGCGCCACCGCCATACCGTTGTCACGCTCGCGAGAGGGTTGGCACTCGAAACCTCGCCGCCAAAGTGCCTCATGTGAGCAAACCTCCCGTAGCCGCCCTTGATGACCGTGCGCCCCTCTCCGGTCACGTCGAACGCTGCGTGCACGCGCGGCGTGAAGACGTTCCAGATCGGAAATTGGATCTTGTCGAAGCAGAAGCTCTGAATGAACTGGCCGCCGGGATGGCAGTTCTCGGGGACGAATCCGCTGTCATGCGCGAAGCGAAGCCCGCCCGTCAACGTCAAGCGGCGCGACATCGTCCAGCTGTCCTGGGCATAGAGCGTCATGTAGTTGCTTCGATCCAGAGGCTTGACCGGGTAGTTGAACGTTCGAATCTGGAACGGAACCCCGCGGTTGAATTCGAGCAGGTAGTCGCCGGCCGCGCCTCGTGAATTCTGGCCCCGCCCGCCACGCGTGGGGAACCCTTCAAAGCCAAACGTGAACTGATGGTCGCCGCGGTAAAGCTCCGGGCGATACGAGGTCAGCTTGACCTTGGCCTGCGGCCTGATCTCGCCGACGTCCTGACCCGCGCTGGGAGCCGAGCCGCCATTAATAAGCGTGAACACGTCCGTGAACGCCGGCTTGCCGGCGCCAGGACCGTCGGCCTCATAGAGAGACCGGTACTGCGAGAACGCGGCCACGGTCGAAAGCACCCACGTCTTGTGAACGCTCTGAAACTCGACCTTGGATTGGGAACCATGCGTCCCCTGCGCGATCCGGCGGTCATAAGGGTCGACGTCCGGGTTCAGCGACCCCGCTCGTTCCTTGAAATTGAAGCTGACGAACCCGATGAGTCGATTCGCTGGATTGACTTGAAGAGAAATCTTCGTCGTCTGATACCAGGAGATGTTGTCGTCGGTCTGCGGTGAGCCATCAGGCTTCGTGAACCGACCGACGAGTTCTTCGTTGTGCCCACGGAACCGGGTACCGTTGTAGAACCACAGCCTGTCCCGCAGGATCCGACCGCCCAGCTCACCGCCATCGTCGTAGCGTTTGAGCGTCCTGTTGCCTTCGGTGAGGCCTTTGGCTCTCAGTTCGTCATCGAGGTTGCTCGAACTGAAGTTCGAGCTCGTATGCAGCGCCATCGCGGAGCCGTGGAACGTGTTGCCGCCGGATTTCACAACGGCGTTGGAGTAGACGCCGCGCGTCGGCGTCTCCACTCCCCCGCCGGTTGTCTGCAAACTGGATTCATCGACCGACGAATAGTCCCAGAGGATGCCGTTGCCGCCGCTCTGGCTCAGCGTAATCGTCGTGACACCCTCGATGACGTGCCACGGCTCCGCCCCAACACCAAAGACGCGTGAACGCGGCGTTTCGTCCGATGTATTGCCGCCAACGTCGACCGTCGTAATGACGCCAGGGGCCATCGCCAGCATCCCGGTGACCGAGTGGCGGCTGCCTGGAACGAGTTGAAGGTCTTCCCGCGTCAACTGGATCGTCGTATTCGACGATGTGGTATCGACAACAGGGCTGACGCCGGACACGGTGACCGATTCGCTCACGGCGCCGACGCTGAGCTCGATGTCGACCCGCGCGACGAACCCCACGGTGAGCCTGATGTCTTCGCGTCGCACCGACTGAAAGCCCGCCAGGCTGTACGCCACCGTGAACGTACCAATAGGCAACGGTGACACGCGGTACTCACCTTGTTCGTCGGTGACGACAGTAATCTCCGGGACCTGCAGCGCGGGGCTGGTCACTGTGACGGTAACGCCCGGGAGGACGCCGCCACTCGAGTCCCGTACCTGTCCAATGATGCCGGCTGCCCCCTGACCGGCCGCCGCGATGTTTGAAGAGACCAGGAAAGAAACGAGACCGAGCAGCATCAACACGGACTGTCGCCGACCCGACACGGACTGACTCGTCATGGCTGTACCTCACTCCATGCAACCTGCCAGGGGAACCGCGCTGCGTCTGGGACTTGGGACACCTTCCCGGGGTACTGCGGCGTCCGCAGGTCCCCCGAGCCGTTCACTCGCGTCGACGACGACGTACTGCTCCCGCGCGGGCGGCGCGGGAGGACCTCAATCAGCGGTGTGGGCTGGTGGAGTTGCTGTCGTACACGCCGGACTTTGGAAGTTCGTCCGCTCTGGGTCCGGTGTACCTCGCAACGTGAACGCCGTTTCCGATGTCGTGCCAGTACATCAGCCCGTCCTTGAAGACGGGGTACCCGCGCGCCGATCCGGAATTGTTGGCGGACGGCACAAACAGCGCGTGGCCCACTTCGCGCGGGGACTGGATGCGCGAAATATCAAACACGCGAACGCCGTCCGCCATCTGCCCGAGAAACACCAGATTCTTGAAGACGGTTCCATTGTGCGACTGGAAATTCTGTCGCAGCCGTTTCGTCTGGCCGTCCGGCTGGACCGCCGGATAGTCCAGGCACTCCTGCACGTCCGCGCTCGACGTGGCGAACGCCCCTTCCATCATCGGGAACGCCTCGTTCTCGACGTTCGCAAACCGCGCATAGCCGTAGGGGCAACCCATGTTTTCGTCGGTGAGGAACGCGTAGGCCGGCCGGTTCTTCGTATTGCCTTTCACGAGCGAGACGCGCCCTGGAATCCAGATTGCGCTGTGAATGCCCGTGCTCGAATTGAGCGGCGGGTGCACGTCGAGACGGGAGCGCGTCAGCAGACCCAGATATCGCTGCGTCTTGGCCTGTGGGGACGCGTTCGACGTGAGGAACGCCTTCAGGCCCGGATCGTCGTGTACGACCATGTGCATGCAGTCGTTCGCAACCGCCGAAAGCTTCGTCGCATCGACGACGCCGGCAGTTGACACCACCGTCGGCAGGCGATTGCAGCTCGCCGTGTTCGCCATCAGTGCCGCGTTCCGGTTCTTGGCGATTGCTTCCGAGTTGAGGATGTA
>JADMIO010955851.1_pt1 | contig 12694 bp, 8 predicted proteins | sample 8958161 | NCBI WGS metagenome assembly JADMIO01 (sample SAMN16585339, study PRJNA669376) | soil metagenome | isolation source: Crop rotation soil | place: USA: Cullars Rotation, Alabama | collected 2011 | reverse complement strand
GGCCGCGACTTCAAGTCACGTGAATTCCAAGCTTCGGATCCCACTGTGCTGGAAAGTGCGCTGCGCGCGAGTGGCCAGTCCGGTGTGGCGGGAGGTGTGTCCCCAAGTAGTTCGCCATTGGCCGGAGGCGGTGCCGCGCCGATCAGGATGCCTCTGGTTGACGGCAACGATATCAGATTCCGTCAGATTCGCGGGGTAAACAGCCTCTCCCAGACAAGAGCGGCGCCCACTGTGCAAGATGGTCTTGGGTTTCTGTGGTTTGGCACGCAATACGGTCTGAATCGATTCGACGGCTACAAGTTCAAGGTCTTCCGACATGAGCCAGACAAGCCCAACAGTCTGGGCGGCGTCTATGTGCGCAGCTTGTTCATCGACCACTCCGGCACCCTCTGGGTCGGCTGCGATCAGTCCCTCGACCGATTCGATCCGGTCACGGAAACTTTCACTCATTTTCGAGTTGGCAGACCAGGTAGCGATGAGAATGATGGCCCTGCCATCCACATCAGCGAAGACCAGTCTGGCAAGTTGTGGTTGGCAACTGCTAAAGGCCTATTCAAACTTGATCCAGTCAACGGAAAAACGGTTCGGTATTCACACGATCCAAACGATCCAACGAGCCTAAGCGGGGACGACATAAACTTCTGCGACGACGACCGGCAGGGTACGTTTTGGGTAGCGAGCGGCGGCGGACTCGATGCATTCGACCAGCGGACGGGCAAGGTAACCGCACACATCCCCATGGACGGCCACATTTCGTTCATGTTCCACGAAGATCGGCTCGGCACATTCTGGATCGCGCGCACCACACCCGGATGCCCACTTGCAGTGGTGGATCGCACGACTCGAAAGCTGACTTGTTTTTCCATCTATGAAGGGCCGTACCGCGTGACCACCATAGCGGGGATTTACTCGATGCTCGAATCACGGGATGGCACTATGTGGATGGCAACGGAAGGTGCGGGATTGTTGAAGTATGACCGCGGCCGTAACCGGCTCGTTCGCTACAAGAACCACCGCGAAGACAGCGAGAGCCTGGGGTCCGACAGCGTGATCTATCTATTTGAGGACAGTGAAGGGGACATCTGGGTGGACCTGCATGAGGCGGCTCCCTATTTCTTCTCAGAAAATCCGCCACTGTTTCAAACCTTCACCCACCAGCGAGGACAACTAGAAGGCTCGCTTGTGACCGCCATTTACGAGGACCATAGAAAAATTCTTTGGATTGGATCAACAGGAGCACTGAACCGAATTGACCGCGCAAATGGCACAAACATTGTGCCTCCGGGCGTGGGTGTTAAAGGCGAGGTGCTTTCGATGATTGAGGATCGTGCGGGAGCACTCGTAGCCGGCACCTTTCGGCCGGGGCTCCAACGACTGGATCCCGTCACTGGGCAAGCCGCTCCATATCATCAAAGCCGTGGCGCTCATTCCAACCAGGGCGACAACCCGATCATGCGGCTCTTCATCGACCACCTCGGTACCCTCTGGGCTGCAACCTGGGGAGGTCTCAGGCGTTTCGATTGGACATCCGGCCAATTCACCACCTACAAGCCAGATCCAAAGGTTGACATTGACTTTTCCGACATCAGAGAGGACGTAAATGGGAATTTATGGCTCGGTGGCGAATCTGGACTACATCGTTTCGACCCACTAACCGGCCGCTTCACAGCCTACAAACATGATCCTGACAATCCGCACTCCGTGAGTGATCACCGGGTGACTTCGGTATTTATCGACCATGCAGGCGGCATGTGGCTTGGCACCCAGAACGGTTTAGACCGGTTTGATTCAAGTTCAGGCACCGCCAAGGTCTTCTACGAGAAGGATGGACTAGCCGGCAACGTCGTGAGCTGCATTCTGGAGGATGAGCGGGGAACTCTGTGGATGGGGACCAACAACGGATTGTCTAACTTCGATCCACGTACGGAAAAGTTTAGCAACTACTCGGTGGCCGACGGAATTCCGGGCCCCGATCTCACGGGTTGGTCCACCTGCTTCAAGGGTCCTGATGGAGAAATGTTTTTCGGTGGCTTCAGTGGAGCTACGGCATTTTACCCGAATAAGATCTCGGCCAGCTCCTTTCTCCCCAAGACAGTCCTGACCGACCTTCAATTATCGGGATCCTCAATACCAATTGGTCCCGGCTCGCCACTGAGCCAATCCATCACTTACACCAAATCGATAACTCTTACTCACCGTCAGAATATCTTCGCGATCGAGTTCTCAGCATTAAGTCACTTCAATTCATCAACCAACCGCTATCGGTACAAGCTGGTAGGGCTAGATAACCAGTGGCACGAGGTGAACAGCGACCAGCGAGTTGCTAGCTACACGACCTTGCCCCACGGTAAATATACGTTCCGCGTCGAAGGGGCAACCAGCCGAGGCGCATGGAGTGAACCGGGGGCGGCATTGGAGATTGAGATATTACCTCCGTGGTGGGAAACCTGGTGGTTCACTGCGATTTACGTTACGGCCATCTTCCTGCTGGGCGTGTTCGGATACCGATACCGCCTGCACCAGATTGCCCAGCAATTCAACGTGCGCCTTGAAGAGCGTATTAACGAACGGACCCGCCTGGCCCGGGAACTCCATGACACGCTCCTGCAGACAATCCAGTCAAGCAGAATGGTGGCCGATGACGCGCTGGAAGGGAGCAAGGATTTCCAGGGCATGCAAGTCGCAATGAGGCGGCTTTCGAATTGGCTTGGACGCGCTACCGAAGAAGGCAGGGCTGCGCTGAACTCTCTGCGCACGTCGTCCATTGAGAAAGCCGATCTGCTCGAGGCGTTGGAAGAGGTGGCAAAGGAGTTTGAAACGCATCAGCCCCTATTAGTGTCATTCAACATAGTCGGCGCTAAGAGAGAGATGCTCGCCGTTCTCACTGAAGAGATCTACCGCATTGCGTGCGAAGGAATACGCAATGCCTTCATGCATTCTGGAGGCAGCCGCGTCGAAGTTGAGATTTGCTACGGAACGGATTTCATTCTGAGGATAAGTGACAATGGTAAGGGTGTACCGCAGGAACTTGCGGAGCGCGGGAAGCAAGGGCATTTTGGGCTGAAGGGAATGAAGGAAAGAGCCTCCAGAATTGGAGCGGAATTAACTTTGATTACATCCCGGACGTCCGGAACGCAGATCACCCTTCGCGTTCCCGGTAAACTCATCTTCCCTCATGCTGATTCGGCCTCGCGTGGAGGCCTCGCGTGGATTCGCTCTTTGTGGCAACGGATTCGAGGTTAGGAGGTCCTCCCTGCTCAATGCGCGCCTCGCAAATCAGCGATGTCGCTAATAGAAACACATGATAGGCAGAGCGGCGTGGCGTCGTTACGATGGCATTGTTTGTTGATGGGCGTACCCAGATCTCGAGTGCCTTGGGATCGGGGCAAACATCATCAGGAGTGACAGAATGACCACGGATCTGCCTGCACCTACGCGGCGCCGTTTCATCATGTGTGCGAGTCTATCTGGCGCCGCCATGCTCATTCCGCGCGGCCTATTCGCAGGGGAGCTTGGAATTGTGCCGACAATGGTGAATGCCGCCGCGAGTGCGAGAATCACCGTGAGGCCGCTCAGGCGGAACATTCATGTCCTTGAGGGGTCGGGTGGCAACATTGCAGTATTGACCGGTAAGGACGGAAAGCTGTTGGTTGATGCCGGATTTTCTGTCTCGCGAGCCGCTATTTTGGACGCCTTGAGTTCCGTCGGGCCGGATCCGATCAGGCACCTGGTCGATAGCCACTGGCACATCGATCATACAGACGGAAACGCCTGGCTGCACGATGCGGGTGCAACGATTGTCGCGCATGAGAACACGAGAGAACACCTCTCCGTTATCACCAGGGTTGATGGTTGGGACTATAACTTTCCTTCCGTCCCCTATGGCGCTTTGCCTACCACTGTGTTCGATGACAATTACCAGATGGATGTAAACGATAGCAAGATTCTCCTCACGCATTACGCTCCAGCCCACACCGATAGCGACATCTCCGTGAACTTTACCGAAGCAGACGTCTTGCATGTTGCCGACACGTGGTGGAACGGCGCGTATCCATTCATCGACTACTCCACCGGCGGCAGTATCGACGGATCGATCCGGGCCGCGGAAAAGAACGTGGCCATGGCATCCGACACGACGATTGTCATCCCAGGTCACGGACCGGTTGGAGGAAAGGCTGGACTGATTGAGTTCCGGGACATGTTGGTGACCATCCGAGAAAATGTTGCGGCTCTCAAGAAGCAAGGGCGGACTCTCGTCGAAACCGTTACTGCCAAGCCGACCAAACAGTTTGACGCCAAATGGGGACAGTTCCTGACCACCCCGGAAAAGTTCACAGGTCTGGTATATCGCGGCGTTTGATCGGGTAGAGAACATAGAGCGTGCTGGGATTGGTGGGCTTCTCGTTTTGCGGTCCATTACACCATTCTTGGCTCTAAGACCTTCATTTTCGAAAAATGTATTTCTCTTTTGAGGTTCGCAAACTCGCTCAGGAGGTGGCTCGGTGCGTTCGAAGCAGTTGGGAATCTTAGGATGTCTTGGGAGTTTATTTTGTTTGGCCGCCATCTCGGCGAAACCGTATCGAAGCGATATCAGATTTCCGGATGAGTTCCGGAACTGGTTTGTAGTCAACTCGATGATTGTGACGAAGGATAGCTCCATCTCGGCCCAGATCGGAGGCATGCACGTCGTCTATGTGAATGCAAAGGGGCTAACGACGCTCAAGGAAGGTGGCCCGCTTCCTTATCCTGAGGGGACGATCTTCGCCGATGATGTGCACGATTTCACCGTGAAGGATGGTGTTTATGCCGAGGAGAGCAAGAAAGCGGTGGCGGTGATGGTCAAAGACTCGAAAAAGTATCCGACGACTGGCGGATGGGGATTTCAAGTGTGGGCGGGAGGCGACCGCGGCAAACCACTAGTTCCGGACACAGCACATGCTATCGAGGCTTGCTTCAAGTGCCACACGCCGCAGAAGGCACGGGATTATACGTTCTCGACCTACATCCCGTGAAAGAAGGGAAGAACAGTGCTCAGATGGCAATTCCGAAGTTGACGCGAAGCACTCCGTCTAAATCCGTGGACAATATTCAGGGTAGAAGTTGGTATGGCAGGGGTGGTCTGTTCATGCCGGTGCCCTGGCCGCCCGCCCCTCCGTAGTACCCTCTTCAAGCAGGAGGAGTCAGAGACAGCATGAATATCACTTTCTCCGGACGGGTGGTCGTCGTCGCCGGGGGTACCGGCGGCCTTGGGAAAGCAGTGAGCCTAGCATTTCTCGAGGAAGGCGCAAAGGTCTTTGTTACCTACCGCAGGGAAGCGGAATTCCAGGCCTTGAAAAACTCGGTTGGTCCGAAACTCGCATTTCTTGAAGGACATCAAGTCGACGTAACGGATGAGGCTTCGGCGGCTCACTTCGTTGATCGCATCGTGACTCAACACCTGGCTATTGATGTGCTCGTGAACACGGTCGGTGGTTACGTCGGAGGCATCAAGCTGTGGGAATTGAAGACGAACATGTTCGACCAAATGCTCGCGCTCAACTTACGTTCGGGATATTCACTCGTGCGCGCGGCGGTCCCAATCATGTTGAGAGCGGGGCGCGGCTCAATCATTAATGTAGCCGCGAAGGCAGCAGTAGATCATGCATCGGGAGCGGCAGCCTACGCTGCATCGAAGGCCGCTTCCGTGGCGCTCATGGACTCGCTTGCGGCAGATACCAGGGGAACAGGCGTGCGCGTGAATTCGGTTTTGCCAAGCATCATCGATACCCCTGCAAACAGGCTTGCAATGCCAGAGGCGGATTTCGCCACCTGGCCTAAATCTGATGATATCGCGAAGGTGATTCTTTTCTTAGCCAGTGACGCCGCTGTAACAATTCACGGCGCATCGATCCCAGTGTACGGAAACGCCTGATTCGAGACGTGCCCCACTGAACATATTCCCTGCACTCACACGCAAAAGGAGAAAGTCTATGTCGACAACACAAGAACGTATTGCCCGCCAGAAGGCCCCGCTGGCTACGCCTTCAGACATTGATGGAAACGCGGTTACGGACATCGCCGGGGGCCTTGATGCTCTGCTCGCGGATGTCTTTAGCCTGTATCTGAAGACAAAGAATTTCCATTGGCATATGAGTGGGCAACATTTCCGTGATTACCACCTGTTGCTCGACGAGCACGGGGATCAGCTTTTCGGGATGACTGATGAGATTGCGGAGAGAGTTCGCAAGTTTGGCGGGACGACCATTCGATCGATCGGGCATATCGCCCGGTTACAGCGCATTCTCGAAAACGATGCAGATTTCGTCACTCCTACTGACATGCGGAGCGAACTCCGCGAGGATGAGAAAGCCTTGACGCTCCGCATGCGGGCCGTGCATACGCTCAGTGATGATGATGGAGATGTTGCCACTGCCAGTCTCCTGGAAAATTGGATTGACCAGTCTCAGCGCCGCAGCTGGTTCCTTTTCGAAATGACACGCCATTGATTTTGTGTGGACAGATGACAAGCACTTTCCTGGCCTCACATGAATGGGTGCTCCAATGCAGACAGAAAATGATGAATGTCCGGGGGGAACACTCAACGATGGTGACAAACAATCGGGAGATCCGCCGGCGGGTGAATTGGAACTTTCGACGGAAGATTGGAAAGCAAAAGTAGATCGCCTTACTGACGTCGTGTGCCTGCTGCTGACGAAAAACCAGAGGATGCGCATGGCTTTGTCGACGCATTCAGGGGACGAACAGAGTGACGACTCATTCTAACCGCGTGTGCATCGCTGCGAATTATCAGGCTAACCGCAGATGGTCTGCGGGTGTGCTACGAACAGCCGGTGGACTGCCGAGGTGCCATCCGGGTACTCATCAACCAACAGGTCGGTCCCGTGAAGTCGGGCACTGTCCAGCGATCTAGCGCAATAGCCTCTGGCACGCCGGCCCCCTGCGGCAGGTGTAAAGTTGTCAACATGAAGATGACAAGGCGGTACTTCGTCGTGGGATTGGGTGCTTCGGGCCTTGCATTGGCCGGTCGCCCCGCAAGCGCGCTGACTGTGCATGGCGTGCGGTTGGGAGTCCAGACGTACAGCTTTCACCAGTTGCGGCAGGGCGGTCTATCCGCCGTAGAACAGATCACGGCTGTGATGAAGCGTCTGAACCTTACCGTCTGCGAACTGTTTTCGCCGGACATAGAACCGTTTCCGATGCCGAGATTTTCCTGGGTGGAATGGACGCCAGATTCTGGTTTGACAACCGCTGCGGCTCTAGAGAAGGTGTATTCCGATGAGGTGCACTCGCCTAAGTTTCAAATGCAGCGAGAGGATTTACGGGCCTGGCGCATTTCGACTCCAGATACCTATTTCCATGACGTTGCCACCCGATTCCGTGCGGCTGGGATCGAAATCTACTGTTTCAACTTCAGCTTTACCCCGGACATGAATGATGAGGAGATCGAGGCGGGCTTCCGGCAAGCGAAGGCTCTCGGGGCAAAGTACATCACCAGCTCAAGCACGCTGACTACGGCGAAGCGCGTCCTGCCGTTTGCCGAGAAGCACAATCAGGCCATTGGCTGGCACGGCCATAACGATGTAAAGGATCCCGACCAGCTCTCAACGCCAGACTCGTTCGCTAAAGTGATGGTCATGTCCAAGCTATATAGAGTTAATCTCGATATAGGGCATTTCACCGCGGCGGGCTTTGATCCGGTTGAATTCATCGATCGGCATCATGCGGACATAACAAATCTGCACATCAAAGATCGAAAGAGAAACGACGGCGACAATATGCCGCTGGGGCAAGGTGACACCAATATCGCCGGCGTATTGCATCTCTTGCGGGACAAACGATACGACATCCCGGCCTTTCTGGAGTATGAGTACCGGGGCAAAGGCTCTCCGGAAGCGGAGTTGTCGGCAGGGCTCGCATACGAAAAGAAGATCCTTGAAAGCTAGGGCGTGCGGATGCCCCGACCTGGGGAACTTTGTGACTTCTCGCTTTAGAACTGCACGCGAAGCGAGAATTCAAGCTGCCGGGGTTGCGCGCCATTTGCCATGCCGCCATAGCCATTACCGCCATTGCCGCTGTTTTGGTCAATCGGCCCCGAACTAAAAATGTCGGTGTTACTCGGATTCCCTGAGGAAATGTGGTTGAAAGCGTTGAAGGCATCGAAGCGGAACTTTACCGCGATGCTCTCGTGAATTGCGAATGCTTTGGTCAGCGCCAGGTCCGTGTTGAAGAAGACCGGGCCGAAGTAGTTGTTGGCGCCCGCGTTTCCGATCACGTCGAGCCCCGGGAACGAGAAGATATTCGCCGAGTTACCCGGATCCCAGAACGTCTTGGTAATCGTGCCGTGCTTGGTGTCGGTCGAGCTCACCGGATTGAATGTGGGGCTGGAGAGATGCGTCTTCAGGCGGCCGTGGGCGTTCGGACGGCACGGGGCTGACGAGTCGCCCGTGTTGTGGTGGCAGTCCTGGTCGGTGCCAAAGCTGCTGTAGCCGAGGCCGAACGGCAAGCCGCTCGCCCAATTCAGCACAGTGCTCAATTGCCATCCGCCGATCAGAAGGTCGGAGGCGTGGTTCACGCCCGCTCCGTACTGCTTGCCCTTACCGAACGGCAAATCGTAGCTTCCATACGCAACCAGCTGCTGGTTGCGGACATTGCTGTCACGGTGGTGAGTCACCACGTGGCTCCAGGTAAAGTAGCCTCCGTCGTCGCCGAACGCACTTGCCCACTGATAATTGGCGGTGGCCGACAGCCCCTTCCACATTCCCTGGGCCAGAGTCACCTGCAGAGCGTCGAACTCGGTGTTCATGTCGTCGCTGTAGTTGGCGATGCCATTGGTCCAGCCGCACTGACCCGGCTGCAGATTCGGGTCGCCGTCTTGCGCTCTTAAAGCGTCAATGGAAAGGTAGTTCGCGTCTTGGCACGCGGGGAGTGACCCGGCATAGTAGCGCTTCAGAAGAAGGCCATTGGATACGCCGCCATCAGGAGCGATTCCACCGGTGGCCGGGTCGTCGATGGCGGGAGCGCTCGGATCCCAGTGCAAGGTTTGGCCATTGCGGCTGAACTGCCCCGGCAGGAACAGCGCCGACTCATTGGGATTGGTGTTGTTATTGCTGCCGTCCCCCAGCGTGTGCGTTCCTTTATTGCCCACGTAGGCGATGGTCAGCGTGAGGGTGGGATTGATGGCGCGCTGGAACGCCAGGTTCCAGGCATCGATGGTCGGGAACTCCAGAGGATCGGGGCGCGCCGCGGGACCGACTGCGTAGCCCTGCGCGGGAAGCAAGCCATTCGAAGGCAGTGTGGGAAATGTATAGGCCGGCGGTCCCTGTGTCAGGGAAAAGACCGACCCTGTCGTGGACCCCGCACTTACGTTCTGTCTCGCCAAAACCGGGAGGTTCTGCGTCACGACGTGGCCGAAGATCGAACCGAATACGCCTACATCGAAGCTGCGTCCATACCCGGCACGAATGACGGTCTTATCGTTCAGCTGATATCCGAAGCCGATCCGGGGAGCGAACATCTTAGCGGGACTGATACTCCAGCCCATATTCAAGGGAACCCCGCCGATCCCGGCGACATGCATGTATCCATCCTTCAGGTTCATGAGCGCGCCATTACCTGCCCCATTGACCCTTTCCGGAAAGTAGAGTTCATACCGCAAGCCCAGGTTCAGAGTCAGGTTGTGGCTCGCACGCCAGGTATCCTGGGCATAGAAGAAAATCCTTTTCTGGAATTCTTTCGCATTGGTGGATGTCGAGACGTAACGGCCGAAAGCTTGATTGCCGGTTCCGTTTCCCACTTCACCAAGGACAAATGTTGCCCAGCCGAGTCCATTAACACCGTCCGCCGAAGTAGGACCGCTGCCAAAATCAAACTGCCCGGCCCGGTCTGTATCGGAAGGCACACGGAGGTTGCGCGCATATCTGAGGTCTGCTCCAACCTTGATCGAATGATTGCCCCAGATTTTGGTCCAGTTGTTGACGACCTGGCCCTGGTCTTCCTTCTCGGTCAGCGGACAGTTGCAGCGGGCAATGTTCAGGCCGGCGCCGAAGAGTGACTGGTTGCTGGTGAACGGGAAGTGGATAACAAATCCCGGCGCGCCCCCCGTGAATGGACCCGTGAGGATGCCGGGCCCACTGTTGACTCCGGGGATGCCCCACTGATCGGCCAGATCAGCGGTGCTGTACTTCGTGTCGATGATGTTGTACCGGTAGTATCCCAGGCGGAAATCGGTCAGCAGGTTGGGATTGAGGGCGATATCCATTCCGAGCGCCAGGCTGTCGTTGGCGCCCTTGGAATTGCCGCCATAGCCGAGGAGGCCAAACCCCGGACCGCCCGCGTCGCCGAACATCACCTTTCCGGAGAGGACGTCAGTAAAGCGGGAGAAGCGGCCAAACGCATGGGCTTTCTCGCTGATCGTGTAATCGCCGCGCACTGTCCATGCATCGCTGTTGAAAAGTCCCGTGCCGTTCTCAGAGAAATTGTTCTCAACAGCTCCTGCCCCGCCTGTATTGGGAGCGTACGGCTGGAGCAGCTGCAAGAGTGTGAGCGCGGGCGCCGACAGCATCGAGTTGGGAATAATGTTGTTGCTGAAATCGACGCCGTTTCCGGTGTTATTCGTTAGGAGCGGCTTCCCGCCCAGGCTGCCCGCATAAGCCGCCGCATATTCGCTGAAGTCGCATCCACCACCGCTGAGGCAGGAACTGACCAAGTGCGCCGTTGGCACTGTATCGGTGGCATTGGTCCCGGCTTTCTGGCGCTGGCCTTCGTAGTTGCCAAAGAAGAACAAACGGTCCTTCCTGATCGGCCCGCCGATGGAACCCCCAAAGCGATTCTTGAGGCCGGGAGCAATGTCAATGGGCTGTGTGTAGGGGTCGCGCGCCTGGTTGGCGTTGCCGGTCCGGAAGTCGTAGGCGCTGCCGTGAAACTTGTTGGTGCCGGAACGAGTCTGGGCGGTGACGACCGCGGAAACCGCTTTACCTAGCTCGGCGTCGAAGTTCTGCGTGGTGATCTTGGTCTCGGTCACCGCATCCATAGCGGGATTGATCACGATGATTCCCAGGATCGGGTCCTGGTTATCAGTGCCGTCGAGTTCGAATGCGGTTCCGCCGAAGGCTTGGCCATCCACCATGATCTGCGCCGATGCCTGCGGGTTTTCATCGGCGGCGTGAGACCAGCCCAGCTTCTGGGCCCCCGGAAGCAGAAGTTGAAGGTTGGTGAAATTCTGGTCGCCAACGGGGAGGCTGGATACCTGTTGTTCGTCGAATACGGTAGCTACATCGGCGCGGTCGGTCTTTAATTGAGGTTGTTCTTCGGCGCTCACCTGCACCGTCTCCGCGGCACCACCCACATCCAGGGTGGGATCGATGCGGGGCGCAGTGTCGGCCAGCACCTGGATGCCTTGTGTTTCAAACGTCTTGAAGCCCTTAGCAGTGACTTTGAGGTTGTAGACGTCGGGAATGAGGTGGGGAACGCTGTAATCGCCAGAAGCGTTTGTGTTCGCGTTAACCACGGTGCCTTTGGCTACGTCAGTTACGGTGACGGTTGCATTCGGTACGGCTGCGCCGCTCTTGTCAGTTACCGTACCAAAAATCGATCCATAGACCGATTGCGCGCTGGCTGGGGTAATAAGCGGCAGATTTGCGCAGGCGAAGAACGTCAGCGTCAAAGCTGTGCGGCACATTCTGCTCATACGGTCTCCTGGAAACGTACGTCTCGTTTTGTTTTTCGAGTGGTGACTTCATGTCTGGCAGTGTGGAGTGCTGCCAGCGGTCGAGGCTCTCCTGACGCAATGGACGGAGATGCTGAATCCCAGGACGTTGGACGTCCGCAGCAAGGCAACCTGAATCGGAGTGGGGAAAGGCGCTATCCCTAAAGCATCGAAACAATACTTAAAAGTGCAATCTTATGTCAACGCAGAAATTCCTCGCGAGGAGAATGCAGAAATCGGAAACGATTGCTCATGCGCTTCTTTAGGCACTCGACCCCTGGGGATCATCGCGCGATTCGACTTTTGTTGGCAAACAGAGACTGTGTCGCCTGATCGGAATTCAGTGGAAGTTGAAAGCCGGTTGCGTATTGTTAAGGACCGCGCATCGCGACTCAGTCTTTTCTTATCTCCCTGCGAAATTCATCAGGTAGGCTTCGAAATCTTGCTTGTATATCAGTTGGGACGCTCAAACGGTCTCAGCTCCACTTCCCGCCAGCCCGAGCCCTGTCTGCAACCATGTACCAGATCCATCCGAAGCCACCCTCACTCGCCTCATCCGGTCGCACAGTAGCTCTTCGCTAGTCACAAATTTGGGCCGATCGCTTGCCCCGAATCGAATTCGTCCAGGAGTTGGCAGGCTGTTTGATCAGCGCAGCCGTGAGAGCATATTGCGGCGACCCAGTAGTTGGGTTAACCGACTGGACTATTTCGTCCCGGCATCTGATCGCGCTAAACCTTTTCTCTACATTGCACGCAGTAAGAGAGCCCAATCGTTTTGATCAGGTGCGTCGGGTGACTTCCACTCCAAACCTTCAACTGGGGGAAGGTCGACCATCTCTCCACTTACGGCGCTGAACCAGAAGGCGCGGTAACGGCCAGCCTCGAGTTTGATGGTGACAGAACCGCCATGAGGAAGATAGACGGCGTAGGTCTTTCCTTTCCAGCACATTGGGATCCTAAGCTTAGAATTCCACGTGGACAAGTTGTCGC
>JADMIO010607316.1_pt1 | contig 12697 bp, 9 predicted proteins | sample 8958161 | NCBI WGS metagenome assembly JADMIO01 (sample SAMN16585339, study PRJNA669376) | soil metagenome | isolation source: Crop rotation soil | place: USA: Cullars Rotation, Alabama | collected 2011 | reverse complement strand
GCCGCGACTTCAAGTCACGTGAATTCCAAGCTTCGGATCCCACTGTGCTGGAAAGATTCGCGGGCAGGATCACCTGACGAACACGCACAAGCAGGTGCTGATTTACGAGGCGCTCGGCGCGCCGGTGCCGCACTTCGGCCACCTGCCGCTGATCAACGCGCCGGGCAAGGAGAAGCTCTCGAAGCGCAAGCATGGCGAGATCGTCTCGGTGACGACCTACCGGGATCGCGGCTTTCTGCCCGACGCCTTTGTCAACTTCCTCGCCCTGCTCGGCTGGTCGCCCGGCACCGATCAGGAGATCATGTCGCGACAGGAGTTGATCGAGAAGTTCTCGCTCGACGGCGTCAACAAAGCGGCGGCCATCTTCAACTTCAAAGAGAACGATCTTTTCGACTGGACTGACCCGAAGGCGCTGTGGATGAATGGCGAATACCTGCGCGCCATGCCTATAGACGAGTTGTTGCCGCTGGTCGCCGAGCAGTTGAAAACGCATGGCCTCTGGCGCGAAGAGTACGCCGGCGAGCAGCGCGACTGGTTCGCGCGCACGGTTGATCTGCTGCGGGCGCGCTATCGCACGACGGTGGATTTTACCACTTATGGGCGGCCTTACTTCTCGGATGAATTTGAGTACGAGGATAAAGCCGTCGCCAAGAACCTCAAAGACCCGCGACTGCAACGACTGCTGCCGGGGCTCGCGGATCGTCTGAAGTCGGTCGCGGAGTTTACTCACGATGGCACGGAAGCGGCTCTGAGAGCCTATGCTGAGGAAGAGGGCGTTAAAGCCGGCCTGCTCATCAACGCGACGCGCACGGCGCTCACCGGGCAAGCGGTCGGGCCGGGGTTGTTCGACATTCTCGTCACGATGGGGCGTGACCGCACGTACAAACGGCTGCGCGCCGCCGTCGCGAAGGTCGGCAGCGCGCCGGCGTGAAGCGCCGATCAATCATCGCCTCCTTGCTGCGCCGCATTCGCCCGGCGGCGACTCTTCTTCGCCTTACCCGAAGGGGTTAATGCTGGTATATCGCGCGCATTTTCCATTTAATCAAGATGAGTGAACAAGCCACTCACCCTGCGTCGGGCTGACGACAGGGGCGCAGCAATTTTCAGCAAAGCCAGCCGCGCCGTGCATTCAAAAAAGATGGATACGAAAGCCCCAAACCTTATCCCCAGCGGCATTGAGCCGGTTGATAAACTGCTCGGCGGCCTGACCGCAGGCCAGTCGTACCTGGTACACGGCGATGCCGCCGGCAAGTCGCTTTTCGGCATCAAGTTTCTTATCGAAGGGCTCAAGCGCGGCGAGCACGGCGCGCTCGTGATCCGCTATTCCCCCGAAGACGCCGTGCGCCGCTTCGCCCGCCTCGGCTATGACTGCCTCGAAGACGTGTATAGCGGGCGGCTGGTCATCCTCGAATACTCGGACGACATCATTCAACAGGTCTCGCGCCTGCGCGAATTGACGCCGGTGCTGCGCGAGTTGGAGTGGCTGCTCGGCGAGACCAAGCCGCAGCGGCTGATCTTCGACCCCGTGACCAGTCTTGTCGCCGGCGTCGGCAATCTGCAATCGCGCGTCGCCGAGTTCACCGAGTGGGCGCGCTCGTTCGGCGCGACTGTAGTCTTCATCGCAAACGGCGAGCCTGATGTCGTTGACGCGATCAAGCCGCACACGGCGGACGTGTTCCGCTTCGGCGTGAAGGATGTCGGCGAGCGCGCCGCGCGCTTCATCGCCTTTGAGAAGTCGCCCATCGGCGAACAGGCCATAGAGGTGGACCCGTCGCGCGGCATCTTTCTGCTCGACCGGGGGCGTAGCCCCGAACATTTCTTCTCGATCTTCCAGGCCGCGCCGCCGGCGGCCATTGACGCGGTGCCCATTCAGGAGCCGCCGCCTTCAACCGCGCCGCCCGCGTCAGAGGCCGCTGCGCCGGTCGAGCCGAACCCGGCGGAGCCGGTCGTCGAACCTGCGCCCGCGCTCGGTGCGATGAGCGATTTCGATCTCGACAAACTGCTTGAGCCGTTCGCCGAGATGTGGAAAACCGGCGCGTCGTCGGCAGCCGGCGACGTAGTCGGAAAGTCCGCGCCGCCCGCGCCCATCGTTGACGCTCCGGCGGATGAAGCGCCGCCCACTGCGCGTCGGGCCGAATCACCAGCCGCGAGCGAAGCCATCAATCAAGCGGAATCAACGACCCCGGCGACCAGGCCGCTGCCGCCGCAATTATCTGCCGCGCCGCCGCCCGCCGTTGCGCCGCCCGCTTCATCTTCATCGGCACCGGCGAGCGAGCCATCATCCGACCTCTTCGCCGATTTGATTGACGAGTTGACGAGGTCGGAATCGCCGCTCGACATCGAACTGCCGGAACCCCCGTCGGCTGCGGCCAACGTCGGCGAACCTTCAGCCCCCGCGCCGACCGCGAGCCGCGAGCCGCGAGCGGCGGGCAACGCGAGTGACGCGACGGCGTCCGCGCCCGCCGCCGACCGCTCATCTGCGGCGAATGTTTCTGCCCCGCCCGATAGAGCGCCGCAGACGCCGCACCGCCGCGCGGCGGACGTGAAGATTGACGCGGCGTTGGCGGCACGCGCTACGGAAGTCCTGTTGCGCCCCCCTGACGCGCCGACCGCGCCGCCTGAAGCGGCGTTTGCCGCCGCGCCTGCGCCTGAAGCGTCAGCGCCGACCGCCATTCAGCCCGGCGACTGCAACGTGCTGGTGATTGATGATGACCCGACTTCATGCGATCTGATCGCGCAGACGCTCGACAGCTACACGCTCGAAATCGTTCACGATGGCATGAGCGGGCTGGCTAAGCTGATCTCCTTCAAACCCGACCTCGTCGTGCTCAGCCTCGACCTGCCGATCATTGATGGCTTCAAGGTGCTGGAGCACATGCGCCAGGGTTTGAACGTGCCTGTGATTCTCATTACAGGCACGCGGATGCGAGCCAGCGACCGCGTGCTGGCGGCGGAATTGGGCGCGGATTACTACTTGACGAAGCCGTACAGCCCGAAGGAACTGCGCCACAAAGCGCGGCAGTTGATCGCGCGCTATCGCGGCATCAATTCGTGGATCACCGCCTCGGCGAGCGCCGCGCCGCCGGAGTCCGCCGCGCCGCCGCCCGACGAGCCGGTCGCCGTGCCGGGCGAGCCGTTCACCTCTTACCAGAAGTTCACCGCGCAGGTCGAAGAGCGCGTGCGGGCGACGCTCGAAAGCAACGCCACGTTCGCCATCGTCGGCTGCCGCCTGCCGCAGATGACCGCCAGAGGCGGGCACCTCGCGCTGCGGCTCTACGACCTGGTGCGGCGGCTCATCCGCGAGACCGACCTGATGTCAACCAACCCGCGCAATGACATTGTAATCCTGCTTACAGATGCGAATGCCGGCGGCGCGCGGGCTTTCGTCAGCCGCCTGCGCGAGCGCGTCGTCAGCGAGATGAATCAGGAGCCGGGCATCTGGCTGCGCAGCTTCCCCGACCTCGAAGAAGCGACCGCCACGAAAGACTGGACGTATCGTTCATCAAACGGCGCGGGCGCGAGCCGCCGCGTCAGCGACCATCCCGCCGCTGAAGGATCAGAAGCCTCCCGCAAACGCGACCGCCGCGAATCCTACACCGACTTCCTTGAGCAACTGTGAGAGCAGCGGCCACTGCTCTCAGTTCTCCTCGCCGTGTCCCTCGCACTCGATATATAATTTCTATTTGATATTGAAGGCTAAATTGACGCATGAGAGAGGCAGACCCGCAAAGGTTCGACCCTCAATGTTTCGCACAGGAGAAAAGACAGACAAATGAGTTCCGTAGAATCTGACGCCGGCGCGACGCCGGTCGAATCTGGAGGCCGGTCTAATTTTATTCGCGACATCATTATTGAGGATGTCAAAGCCGGCAAGCATGGCGGGCGCGTGCAGACGCGCTTCCCCCCTGAGCCGAACGGCTACCTACACATCGGACACGCTAAGGCGATCTATCTCGACTTCGGGCTGGCGGCGGAGTTCGGCGGCAAATGCAATCTGCGCTTCGACGACACGAACCCCTCCAAAGAAGAGACCGAGTACGTTGATTCGATTATGGAAGACATCGGCTGGCTGGGCTACCGGTGGGATGCGCTGTTTTACGCCTCCGACTACTTCGGGCAGCTTTATGAGTGGGCCATCCAGTTGATTAAGGCGGGCAAGGCTTACGTGGACGACCTCAGCGCGGCTGAGATTCGCGAGTATCGCGGCACGCTGACCGAGCCGGGCAGGGAAAGCCCTTATCGCAACCGCTCAGTCGAAGAGAACCTCGACCTGTTCGAGCGCATGAAGAAAGGCGAGTTCCCCGACGGCTCGCGGACCCTGCGCGCGAAGATTGACATGGCGTCGCCGAACCTCAACATGCGCGACCCCGTGATGTATCGCATCCTGCACATGGAGCATCACCGCACGGGCGACCAGTGGTGCATCTATCCGATGTATGATTACGCGCACGGGCAGTCGGACTCGATTGAGCAGGTGACTCACTCCATCTGCACTCTCGAATTCGAAGCGCACCGCCCGTTGTATAACTGGTTCATCGAACAGCTCGGCATCTTTCCGTCGCGGCAGATCGAATTCGACCGGCTCAACCTGACTTACACGTTGTTGAGCAAGCGCAAGCTGTTGACACTGGTGCAGGAAGGACACGTCGCCGGTTGGGACGACCCGCGCATGCCGACGCTGTCGGGGATGCGGCGGCGCGGCTACACGCCGGAAGCCATCCGCAACATGTGCGCCAACATCAGCGTGTCGAAGACCAACAACACCGTGCAACTGTCGCTGCTTGAGCACTACGTCCGCGAAGACTTGAACCGCCGCGCGCCGCGCGTGATGGCGGTGCTCAAGCCTCTGCGCGTCGTCATTGATAACTATCCCGATGATCTGGTCGAGGAAGTAGACGCCGTCAACAATCCCGAAGATGAGGGCATGGGGACGCGGCGCGTGCCGTTCTCGAAGGTGCTTTATATTGAGCAGGACGATTTTCGCGAAGACCCGCCCAAGCAGTACTTCCGGCTCGCGCCGGGCCGCGAGGTGCGACTGCGCTATGGGTATTTCATCACCTGCAAAGAGGCCGTGAAGGACGCCGCCGGCAACATCGTGGAATTGCGCTGCACGTATGACCCGGCGACGCGCGGCGGCAACGCGCCGGACGGGCGCAAGGTCAAATCTACTATCCACTGGGTCTCAGCCGCGCACGCCGTCGAGGCCGAAGTCCGCCTTTACGACAACCTCTTCACGAAAGAGAATCCGAGCGAGACTGACGACGGGCAGGACTTCACGGCGAATCTGAATCCGAACTCGTTAGAGGTGTTGACCGGCTGCAAGGTCGAGCCGAGTCTCCGGCAGGCGGCGGTCGGCGCGCGGTATCAATTCGAGCGGCTGGGTTACTTCTCTGTGGATACTGATTCGACGGCAGAGCAGCCGGTCTTCAACCGCACCATCGGCCTGCGCGACACATGGTCTAAGATTGAGCAGCGCGCCAAGAAATGATTCGCATAGGGCGATGAAGTGAATGAGCCGGCGTGAGGATTCACGCCGGCTCATTGCTATTCGTGGCGCAGCGCCTCCAGCGGGTCTACTTGCGCCGCTTTGTGCGCGGGCAGCCAGCAAGCGATCAGCGCGACCAGCGTCAGCAGCGACGCGATGATGGCGAAGGTTGCCGGATCAGTTCCCTTTACGCCATAAAGCTGCTCGGCCATTTGAGCTTGCCATGTGTCGCTCGCGAAATACTGGCTGGCCAGCAGGCGCTTCAAGGCGTAACCACCTAATGTGCCGACCAACAGTCCCAGCAGCACCAGCTTCATGCCTTGCCAGATCACCAGCCGCAGGACGTTGGCGGGTTGCGCGCCGAGCGCCATCCTGATGCCGATCTCGTTGGTGCGTTGAGCGACCGAATAGGCCAACACGCCGGAGAGCCCGATGGCCGCAAGCAAGAGGGCCAATGCGCCAAAGAAGCCCAAGAGCCGGGCATAGAGGCGCTCCTGTCCCAGCGTCGCCTGCGAGCGTTCGGCTTGCGTGCCGACTGCCGTGACCGGCAGGTTGTTGTCCAACTCCTGTACGACTTGACGGACGGTGGCGGCCAGCGCGGTCGGTTCGACTGCGGTGCGTAAGGCGAAATGCATCTCGCCTACCGACGCGACCTCCTGTTGCCATGACGTGTAGAGCAGCGGCTCTATGTCGCTACGCTGGCTGTCGTATTTGGCGTCGGCGACGACGCCGATGATCTCGACCTCGCTGCTTTTGCTGTCGGTGTCCTTGATGTGTTTGCCGACGACGTCTTCATCGGGGAAGAACCGGCGAGCGAAGGTCTGATTGACGATACCGACTTTAGGAGCGCGCCGGTCGTCCTGCGCCGTAAAGCCGCGCCCGCTCAACAGCGCGATTTCCAGCGTGGTGAAGTAGTTCTCACGCACCATCTGCCGGTTCGTGACATGATCGCCGGCGGTCTTTTCCGTTTCACCGGGCAGCAGCACGCTGGTGTTCCACATGTAATTCGCGATCAGCGGGACGCGCCCGAACGTGGCCGCGCGCACGCCCGGCAGATTATCCAAGCGCGCAAAGAGCTGTTGATAGAATTGCATCAACCGCTCGTCTTTGTAACCGCCCTGCTCCGGCTGCAAAGTGAAGACTAAGAGATTCTCCTGATTGAAGCCGAGGCTGACTTGTTGCAGGTTGTAGAGCGTGCGGATGAACAAACCCGCGCCGACCAATAACAACAACGAGAGCGCCACCTGCACGATGACCAGCCCTTTGCTCAAGCGCGAGACGACGCCCGTCGTGCGGCGGCTCTGTTTGAGCGAGGAGGTCAAATCCAGTTTCGTCGCGCGCCACGCGGGCGCTAATCCGAACAGCACGCCGGTCAGTAGCGAGATGAGCAGCGTGAACGCCAGCACACGCCAATTCAGACTGAGGTCAACGTCTTTGGGCAGGAAGCGGGTCTCTGTGTCGGTCAGCGCGATCAACGCGCTCTGACCCCAGAAAGCGAAAAGGATGCCGACCGCGCCGCCCAACGCCGCAAGCAGCACGCTTTCGGTCAACAGTTGCCGGACAAGACGCCAGCGCCCCGCGCCAACCGCCAGCCGCACGCTGATCTCCGCGCCGCGCAGGGCCGCCCGCGCCAGCAGCAGGTTGGCGACGTTAGCGCATGCAATCAGGAGCACGAGCGCGACGACAATGAACAGTCCGTAGATGGTGGTTGAATATCGCTTACGGTGCTCGACCAGCCCGCGACTGCCGGATTCCGCCAGCAGGCGCGGGTAATCTTTCGGTTCGAGTTGCGCCGGTTCATTCTCCCTGCGCGGCGGCGGCATGATTTCCAGGGCGACAGCCTGGAAAGTCCCGTTGAGGCTATCGCGCGCTTGCTCGTAGGTCGCGCCCGGTTTGAGCCGTCCCATTAAATTCAGCCACCAGTAACCCGGCCTGTCGGCCTTCGCCATTCCGCTATTCTCGCCCAGCAGCAACGGCTCGAAGGCAATCGGCACGGTGATGGCGGGGCGATAATCCACCTGCAAGGTGCCGGCGAAGGCGGGCGGCGTCACGCCGATGATGGTGAACGTCAGCTTATTGAGTTTGAGCGGCTGGCCGATGACGGCGGGATTCGCGCCGAGCCGCTCCTGCCAAAATTGATGGCTGAGCACCACCACCGGCGTCGCGCCTTGCTGATCATCTTCGTCGGTGATGCCGCGCCCCAAGATGGGTTGCAGGCCCAGTCCGGCGTAATAACCGCCGGATACGGCTTGTCCGTTGACAATCTCGGCCTGCTCGCCCATCACCGCCGTCACTTCATAGATGGGGGCGAAGGCGAAGAAATCGCTGAGCGGACTTTCCGGCGTCTGCGCCTGGCGCAGCCTTTCAAAGATGTCATAGCGAAAGATCGAGGCGTTGCGCGTGTCCGGCGGCCCGGCCAGAAACGAGCCGCGCATGCCATTGGTTCTGAACGCGCGTCCGGCTTGCCATTCAAACAGCACCAGGCGCTCCGGCTCTTTGACCGGCAAGGTCTTCAGCAGCACGGCATCCACGACACTGAATAACGCCGTGTTCGCGCCGATGCCGAGCGCCAGTGACAGCACGGCGACCAGGGTGAATCCTTTGTGCTTGAACAGCATTCGCACGCCGAAGCGCAAGTCTTGAAACATCTCGCCCTCCAATCGCTGCGGCTGCAACCAGAGCGCATCCCAGAAAGCACTCGTGCTGCGCCACAGCAGATCAAGTCTCATTCTCCAATTCAGCCGCTCCCAATCGGCCAGCAACGCCTCACGGTATTGCAACTCGGCCTCCCACTCCTGCCGCCAGTCGGCGCGCAAGCGGCGCGGCACGATCACGCCGACCAGCGCAATCAGTCGCAGGTGCGGTTTGCCGAAGAGTCGTTTGCAGCGAGCGGGCAGCGACACGGGATTAACCTCACGCGCGTGACGGTTTCGGATCGCGCTTTTTGTTCAGTTGCGTCTGCTCCAACAGCCGGTAGCGTTTAACGGCTTCGGCTAATGCCTCGCGCCCGCCGCGCGTCAACTCGTAATACTTGCGCGGCGGGCGCTGCTGCTGCTGCGCGATAGTCGGCTTCTCCCACTTCGAGGCGAGATAGCCCCCTTCTTCCAGCCGCCGCAGCGCCGGGTAGACCGTGCCGCCCGGCAGCCCCGTGATGTCAATGATGTCGAACCCGTACAGGTAGCCATTGGCCACCGCTTGCAGGATGACTGCCGTTGCGTGGGTGAGAAACCCTTTGCCCATAGCGAACTCCTTAAGCACTTTCTTTTTTTTTTAGATAGAATTCTATCTAGCCAGGATTCTATCTAGGGGTGGATCAGAAGGTCAAGCCGCCGCCGCGCAGAATCATTGTCGCTTGAATCGCCGCGCCTTGAATTCATAACGCGGCAGCGTGTTGGCGGGAACCTGCTCAAGCGAGACGCGAATGCCGAGTCGGCGGCGGAACGCGGCGAGCAGCGCGCGCGCCGTCTCCGCAAATGGCGCGGCGTCTGCCGTCTCCAGGCGAATCAGCAGATCATCCATGCCTTCGACGCGGCGGATGATCACTTCGTATTCGGCGATGGCGGGCAGGCCGCGAATCAGGTTGTCAACGGCGCTCGGATAGAGATTGACGCCGCGCACGATCATCATATCGTCGGCGCGGCCCAGCACGCCGCCGCGTATGCGCGCGAAGCCGCGCCCGCACGGGCAAGCCTCCGCCGTCATCTCGACGAGATCGCCCGTGCGGTAACGGACCGCCGGCATGCAGCCGCGACCGAGATTGGTGACGACCATCTCGCCGCGCTCGCCTTCAGCGACCGCCGCGCCGCTGGCCGGGTCAATCACTTCGAAGATGAACTCGGCTTCGTTCAGATGAATCGCGCCGCTCTGCGCTTCGCAGTCGAAGGCCCACGCGCCGACCTCTGTCGCGCCGGCGTGATCGAAGCAGGTCGCGCCCCACGCCGTTTCAATCGCGCGTTTGACCGCCGGCAGGCTCGCGCCCGGCTCGCCCGCGTGAATCGTGCGCCGTATCGCGGAGCCGCGCAGGTCTGTGCCATGACGGGCGGCGACTTCGGCCAGGTGCAGCGCGTAAGTCGGCGTCGAGACCAGCACGGTGCAGCGGTTGTCAATCAGCGTTTGTAATCTTTGCTCCGAATTCATGCCGCCGCCTGAGATGGCCATCGCGCCGACCTGCCACGCGCCGCCAATCGCCGTCCAGTGGCTGATGAACGGCCCGAACGAGAAGGCGCAGAAGACCACGTCGCCCGCGCCTACCCCTGCGGCGCGATAGACCGCGCCCCAGCAGCGCCTCCACCAGTCCCAACTCTCCCGCGTGTCCAGCCACTTGAGCGGAGAGCCCGTCGTCCCCGACGTCTGGTGAAAGTAATGATAGCTACTGAGCGGGTAAGTCAGCAGATTGCCGAACGGCGGTCGCGCGGCTTGTGCTTCGACGAGCTCGGCCTTTGTGGTGAAGGGCAGGGCGGCGAGGTCTTCGACGCTGGTGACGCCTTCAAGCGCGAGGCCGGCCTCGCGCGCTTTGGCCTGATAGAACTCGTTGGTCGTCAATTCCATCACGAGCAAGCGCAGCCGCTCACTCTGCCACTGGCGCAATCGCTCGCGGTCAAGCGTTTCGAGTTCGCGGTTGTAATATTGAGTCTCGTTCATCGCGCCCTTCATTCAATCACACTCGCAGATCGCGTGAAAAATAACACCCTCCTACGGAGCTTGGAATTTAGACACACGTCCTGAAGTGAAATTACCTCTCTTCTATGCTCTCTCGTGAAAGGTCGCCGAGGCGGTGCTGGATCAACGTCACGGCGACGAGCGCGGCGGTCTCCGTTCGGAGAATGCGCGGGCCGAGCGTCACGAAGGCCGCGCCGCGCGACCTGAGCCGTTCTAACTCATCGTCGCTCCAGCCGCCTTCCGGGCCGACCAGCGCGACGACGCGCTGAATGTGATGAATGTCACTGAGAGCTTCGCCGATGGTCATGCCGCCGCGCTCGCTGAAGACGAGCAGCGCGGTCTGCTCAGCTTCGGCGAGCGTTGGCTCGATAGCTGACGGCTCATTCAATGAAGCGAGGAAATCTTTGAGCGGCGTCGGCTGCCGTATCTCCACCAGGCGGCGGCCTCCGGATTGTTTCAACGCTTCAAGCGCGATGCGCCGCCAGCGTTCGGCGCGCTTCTCGGCGCGCTCGTCATTCAACCGCACGTCGGTGTTTTCGGTGATCAGCGGCGCGATAGCGCGCGCGCCAAGCTCGGTGGCTTTCTGGACGATGAGATCGAACTTTTCGCCCTTCGCGAGCGCCTGCGCCAGCGTCAGGGCGACCGGCGATTCGACCGTGTCGGAGAGGGCTTCAATGATTTCAAGCTCCGCGCCGTGCGCGTCCGTTCCCTTGACGCGGCAGCGGTATTCGCGCCCGCAGCCGTCGAAAGCGAACGCTTCATCGCCGACGCGCAGCCGCAGCACGCGCGCCAGGTGGTGACTCTCTTCGCGTGAGAGATGAATGACAAACTCGCCGATGGCGTCGGTCGCGGCATAGAAGCGATAGAAGCGGCGGCGCTGCATCATCATTCTCCCCGCGCCGCCAGCGCCGTCCACTCGCCGGCTTCGCGCCGCTCGATGAGTCGTAATCCGGCTTCTTCGAGAGCGCGTTCGACATCTGTGGCCAGTGTCGTCAATATTCCCGAAAGAATCATCGTGCCTGCGCCCGCCATGCAACCGGCGAGATCGGCCATCAACGCGATGATGACTTCGGCGGTGAGGTTGGCGACGACGACATTGTATGCGCCGCCGGAGTAATCGCCAGGTCGGCCTTCGCGTATTTCGATCAGGTGAGCGGCTTGATTAATCTCGATATTCTCGCGCGCCACTTCGACGGCGAGTGGGTCAATATCAATGGCGACGATTTCAGCGGCGGGCGCAAGCCGGGCGGCGGCGATGGCGAGTATGCCGGTGCCTGTGCCGACGTCGAGCAGCCGCCCGCCGCGCCAGTGCGCTTCGAGTAATTCAAGACACATTCGCGTGGTTTCGTGCGTGCCGGTGCCGAAGGCCATGCCTGGATCAATTTGAATGACGATGCGCTCGCTCGCCTCCGGCAGTTGCCACGATGGCGCGACGATCAACCGCTCGCCGATGGCGATGGGCGCGAAGCCCTCTTTCCACTTCTGCATCCAGTCCTGATCGGCAACCGCCGTGATCGCGATGCTCATCAACGACGAACGAATACCGGCCCGCGCGAACGCCGCTTCGATGTCGCGGGCAATCTCTTCGGCGTCGGCTTCGGCGTCGAAGTACGCGCCGAGCTTCACGGCGTCATGATTCTCTTCGAGCGTGACGATGCCGTTCGTGCCGGCGTCGAAGAGCAGCGCGCTCGCCGTCTCTTCCGCCTCGCGCGCGACCGCGACCGTGATTAATTGCCAGCTTTTTTCTGTGGCCGAGCCGTCGTTCGTCATCTTGGAATCCGAGCCACTCTCGAATGCAGGCGGCGGAAGCCTATCCTTGAATGCCGAGTTCATCGAGGGCGCGTTCGTCGTCGCGCCAGTGTTCGCGCACTTTGACGAACAGGCTGAGAAAGACATGGCGACCGAGCAGGTGTTCGATGTCGCGGCGCGCGCTGGTGCCGATCTCTTTCAGCCGCGCGCCGCCTCTGCCGATGATGATGGCGCGGTGCGCGGGCCGCTCGACGTAGATCAGACAGTTGATCCGCGTCAGCTCTGCGGCTTCTTCCCACGCTTCGGTGATGACCGCCGTGACGTAAGGGATCTCGTCGCCGGTCGCTTCGAGAATCTTTTCGCGCACCAACTCGGCGACGATGGCACGTTCGGGCTGATCGGTCAGTTCGTCTTCAGGATAAAGCGGCGGGCCTGCGGGCAGGTGTTCGAGCGCCTTGTCAACCAGCAACTCGACGCCGTCGCCGGTGAGCGCCGAAATCGGAATCACTTCGGCAAACTCGCGCTCATTGGTGTAAGCGCCGATGCGCGGCAGCAACCGCGCTTTGTCGCGCAGCGCGTCCACCTTGTTGAGGATCAGGAAGGCGGGCGTCGTCACGGGCTTCAGCATGTTCAACACGAAACGGTCGCCCGCGCCCATCGGCTCTGAGGCGTCAACCATCAGGAGAATCAGATCAACTGTGGCGAGCGCGTCACTGACGATGCCCATCATGCGGCGGTTGAGCTTGTAACTTTCCAGCACATTGGGATCCTAAGCTTAGAATTCCACGTGGACAAGTTGTCGCG
>JADMIO011411964.1_pt1 | contig 12699 bp, 8 predicted proteins | sample 8958161 | NCBI WGS metagenome assembly JADMIO01 (sample SAMN16585339, study PRJNA669376) | soil metagenome | isolation source: Crop rotation soil | place: USA: Cullars Rotation, Alabama | collected 2011 | reverse complement strand
ATAAACGAGCAATTCCGGTACGGAATTCCGGAATTACATTGAGACGGAATCAGTTCCCGGAATTCCTAGGAATTCCGTTTTTATGTAGTTCTGGAATCAGTAGGAATTCCAAGGCACGACGAGAAATTAGAGTTGAGTAATTCCGGAATTCCTCGAATAATTTCAGCTGATTCCGGAATTGGATGAAGCTTTGATAAAATTCGATTCCGGAATCGATGGAACTGATTCCGAGTGCGGAACTGATTCCGTAATGTTCAACATTGCGGAATAGGATGACTGCTCTTTTTTAAATTTTTGAAGCAGTTCACAAGATATGGTCTAGAATTGAATTGATTTCTTTATTTGAATTCTAATGTGCTTTTGATAACAGAACTGAGAAAATGTTCGTATGGGATAATTAGAGAAAGTTATTACATCTAAACTTTTGGTGGATATGCGGCGTTATTAACTGAGCTGGGTGGTAGTTGTTGAGAATAAGGACCTGGTGGCCATGTTTGTCCAGGCCCATAGGCTATTGTTATGCCTTGCATTTGTTGCTGTTGCTGTTGTTGTGGTTGCTGCACTAGAACTCGAGCTGGTCTTTTCTTGCAGCAGATGATAGTTACCACAATAATAGCAATGAGCACGCCTACCGCACACAGAACTCCGATAACAATACCAGCAATAGTGCCTGCATTCGTGCTAGAACTGTAACTGTAACTGTCACTGGATGAACAATATCTAGAAAAATATGTGGTTGTATGAGAACTAAGTTCAGTAGTGTACATTTACCCATAGGTATTCGCGTAAAGTGTGCAAGAGGCCCAAGCGTAGTAGCATGCTGATTGGCAAGACGAAGAGCTACATGTACTTCAATATGCCGTACCCACATAGGTGTAGCTATTTGGACAATAGCACGAGCAGGTGTAACCGGTAGTCGTTCTGATCATCCAGAAGAGCAATACTACGATCCTTATTAAGTTCGACATGGTTATTGACACAGTTGGAATCGTTATATGCTTCAAAGAGGTGTAAAAAAGTATAATTGTTTGTAACTGTAACAATTCTTTAAAATTACCTTTGCCAACTTCGATAGTTTATATATAAACAATTTCTTCTTTCTCCTGTTGTTATGCATGGTTACAAAGTGAATTCCTATGTCATTTTTATCGTTGCTTTCAAAATAAACACACTGCCATATTTTTTGTTAGTCTCATTTTCTTTTTCGTGGAATACATTTAATTACTTGCAACATCAATTGCACAGTAGATGGTTGAGAAATGATGTTGTTTGAAAAAAGAAAGAAAAATATGCAAAATGGCTTCATTTAGGGGTGGCAAGGTTCCCTTGGCTGAGACTTCTGTTCCTAAGGAATGCGAACTATCTTGACAGTTCGTTTCCGTGCAGTTTTGAACATGCTGACATGTTTAGACATACCTTTTCTTTAATTTTATGGTAAATCACCTTGTGTCTCCGAATTTCTAGGGATCCGAACTCGCCAGAGTTCCGGACTCCCAGAGTAGGAACACACATCGAGTTTCGAGTTCTCAGGAACAGTAATCTGCATGGGATCCCGGGCTCCTAAGAACACAAACTCGCATTCGATTTTTTCGAACGAGAACCTCACTGATCGTCAAAAATTCAGACTTGTTCCATCTCTGAGCTCGACACATAAAACTCGAAATTTTGAGCTCACTTATGCATCCACATTTTACCAATAAAATCTTGATCCATTTTGTATGAGAATATTTAGCCATAACTTTTCAGACGCTTTTTGAAGCTCATAGTTTCAACTGTTCGCACTTTATCTAGGCATGCTACCTGTAACTTGTTAGGCGCCACCTGGACATAATATCTGTAACTTTTTAAGGGCTATCTAGACATGACATCTGTACTAATGTGGAACTCACATATTTTACGAACGAAAATAGAGTGTAAGTTTTAAGGCGAAGTTTTGTGATTCCCTCCTACCCCTATTCTCCATAGCAATTGGGGTCAAAGATTAACGAGTACGTTTCTATAACAATGGGAAAAGACGCTTCAGTAGTTATAATGCTTGAAACATTCTGAAACTTCCTAGAATCTTCCAACGAACTCTATAAATATGACATTTCTACCATAGTTTCTGATTATTCTAAATATTGCAGTTATTGATTTAATAGTTCAATCTCATACTTGAACCACATATACCATATGACAATGCTCAGAGAAAATGCCTTTTATCAGTTTTTGGCTGTAAGAATTTGTTGAAAAATATATGGATATTTCTCGTGTACCCTTATATGACTATCACATACGTTTTAATCGAAAGGTTTGATGTCTATAGAAAAATGATTATCTGAAAATGAATATATTCTAGAAAAGCTGTTTTTTTAAATAAACAAAGAAGATTATTTTCATCGTTCATTATTGAGTTTATGTGGCGCCGTAAATTTCTCTTATGGACTTGTATATTTACATATATGTTCTATTAAATTGTTTGCTTGTTCGATTATTCATGACATCTTTGTTGCTATCTTGATCAATGGTTACAAGTTTCCCCCAATAGAATTTTTGTCATTTTCTGTCATCATTGACAGAAGTAACATGTGTTCCATATATACACTAATTAAAAAGGCTGTGCATAACGTGTAGAAATACCGACTCTTAAACTAAGTTGGATAATATTCGCAAACAAACATTTTCAGATATCAATCTGAATCTGATTTGAAATTGATACTTCAGACAAATAAATTGATAACAAAAAAAACATGGCTGATGCATCGCTTCAAATGAATGATCGAGAATGGGACATGATGGTGATTCCTCTGAAGTTTACGTGGCAGCCCACTGAGGATGAATTGATCTATCTAAAAAAATTAGTCTGTCTTCGAATGAAGCAGCGAGAACTGATATCATTCAAACAACAAGACTATATCAGTCCATCGGTAATCATCGATGGTTTCCTATATCATGGCGATTTGAAACATGCAATGAACAAAACATTACTCGAAGAACTCGATATTCGACGTATTATCAATGTGTGCGATTGTCCATTGGTACAAGACATTCTCGATCAATGTCATGTCTTATGGATCAATTTGGATGACGATACATACACAGATATTGGCCAGCATTTCAATATGACAAATGAATTCTTACAGTCCTGTAAGGTAAAAGGCGAAAAAGTACTGGTTCACTGTCAGATGGGTGTTTCTCGGTCATCTGCAATCGTTCTCGCCTATCTAATAAAGTAAAACTTTTCTTTGAGCTTCGAAAATCGTCGTCCTCGTTTTCTCGATTTAGGTATCATCATGATTCTCTGGAAAAAGCCAATAATTATTTGATCGAACGAAGACCTTGTGCTGAACCCAACCTTGCCTTTCTCCTACAACTGATTCGATACGAGCGGGAATTACGTAAGACAAACGAAGTTGCCCAAGAGCAGAACACTGGCGAGAAGCAAAATCCGGTCGAAACACCTGATGCTATCGAAAATTCGGCAGCTTTAATTAGTTCCACTTTGGAATTGGCGAAGTCGAAACCAGCACAATCAATGACAAAGAGACAATTTTCTCAAAGATCGAGTTCGTCCTCTCGTCCTCGGAATTCGTGGCCATTGTGTCGCAAATTGTGCTGTTGGCCATACAGAAGAGAAAACCTGAATTAAATACTGAAACAAAAGTAAACTCCTCCGTGCAATAGAAGACCTGTCTTCTATTGCGTCGGAGCGTTCAAGGTTTTTAGAAGAATATTGTGCACATACACAAGAAAAGAAAAAAAAATGTGTTAATGGAAATGATACTTATCAAAAATCAAATCCAATATGAAACACATCGGCATTAAAAAGATGAAATGAAAGGACATTTCGCGTCATTGATCAAATCCTTCCAGTGGAAACAATTTACAATTCTCTCTCGGACAAAAAGAATTTAAAAAGTGCCAACCTTGCTGTAACGAGATGTATCACCTTCATATATTCCTTGCCCTCTATATGACTTGTTGCGTGAAAAAGCTAAATAAAACGACTATCACCATCTCACAGGCATTTATCTCCTCAAGTTCATCACACACGTATTTTGCTTATGTTGTATTGTCATGTAAGTAGAATGATGATGAGTGTCGGATTGCCAAGATTTAGAGTTTAGTTAGTGAGTACTAGAATATTTATTAACTGATATGGATTATCTTTGATTAATTCTTGAATTGTTTTGTTTGTTGGTGACATATTGTTATTATTGTTTCGAATACTATTTTATTCATCTAGAAGAAAAGAAAAACGTTTTAGTATATTTAACCCTTTGATTACGGGGCCCGCATATATGCGGGTTGAGCTTTTGCTCGAATTACTTCCGTTAGAATTATGACTTTCCCAGTTTAGTAGAGTTTAAAATAGCATGTTTTTTCACACTCTATCTCATCCGATGGTTTTTTAATATCCTTGTCCTAGTCTATCCTATAGAAATCGTACTTCGTGGTGTAACCAAAATTTGTCAATGTTAAGGAACAGCAGTATACTATAGAGGACTACTGAGGTAAAAAAAAACTTTATACATAAACCAAAAGACGTTTACTTATGAGGGATAGCGTTACACTGCTGGGACGTTGCCTCAAACACCACCGCGGTAAATGTACCAATGACCGTACATTAACTCTACCTATTCTATTCTGATTGTACTCAGGTCACTGCAGGTTGCAACAGAGTAGAATTACCTTACAGAATTCTATCGCTTAGTTAAGTTATAGAAGTGCTCTCGCACTACCAGAATTATAGCATCATTATGTAGTACTACTTGCATGTGCGCATCCTATTTTAAGCTTTTTGACGAAAACCAAAAGTTTTTGTTAGTGGAAAAAATTTCTGTAACTAAAGGGTTAAATAGAAGAGAAATTGCAACATAAATATGGAAGTAAAGTACAATTAAAGACGAAATATCCAATAGAATATAAGGAGAAAAGTGTAGGTACCAAGCGCCAAATTATGGTCAATGGTGCTGATTTCAGATCGTGAAATCAATTTGAAATCACTTGAAATCGCTTGAAATCATTGAAATCACAAAATCGCGAAATTAGTTTGTTTCCCCTTAATGTTTATTCTTTTTAATGGTCTCTTTTCTGACGAACTATCAAATGTACAATCATATGATGGTTATAAAACATTTGCTTTTTGGTTGTATTTCTTAGCATCAACATTAGGTTGAAGTTTACTTAAGAGCTGTTTGAAAATCATATGATCATTTTTTTGACCATTTTGGATTCCTCTCTTTCTCTTGTGATCAAACGTAATATTTCGGTCTCTCGCTCTCCTGATCACGTGATATGGAGCAGACCACCTCTAAAATATGCAAGTTTATTTCAAAAGAATTTTTTTATATGAATTATTTTCATTGTTTGAATCATTCATTTATTTACATACGTCCTAAAAATAGTTAGATAAATACAGTTTAATAAAGAGACAATTTAGTTTTTTTGTGTCATTTTTCAACGAAGTATAAAACAGATCAAGAATACATTTAAGAATATTTTTGATCAGATACCAATATATCTATTTAGTATTGTTGATTTGTTTTCAATTTGTTGATATCACTTATTTGCTATGCCCTAAGTATTAGCTGATGTAAGTGTATTTCGAAAAGGATTTATTGATTTAATACATCCAATCGTTCGAAAGATGACTTTTCAATTTAGTTAATTACAGCTATTTTTCACTATTTATATAGAAATTTATTTTAATTAAAGTTACTGACAATTAAAATAAAATAATAGTGTATGATTTTATAATATTGTAATCCTAATGATTTTTCAGTTAGTTTGACTACTATTTGTATTAATCGTTCATTTTTTAAAACTTCTCCAGCATTTAATGTACACATACTTTGATCAAGTGAACTTTTAATAAATCCAGTAAATCTTAATAATACTTCTTCATAACCATATCGAAAAATCATATATTTAAATTATATTTGAAAGTGAACGATATTTATCTATTGAATCATTGTAATCTAAACAAATATGATCAAAATTAACTAAATCTATTTAATTTCTCTAGATTTTCATTCTCATTTATCGACATAAAAATATTCGAAGTTGTTGAAAATCTGAAATAAGGTGTTAATAAAAGCATCTTCTATAATTATTGTTCTATCAACTGATGAAAAACCAATTTTAAATGTTGAACTAGAACAAAATTGTACATCATGATGGATAACAATTTCACTATAACCATCAACATTTTGAATATTTGTTTCTATTAATGCTAATTGATCATTTAATGATAAAGTTTTCAAATGAGATAATCGTTCAATAAATGGTAAAATAGATTCATACATTGAATTTTCTACTATTTTCCAACATATTTTCATTGTATAGATTAATTATTGTTTTAATCAATTTCGAAGATGTGAAACAGAAGATTTTGTAACATATAAATAAATTATTTTTGAAGTAAATTAAGTCGATGAATAACAGAAGGTAAACAAATTATTTTTTCATTTAATAATTGTTTATTAATGATACGCTGCACGTTATAATTCTATTTGCATTCCAATTGATAAACATTTTTTTTAAACGACAACATAGACATGATCTTTGACTTTGTATTGTTATATCACAGTTATTATCAAATATACATTGATTTATATTCTACATATTCAATATGAATGAATTAGATTTTTCAATTAGTTCGAGTGTAGGAATTGTAGATGATACTTTATCATCACAATTCATTATAAATAAAATACTAAATTTATCTCAAATATAAATCATTTAAATTCATAGAAACTTAATTCGTTAAATATTTATTTGAAATAACGTATTCTTATGGAAATTATCTTCGATTCAGTTAATAATTATAATAAACTCACCGTGAAAATAAACACTCCATAAAGGAGAATAATGATTATATTATTCATTGTTCATATGATTAATAAGATAAAGTATATTTGACATTGTTGACAAATGGATGATCGACTTAATTCGTTACATTTTTGATTATTATAAAATAAACTCGGTCTTTGCAAATCAAGTTGCCAAATGAATGAATTTTTTAATTGAAATAAGATGAGATAGACAATTGAATAATATTTCGAATTTTAATTGATCTGTTTTTATTCATATAATTAAATAAAACAATTTTTAAAAAACTCTCATATCATATTTTAAAAGATAATTTTCACAATTTTGTTCCTGATTATGGAACTGAAATTGTTTCTAACACTATTGCCATATTTCTGTCTTCATAAAATAAAATATTAATTTCGTTTGCTTCTTGATTTATTAATTATTTTCCTTGGGAAAAAAACTTAATAGTAGAACAAAAACATTTCATTTTACAATATTGGTTCACAAATAGAGTTAAAACTGTTGAATATTGTGAAAAGACATGTTAATAAATAGAAGTCGCTATACTCTACGAAAAAACCGATATCTTCGTTATTTACTACATATTCTAACTTAGGAAATACTAAGGTGAAAAGACGGTAATCGTATATTTCTATTCAGTGTCAAATAGATCCATTATTACGATATGATTGTTTAAGACAAGCCGCAGTCTTGGGTAGACAGTCGCCAATTTTGTTGAACCAAGTATTTAAGTCCGTTTACAATCATGTTGTAACGTGCACCATTGGATAATTGAGTTGTAGTACCAAATGTCCAAGCACATTTGTCAGCGTTTTCCTCACAATTGGAGGCAAACCAGCTATTGAGAAATGGATCTGTGACTGTTTCAGATGCTTCATGAGCAATAGTACTAACCATGGCATCTGCTCCTAGATTACCATTCGGTGAAACTGATTGCTCTGAACAGCTTAGTGGACATAATTGCTCTGGATTTCCTACCCAAGAATATTTCAGATTAGTTGAAGGGTCATATGTATGCCAACCACATGCTGACTTACAAAACTGTGTTTCGTTGCAATCAGCAGAAGTTAATACAAAATATATTCCATTGGTGTCATTTGGTAATGCCCTAGTGTTAATAGCCCGTTGGACGATAGCAAGTATAAGTGACTGATTTAACATTTTTCCTTGTGAATAACTATCTGTTGTTGATCTATCAAAGATGATTGATGATGTGTGATTATATGCTCTAGTTATATTCCACCATGGAGTAGCGCCAACACCTTGTAAAAAGTTTTCTATAATTATTGTTCCATTATTTCCAGTCCAATTTCCATACCAAATTGCATACATAACAGGATTATTCATAATAGGACCTCCATGATAAGTTATAGGTAATATACAGGAGCTAACTAATGGTACGTTCGACCTGATGTCTGTAATTCTTCTTATGTCATCATTTTCGAAACATTGAGCTAAATAATAGAAGATGAAGAACGGTGAAAGCGACAAATTCAACTCTTTCAATTGGACAATCTTTTGTTGCCCTTGTTTTTAATACATGAATTGTAAAATTCAGGGCACCTAAGACATCCCAATACAGTTTTTCGAGCAATTTATTCATCACAAAAGGCGATAGAAAGAATGATACAGATAGAAACTTCAGCTTAGTCTGATTAGCTATCATCAAGTTATGGTCACCATATTCAAAAACTGCTACATTTTACCCGTGATTGCAAAAGTTTTTTTTCACGTTTATAATTTTGTTTTGTTTTCATGGAAGTCAGATAGGTTTTATTCACACTCAAGAATTCATCAATGAGGATTGGAGCCTGTAAGGAAGAGTCATACCGAACCGGACCAGCCAATAAGAGAAATTTCTATACTGGTGAAACATTTGTAAATACTGATGCAATACTGAACGGTACTGACAAATTTTTTACCAGTGGTTAAGTCACCTAAAAATGGCACATATCACGATTTGGGATAAAATTTGAGTACAATTTCATGTCTTCTTTTTCTTCAAATATACAGAAATTAATAGTCTTTTTATGTTCTTGATCATTCAGTCAAACCAAGAACACGGATGAGAATTTAACTTCTTGAACTTCGTTTCTTTGTGTTCCATTTGTAAATAAAACTGAACAAATGGAATTCTATGGCCAAATAAAATAAAGTGATTGAAAAAACTGATTTTCTATTGAAAAAAATTCCATCCTCAAAGGGATATACACGTCTCGCTTTGAATTTATTTATAGTTGACTTTCACAGGCATCTTTTAATACAGTTATAAGTGATGTTCTCTGACAAGTCGTAGGCTAATCATTGCTGATATGATATAGGGTGACTCTGTTATATGTATACTTCTTCACTAACTATCTTTGTAATCAATATATATTACTTTAGAATTTTGTTCATTTTCATAAGTAACCCCGCCCTCAAAGGATTAACTTACGGGTTGACGTGTTTGATTGACATGGCGGTGTGATTAGTTGATGTGATGTTAGCTGAGTTGTTTGAGATGTTGATTGAGTTGTTTGGGATGTTGATTGAGTGGTTTGAGATGTTGATTGAGTTGTTTGAGATGTTGATTGCACTGTTGAAGCTGTTGATTGAACTGTTGGAGATGTTGATTGGACTGTCGGAACTGTTGATTGAGTTGATTGAGCCGTTGGTTCAGTTAATTGAGATGTTGATTCCCCTAAAAGTATATATTACTGTAAGTTATTCTTTTGTACTTGCATACATTCTAAGAAGAAAAGGTTTTCTACAAAACTATCGAACTCATAAGTTCAGTATCTATAATGTCTTAACTACTTATCCTGCAATTGAATCCATCGTGATAGGATCAACTATCATATTAATGTCTAAAATTGATTACTTTGTTAAAAACTTTTAGTTTCTAAAATTTGATCGAAATGCCATGAAACTAGTACCAAAATATCAGACTCAACGTGCTCTTTTCACAGATATATGATTTAATAAAATGATTTGTTCCTTCAATGATTCGTCTGACAAGTTTTTACGATTCACTGAAAGACACTAATGAGTGGCATTATGGCTGCAATTGATACGATTCACTTAACTAGGACTACTTATGATGTTGAACCACTATGTTTTAGTCTAGTAATCTTAAGATGATTGTCTTTTTCGAAAATATTTTCCAACAGCAGGAACAAGACAGGAGAGTCACCCGTGAAAAGAATATTGCATAAAAGAAGTGATCTTTGATAGAATGGCTGGACTTCCGAAATTTACTGCAATCATTGGTTATTCAACTACGAGCGTGAAAAACATCAACAACAAACATGAAGTTTCAAACAAGGAAAAAATGAAGATCATGTCTGAAGAGAAGATAAATCGAAAACGAGGACTACATGGAAACAAATTAAACAAAATTTGAAAATTTTGAAGAATAATTCGGAAATGTGAAACTTTTGTGTCTAATAAAAAATAGTTTGCATTTTTTACCGAGGATGGGCGGTTGTTACTTTTCAAGTTTGCCATCATCTTATTAAAATAAAGTCGTTATAGTTTTAGTAACAGAGAGTCACACCTGAATTCCATAACAATCTTAGAATCCGATTAGGAGACTTTTAACTGTTGATCAAGATCTCACTACGCTTCGTGTTTAACAAGTTTATGGAAAGTATACGTTTTCACTTATGTTATTTGTATAAAGGATCGAAAGATTTACCTCTGACGGGCCGTTCGAATGAACAGAAGGTTAGCTGAACATTGTACGTTTGATCATTCGTAAATTTTATTTTCGGATTTATTTTGGGATACACAGTAGCAATATTCTTCTGAGCCATGATGATGCATGCTTCCTTGCAATTAACTGTTCGACATCCCTGTGCACATTTGATTGATAATGACAGAACGAACCAATCTCCTATTGTGCTTATATCATTTTGGCATTGAATATTATTTATCCTAAGATAGAAACAACGCATTTATTTTCTTTTTATTTCCAAAAAAGAAAGAAAATCTCTTTCTTGGTCGCTGGCAAGTCTAAAAGATTATACGAGCCTTAACTGTTGGCAGTATCTGTATTATCAACTACAGATGAGATGAAACAATTTTTCGTCAAACTTCCTCTTTTACTTTTCTCATTGTATTTCACAGCGCGGGAAAAAAATAGGCATTATTCTTGGGTTAAATCTCGGATAACTTGCCAAAGTTTATTAATGGAGATAACAGATTAGAAAGAAAATTCTCCTTGTGTTTTCTATATCAAATATTTAATCCAATCTCAACACTAATTAACGCGATTATTTATGTTTTCAATAGGATATTTTATGAGCAGGAATACGCGATTGTCTCTTGATATTTCCAGATCGAATTCCATCATAGTCTAAAAAATATGTATGAAGTGAAACAAATATCACCGTAAGGGTAAAATTTAAAATTTTATTTATTTCTTGTCATCAAAAGAGAAAGATAACATCATGGCTTAACTATGAAGGACGAGAGAGGAGATCAATTAAGAAGAAAAGAAAGAATGATTGAAACATTTGAAACTGATATTGCTTAGAATTTCACCTTCTAAAGAAAAATTACAAACAGATAAGCTCATTTTCATCCTTTTGTTTTCAAAAGAAAATTAGAAGGTCAAAGGATTTATCACCTGGAAAGGAAGAAAAATGCAGATTTATGTTTTTTTGAGAAAAAGAAGAAATTAAGTGTCATCTCATACTCTAATGAGAAGCAATTATTATCAATACGCACTGTGTAGCTCGGCGCTTTCTTTTAGTGTTCGTTGTCGATCGTGGAGCAAATGTAGCGCTGTTGATGATAATTTCTTTAAGATGGAGTTCCTTGGACATCTAAAATGACACATAAAAGAATGAAATAGAAAGTAGAAAAGAGTCAATCTACATCATCCGCCAATGTTTTCAAATCGGCGACAATGAAAGAACTTCCGTTTATTAGATCAGATCCATAGGTAAGATTTAAGAAAACCAAGTCTGAAAAATAACGGCCCAGTACAGATTAAACACCAAGAAGAATAACGTAAACATACTTCCGTTGCTATCAATACCGTTCAATTGTTTCGTTGATAGATATAAAGGTATGAGACTCAGAACAATCAACGATGCTATTACAAAGCTCACAAATAACAGACAGCAAATCGCTATCAGTGATTTGTATCTCCATATCATGTTTCACCGTTTCCTAAAGAAATATGCAAAAATATCAAAGACAGATTCTAGAAGAAGAATATACTTTTGCGAACCATCAGTATGAGTAGCCGTTTTGTTACAGATCGCACCCATAACGTCAATGAAATTGTTCTATCTCACGGTCAAGGTAACGAATGTAAGCATAGTCACGGTGACGAAAAAAATAGTATTCAAGTCGATCTCCAATGTTGAAGTATAGAGATAAACATTTGGACTCTTTCCTAACAGACACTGTGACACACACACTAGCGAAATCGAAGTCTACTGAAGGATTAGTATGAAAAACGATGAAATTCTTTATATCTATCTTTTACCCTTCTCTCACACTCGTTGTAACCTATTACGATTAATATCTTTTATCATCGACATGCATTAACAATAGATAATAATTCTTAAACCAAAACATATGTTGGCGAATTTCCTTTTTTATCCATATAAAAAGACGATAAAAAATCCTGATTTCAATCGAGTTTCAATCACAAAAAACGATTTAAATCAGGATTTTTATTTTATTTTTACATGGAATATAACGTCAATAGGTCTACTGTGTTTCACATTTTATTGTATGAGAAACGGTTTCTTCGTTATATGAAATATTAGGAAGGAATACATGAAAAGATTGGTACATACTAATAATTGTTGTTCTTGAGTAACAGCGATTGCTTATGTATGAGTTAATAAAGTCAGTAGTTAAAAAAACATCGATTATATACAT
>JADMIO010909364.1_pt1 | contig 12699 bp, 9 predicted proteins | sample 8958161 | NCBI WGS metagenome assembly JADMIO01 (sample SAMN16585339, study PRJNA669376) | soil metagenome | isolation source: Crop rotation soil | place: USA: Cullars Rotation, Alabama | collected 2011 | reverse complement strand
CGACCACCACCGAGGCGAGGTCGCGCGTCGTTTGTACGGCCTCGAGCGTCGCCGATGGCGGGGCCGCGATGCCAGGGACCGCAGGAGGGGGGGAGATCCGAAGAGCGTGGCCGCCGCTCCCCACGGCGAACGCGCCTCCGTCCGGCGCCGGCGCGATCGCGTACAGGTGCCCGGTGCGGCCCCACGGAATCTCGCGGAGGCCGTTGGGCCCGAGCTCGAACAACGCCCCGTGGGTCCCGCAGAGCGCCAGCGTGCCACCCCCGATGCGCGTCACTCCATGGAGGCGAGCCGAGCCCTCGATGGTGGTCACCACCGCGGCTGCACCGCGGCGGAGCTCGACGACGACGCCGACGGGGCGCGACAGACGCTCGCCCACGAAGACCGCCCCGAAGTCGTCGACGTGCGCGCCGAGGAGCGCAAAGTCTCGATCGCCCAGCGTGAGCCGCTCGGCCGCCGAGCCGGTCGGCGAGATCGACATCGCGAAGCCGCCGTCACCGAAGAGGAGGAGATCCCCGGTGAGGGTCCGTGTGACGCTCCGGACGAAGCGCGCGTCGACCCCGGCGGGCAGCTGCAACGCCGACCAAACGCCGCGGGTGAACTGGTAGAGGCCGTGGGCGCCGACGGCGACGATCGAGCGTCCGTTCGGCGCGATCACGCCGGCGCGGAGGCGCTCGCCGGTGAGCGGGCGGCCGGCGGTCCGCCACTCGGGCATCTGCGCGGCGACGCCGACGGTGGAGGGCACCGACGAGACGGCGTCAAAGGCAGCGGAGGGCTCGTCGAGGATGCCGCCCGAGCGCGCTGCGCACGCCCGGAGGAGCGGCTCGACCTGCTCCCAGAGCTCGCGGATGGATGCGTGGCGCACGGCAGGGTCGGCCGAGAGCGCGCGCAGGAGCTCACGATCGATCGCCGCCGTCAGATCGGCGCGATCGCGGAGGTCGCGAGGCACCGTCGCGCTGACCCGCGCGAGCTGGGGCCTGTCGCCGCTCAGCATGCGAGCGACCATGCGCAGCGGGCTGTCGTTCGGCCGCGCCGGAAAGGCCTCGTGCCCGGACAGGGCCTCGAACAGGACCGCCGCGAAGGAGAACACGTCGGTCTGCACCGTCACCCGGTTGTTCCCCATCTCGTACTGCTCGGGCGGCGCGTACCCGAGGCTCGCGCCGGCGACGGTGACCGTGCGGTTCGCGCTCAGATCCGGAAGCTTGACGAGCCCGAAGTCGGTGACCTTGGCGACCTCCTGCCCCTGGAGCTGCGTGAGCAGGATGTTCGAGGGCTTGAGGTCACGGTGCACGATCCGCTGCTCGTGGACCGTGTGCAGCGCGCGCGCGACCTGCTTCATGAGGCGCCGGACGCGGGCGACGGGCAGCCCGAAGCCCCCTTGCGCCTGGATCACCCGGCCGAGCGTCTGCCCCTCGACGTACTCGAGGGTGATGAACGGAAGCTCGAGCTCGCTCCTCGCCGACGTGATGAGGTGAACGCCGTAGTCGTAGAAGCGGACGATGTTCGGGTTCGGCGCCGGGACGGCGCCGAGGCGGCGAAGGACCTCCGCTTCGCGCTCGAAGCGCTGGAGCGCCTCGCTGAGGACGCCCTCGGGCCGGAGGACCTTGACGACGACCGCGAACCCGTCCGGATCGTCGTAGTTGGCGCGATAGACCCAGCCCTGGCCACCCTCGCCGAGCAGGCTGCGGAGGTGGTAACGGACGCCGGCCGTGCCCTCGATGACCGCCCCGAGGAGGGCGTCACGCAGCTCGGGACCGGCGGGGAGCACGGGTTGAACCTAGCAGAGGTGGGAGATGGGAAGCAGCGCCGTGATCACGGCGAGCGCGGGTACTGCCTACCGCTGGGCGAGGGCGCGTCGGCCCTCGCCACCTCACGGCGCCGATGGAACTGGCCCGGCCGAGAGCGTCAGACCCCCAGCAGCTGGACGAGCTTCTCTCGTGTGGCGAGCCCCACGTGCTGACCCTTCTTCTGCCCGCCCTGGAAGATCAAGACGGTGGGGACGCTTCGGATCCCGTACTTCGCGGTGACGTTCGGCGACTCGTCGATGTCGAGCTTGCCGACCTTGACCTTCCCCTCGAACTCGTCCGCGAGCTTCTCCACGATGGGCGCGAGTGCTCGGCAGGGACCGCACCAGGTGGCCGTGAAGTCGACGAGGACGGGCTTGTCCGCGTTCAGGACCTCGGACTCGAAATTCGTCTCGTTGAACGTGTGGATGTTCTTGCCAGCCATTCGCGTTTCTCCCTTGCTCTCGCCCCGCCCGGAGCATGTGCACCGCTCCGATCCGCCCGCAAACGTTAACCGTCGCATGACCCGCGGGCAAGGGGACGGGCCCCGCGGTTTCGCGGGTTTCGAGGGCGCTCCGGTCGTTCTCCATCCACGCTGCGCGCCCTTTCTGGTAGATCGCGGGCTCGCATGCCCCCGGACGAGATCACGCAGAAGCACCTGCAGCGCCTCCGCATCCGGGGGGCCCCCGCGACGATCCCGGGTACCCACGGACTCGTCGGCGCCTACGACGCCGAGGAGACCTGGCGGCAGACCTGCCGTGCCCTCGTCGTTCCTCTCGAGCGCGGCTTCACGGGTGCCGCGCTCCGCGACGCCTACACCAAATTGAACGAGGCCGCCGCGCGGAACAAGGCCACCCTGTTCGAGGAGCCGATGTTCGCGCTCCGGGGCGACCCGAACGAAGATCCCCCGCACAAGTGGGAGTACGAGGCCGTCCTCCCGTTCCGCGGCAGCGGCAAGGCCGAGGAGGGCATCAGCGTGGCGCGCATCCAGGGCGGCATGCACATCGCCTCGCTCACGCCGCGCGGCCTGGGGGACCTCAAGAACCTCTACACGTTCCTCTTCGGCAAGTTCCTCCCGTCGAAGAAGCAGCAGCTCATGCGGCCCTACCTCCTCCACTCGGTGGCGCTGGGGCTCGAGAAGCCCGACACGCACGACGACGCGCTCGTCATCGCCGTTTACGTCCCCGCCGGGCTGTCGATCAAGCCGGTGCCGATCCCGGGCGAGAGCGCAGAGGTCTGACCGCGGGGAGGTGTCGACGATGAAGCCGACGCCCGCCATCTCGGACGCCGGCGCCGCGCGGCGACGCACGCTCGTCATCACCCCCACGTACGACGAGCGGGACAACCTTCCGCGCTTCATCTCCGCCGTTCACGCGGTCGACGCCGAAGCGGACGTGCTCGTCGTCGACGACGCGTCGCCGGACGGCACGGGGGAGGTCGCCGACGCGCTAGCCGCGGCCGATCCGCGGGTCCGCGTGGTCCACCGGCAGGGCAAGCTCGGGCTCGGCACCGCCTACGTCGCCGGCTTCGGCTACGCGCTCGCCCAGCGCTACGACGTGGTCTTCGAGATGGACGCGGACCTCTCGCACGACCCGCGCTACATGCCGGCGTTCACGCGCGCCATCGAAGCGGGAGCCGACGTGGTCCTGGGCTCCCGCAACGTCGACGGCGGCGGGGTCGACGGCTGGGGCTTCGGCCGCCACGCCCTGTCGAAGGGCGGGTCCCTTTACGCCCGGAGCATTCTCGGCGTCGCGACCAGGGACCTCACGACGGGCTTCAAGGCTTTCACCCGGCGAGCGCTCGACGCCATCTCCCCGGAATCGATCCGCTCGAACGGCTACTCCTTCCAGATCGAGACGACCTACCGGGCGCTCCGGAAGGGACTCGCGGTGGTCGAGGTCCCGATCGTGTTCGTCGATCGTCGCGCCGGGCAGTCGAAGATGAGCACCCGGATCTTCGCCGAGGCCGTGGCAGAGGTCTGGCGACTCCGGCTCGACGCGTGGCGCGGGCGTCTCTGAAGAGGCGCGCCCACCTCGGATGACGCGCGGCGCCGTGTCCAGGAGAGCCGGGCAGGGACGCACAAGCGCGGACCATGTGCGCCGGATGCGCCATGAAAATGCGTTCCGTTTTTCGGCGAAACGACGAGAAAGTTCGTTAGTCTCGTGCACCTGCTGCTTCGTATTTCGACGTCGGAACGCCGGTAGTCGCAGGCAAGAAGGGTTGCGTCCGCGCCCCCTTCTCGCCCGTAACAGCCCCGCCGGCCGCACCCGTTCTTCACGAGGAAAGAGAGACTCCGATGGGAACGCTCGAGCTTGAACTCGAATCGAAAGAGCCGACGCTCTCGAACCCCGCATCGACGCGGCGTTTCCAGATCCACGAGGGTATTTCGAGCCTCTTCGACGTGCAGCTCATCCTGATGAGCAAGCTCGAGGACATCGCCCTCGACCTCATCGTCGGCAAGAGCGCCGGCTTCCGCCTCAACCGCCCGCTCGAGCTGGGGCTTCCCGTCGACGGCGCCGTCGTCCCGCAGGTGCGGCTCTGGACGGGCATCGTCAGCCACTTCGAGCAGACGAAGGCCGAGACGAAGGGCATGTCGACCTACTTCATGCGCATCGTGCCGAAGCTCTGGCTCACCACGCAGCGCCGCAACAACCGTGTCTTCCAGCACGCGACCATCCCCGACATCATCGACAAGGTCCTCCTCGACTGGAAGATCGAACCCGACTGGAAGATCAACCGCGGCGCATACCGCAAGCTCGAGTACCGCGTGCAGTACGGCGAGAGCGACTACGCCTTCATGAGCAGGCTGCTCGAAGAAGCGGGGATTTGCTTCTACTTCGTGCAGGACGAGAAGAAGGGCTCCGTCCTGACGTTCAACGATCAGCCGCACAAGGCCGATCCGCGGCCGGGTGGGCCGATCCTGTTCTTCGACTCGCCGAACCACCCGGGGAGCGAGGTCGTGCAAGGGGTGCGGATCTCGCACGACATCCGGCCCGGCGCGCTCACGATCCGCGACTTCGATTTCCGGCGAAAGCCCGACTTCCCGCTGTACGGAAAGGCGACGCCGGCAGGGGCCGCGCCGGAGGACAAGTACGAGCAGTACCACTACAAACCCGGCGCGTTCGTGGTCGACGACGCCAAGCCCGGGCAGACGCCGGTCGCCGACGATCGCGGCGTCGCGCGCTGGGACGACAAGCAGGGCGAGAAGCTCGCCACCATGGACCTCGAGGCGATCCGCGGCCCGCAGCGCACCGTCCAGTTCGCGACCAACGTGCTCGACACCTGCCCGAGCACCGTCTTCTCGATGCGCGGGCACCCCCGGAGCGACCTCGGGCCCGACAAGATGCTGATGGTGACCACCTTCGAGCTGTCCGGGTCCGCCACCGGCGACTGGAGCATGCACGGCAACGCCCACTTCTGTGCGACGCAGTACCGGCCGCCGGACAAGACGACGAAGCCCACCATCACCGGCGTTCAGAGCGCGATCGTCGTCGGGCCGAAGGGCGAGGAGATCCACACCGACGAGTTCGGGCGCGTCCGCGTCCAGTTCCACTGGGACCGCGAGGGCAAGTACGACGAGGCGAGCTCGTGCTGGATCCGGGTGAGCCAGGGCTGGGCCGGCCACGGCTTCGGCATGATCATGCTTCCGCGCATCGGGCAAGAGGTGCTCGTCGGCTTCTTCGAGGGCAACCCCGATCAGCCCGTGATCGTGGGGCGCGTCTACAACAACACCACGCGGGTCCCGTACAAGCTGCCCGACCACAAGACGCGGAGCACCTGGAAGAGCGACTCGTCTCCGAACTCGAACGGCTTCAACGAGATCATGTTCGAGGACGCCAAGGGCAAGGAGCTCATCTACATCCAGGCGCAGAAGGACCTGCGCAAGCTCGTCAAGCACAACGAGAGCGAGCAGATCGGCAACAGCCGCTCGGTCGTGGTCGGGAACAACCGCTCGACGCAGATCGGGCAGGTCGACTCCGTCACGGTCGGCAAGAAGCACACGATCACGATGGCGCAGCCGAAGGAGCCGCCTCCCGCGATCCCTCCGACCGGCCTCGACATGATCGACAAGAAGCTCACTTACACGACCGGCGAGGCCACCGTGATCATGGATGGCCCCAACGTGAGCATGGAGGCCAAGGGAAACATCACGATCAAGTCGACCGGCGGCGACGTCATCATCCTGGGCAAGCTCGTCAAGATCAACTGCCCGTAAGGAGGGGTCGCCCATGTGTCAACAAGCGGCTCGAATCACGGATCCCTGCGTCCACGGCGGCATGGTCATGAGCGGCTCCGCCGACACGATCATCGGCGCCCTGCCCGCAGCTCGAAAAGGCGACGCCCACGTCTGTCCGATCCATCCGCCAGGCAAGATCGTGGCGGCTTCCTCGACCGTGTTGATCAACGGGGTGGGCGCGGCCCGGCGGCTCGACATGATCGCGTGCGCGACGCCTCCCTCTCCTCCCGGCGGAGCGGGCGTCGTCTACGACGTGAAGGACGACAACGCCAAGGCGAAGCTCGTCTACTTCGACTCGAAGACCGACACGAACGAGGGCAAGACGGTGGGCTGGGAGGGCGGCGCGGGGCTCCTCCAGACCGACCTCGCCGGGCAGAAGGACGTCGGCCCCTTCACGCTGGGGGCGCAGTGGAAACAAGACATCGCCTACGCGAAGGCCTCGGGCTACCAGGACTACGGCGGCTTCAAGGGCGAGGCGAAGGCCGCCGTGGCTTCGGAGGAGGTCACGCTCTACGTCGCCCCGAAGGGCGACAAGTACAACCCGCACACCTCGGTGACCGCCTCGGGCGACCTCTTCAGCGCGAACGCGAAGGTCCAGAGCCTCGACGGCTACGACGGCCAGCGCGTCGGCATCATCAAGGGAGCGAGCGCCGGCGCCGGAGTGCTCTCCGGCGAGGTGAAGGTCCGCCGAGGCTTTCCGATCGGCAAGGTCCTCTCGTTCTTCGGGTGGAAGAGCGCGAAAGACTGGACGCTCGACGTTCAGGCGGGCGTGTCCGGCGGGCTCGGCGGCGTCGGCGCTGGCCTCGGTGCAGGCGCGTACTACGACAAGAAAGAAAAGCGGTTCCACCTCATGGGATTCGGCGAGGGCGAGTTCCTCGCGGGGCTGGGGCTCAGCCTCGACATCAGCATCGGCAAGAAGTTCGAGGCGCCGCCGCCACCGCCCGCTCCCGCACCAGACGCCATCCGGATGGGGTACGACACCGTATTCATCGGAGGTTAGGTTCTTGAGCGAGAAGCTGCCGCACCCGACGAGCCTCACGCACCCCGACAAGGTTCGGCAGGAGTTCATCCACGTGACGCAGACCGCCTGCGCCGACCCCGCCTGGCATTTCAAGTTCGGCATCCACAAGTCGAGCAAGGTCGGTCCCGGAGGCGAGGAGCAGCCCACGCCCGAGGCGCCGACACGCTCGCTCGGTCTGTTCCACCGGGACAACCCGCTGTCCGACGTGGAGGTCATCGGCACGCTGTTTCCCTTCGAGGTCGACGCGCTTCACTGGCTCGAAGCCATCATGTCGGACGACGACAAGACCATCGTCTCGAGCAAGCCCGTGGCCATGCGCGGCGGCCTGCTCGGTGACGTCGTGGCGACGTGGGAGAGCCCGGAGGGGGAGAAGTTCGCCGGGAGGTTCTTCGCGTCGAAGTGGGGCCCCCGGATCTTCACCATCGCCTGCAGGACCACCGAGCAGAACTACCCGAAGCTCGCCGACGACTTCTTCGTCTCGATCATGAGCTTCAACGCGCTCGACGAGAGCTTCGGGCACTTCGCCGAGAAGGTGCACACAGTGAGCGGGGAGACGCCGTTCGCCTGGAAGGTCGCGGTGCCCGCGTCGTGGGTCATCCAGGGTGCCCCGGAGGGCGCCAAGGTCTCGTCGTTCCAGGCCGCGCAGATCCCGATCGAGCCGGTCGACATGGAGACGCTCGTCGGCAAGCTCTCGTTCGCCGTGGTCGCGCGGTCCGCGGTCCGCGTCCCTCGCTCGGCAGCGAAGGCGTTCCTCGACGTCCTCAAGGAGAACGAGTTCACGATCGAGGAGAAAGACTTCGAGGAGGAGCCCTCCAGGCCCCCGTTCCACAAGTCGTGGATCCTGGTCGCCGACACGGAGCGGAAGGGCAAGGAGGGCGAGCTCAGGTGCCGCGTGATGCTCCACGAACGTGCCTGGGTGATCGCGGGGGTGGTCGGCCCTCGCCGCGAGGGCGACCCCTTTGCCTGGATGCGCAACAAGCGCGTGCTCGACGTCGTGACGAGCACGCTCGTCATGAGACCTTGACCCAAGACCGGCCTGAACCAGACCAGTAGAGGCGCTTACATGGACAAACTCATCCTCTCGTTGGCGCAGGAAGAAGAGTTCGAGCCGGGTCACCTCTTCTCCGTCCGGCAGTTCTGGGCGAAGGACAAGATCCAGGCGCCCTTCGAGATCCACGTCCTCGCCATGTCGGGGGACGCGAACGTCGACCTCGAGGCGGTCGTCGGCGTCGAAGCGCGGCTGTCGGTCACCAGCAAGTACGGGGTCTGGCGCGGTTATTCGGGCATCGTCAGGCGCGCCGAGCAGATGAAGGTGGAGGACGACGGGGAGTCGACCTACGCCCTGACCATCGTCCCTCTCCTCTGGCTGCTCTCGCAGCGGAGGAACTACCGCATCTTCCAGCACGCGACGGTGCGCGAGATCGTCACGAAGATCCTCGCCGAATGGAGCATCTATCCGGACGCGGAGTGGTTCCTCGAGCGCTCCGATTACCCGAAGTACGAGTACAAGCTCCAGTACAACGAGACCGATCTCGATTTCATCACGCGCATCCTCGAGGACGCCGGCATCTCGTTCTACTTCTGGTGCGACCCCGCGGAGCACTCGGCGAAGAGCCACCTCCACTTCGACGACACCCCGCAGATCAGCGAGCTCCGCGCCGGCAATCCCCTCCCGTACCTCGAGCACGCGGTCGACTCGGATTTCTCGGGAGAGTTCGTGACCGACGTGCTCCACGAGGGCGACGTCCGCCCCGGGAAGCTGACGATCCGCGACTTCGACCTCCGGCGCAGCCCCGGCGCGCCGGCGAACGCCGAGAACGAGAAGCCGGCCGAGGCGCCCGAGAGCAACTACGAGCAGTACTTCTACCGGCCCGGTGCTTTCCTCCACGACGTGGACAAGGCGTCCGGCGACACGCCGGTCGCCGACGACAAGAGCAAGGCCAGGCATCACGACCCCGAGGGCCTTCACCTGGCGAACCGCCAGTTCGAAGAGATCCGCGGCAAGACCCGGCAGGTCTCGTACCGCTCCAATTGCCACGACCTTTCGCCGGCCGTTCTGTTCCAGATGACGCACCCGCGGGTGGGCCTGGGCAACCAGGACCTCATGGTCGTCGAGGCCAACGTCTTCGGCTCGAACACAGGCGAATGGATCGTGAACGGCCTCGCGGCGTTCGCCAGCGAACCGTTCCGGCCCGGTCGCGACACGCCCAGGCCTCGGGTGGAGGGCGTGCAGAGCGCGATCGTGGTCGGGCCCGACGGACAGGAGATCTACACCGACGAGTTCGGGCGCGTGCGCCTCCGCTTCCACTGGGATCGCGAGGGCGACTTCGACGACAACCGGACGTGCTGGGTGCGCGTGGCGCAGAGCTGGGCGGGCGGCGCCTTCGGCGAGATGGTGATCCCGCGCATCGACCAGGAGGTCGTGGTCGATTTCTACGACGGTGACCCGGACATGCCGGTCGTGGTCGGCAGGCTCTACAACGCCACCGACAAGGTCCCGTACCAGCTCCCCAAGCGCAAGGTGGTGAGCACCTGGAAGAGCGAGAGCACGCCGAAGGGCGGCGGCTTCAACGAGATCATGTTCGACGACACGGCAGGCGCCGAGCTCGTCTACATCCAGGCGCAGAAGGACCTGGTGAAGCTCGTCAAGCACGACGAGTTCGAGAACACCGGCGTCGATCGGCAGGCCCAGGTCGCGGTCAACCAGAACACGCAGATCGGCAACGTCGACTCGGCCGTCATCGGGTCGTTGCACGAGGTCTCGGTCGGCACCACGAAGGTGCAGAAGGTCGACAAGCAGATCACGCTCACCGTCGGCGAGTCGACGATCGTGCTCGACGGCCCGAACATCTCCATCACGGCCAAGAACCAGATCATGTTCAAGGCCGTCGCCACGCTCACCATCCAGGGCGGCGACAACGTGTACCTGAACTGCCAGGACACCTGCGGCGACCTCTGGGACCAGTACAAGAAGGAGGCGGAGAACGTCATCGCCCCCGCCGGGGACGACGTCCGTCAGCGCAACAAGATCATCAGCGGCGCGTACGCGGACCTCTACGTGAAGAGCAAGAAGAAGTTCAAGTGGGCGGGCCTCGCGGCCTACGCGAGCAAGCAGGTCGGCTGCGGCATGGACTACGCGAAGAAGATGAGCTCGATCGGGCGCGCGGCCGGGTCGCTCCCCGTGGTCGGCGCCCTCACGGAGGCCTCGGCCCAGTACACGCTCGACATGCTCGGGAAGGGCAACAAGGAGCTGTTCCTCGACATCTACCCGCTGCACCGCTTCTTCGAGGAGCAAGGCCCGGAGCAGTTCAAGAAGTGCTCGGAGGAGATCAACCCTGCGACCGGCAAGCCCCGCGTGGAGAAGTACGCAAGAGACGGGTTCGCGGCCCTCCAGAACGGCGACGCCAAGACGCACATCAAGGAGATCGCGAACCACGAGCAGATCAACGTGCTGCAGAAGAGCATTTACAACGACACGCGGATGAGGGCGATCCTGCTCGCCAACCAGCTCCCTCTGAACGTGAAGGTGCCAGGCCTGGGCCAGGTGGGCACCTCACCTGCGGAGCTCGTCATCGGCAAGGGATGCACCGGCGACGACGGTTCTCCGGTGTCGAAGTTCAAGGGTTCGAAGCTCTACGACGTCCCTCAACGCATGAAGTGGATCCTGGAAGAGGCCGCGCCCGAGTACGGGAAGATCGAGGGCTCGACGAAGCACATGAACGATCTCGGGGCCATCCAGGAGGACGGCCAGAAGTCAGGCGGTAAGTATCCGTGACTGACGCGAGGGCCCCGGACCAGGAGGAGGTCCCCGTCCTGGTCGCTGCGCCCGGCATGCCGTTCGACGCGGTCGTGGCCACTTCGACGACCCAGCTCGACGTGCCGGACGACGTCCGCGGGACCTGGATGGTGCAGCCCGAAGGGCCGCACAAGTTCAAGCTCCACCACGCGAAGCTCGGCTTCGAGATCGGCCCGGGGCTGTTCTCGCTCGTGGAGGCGGACAAGGGGGAGGTCATTCGCGTGCGGACGACGCCACACGACGACTACCTGTACCTTCCGGCCGCGTTCGAGCTGGTGGAGGCGCTGAACCAGACGCTGCTGGCGAGCGGATGGGAGGCGCGGATGAAGCCCAATCCGGATCGAATCGCCTGGCAGCTCGGAAAGGGGCCGGAGATCAGGGCGGGCATGTGGCGGCCGCTCCCCGACATTCGTGCCGTGGTCGATCCGAGCGCCGGATGGCGCGCGGATGTCATCATGCGCCGCACGGTCGACGCAGGGAGCGGAGAGGCTTCGTTCCTCAAGCTCGAAGACGACGCTTACCTCGTGACGTTGCTCATCGAGGACGAGGTCAAGACCGGGGGCTGAGGGCTCCGGTCGACCGGAGCCCTAGCGGCGGCGCGGGGTGCCCGTGACGGCCATGAGCCGGCCAAGCGCCACCACCTTGAGCGCCACGGGGTGCGACTCGTACTCGTCTTGCTGGAGGACGGCCTCGGCGATGATCCTCACCTTGAATTTCTGGAACATCGGGAGCTGCTTCGACAGCGCCTCGGGGAGATACGTCGGGATCGCCGCGCTCCCGCCGTTGGGCACGAGCAGGCTCCTGATCCACGGGTCGCCGAAGACCGTGCGCTTCTGGTAGGCGCGCTGTTCGAGGAGGATCCGGTCGGTGTGCGTGTCGAGGTAGCTCGCCGGGAGGATGCGGTTCGCCTGCGCGAACGCCTCGCGCACACGCTGCGTTTGGCCCTCGGCGACCCCTGTCGAGCTCTGGAGCCAGGGCGTCTTCAAGAGCTCGTTCACCGTGTCGACGGTCTCCTTGAGCTTCTTGTCGCCCGCGACCAGCGGCGTGACCGCCGTCACGTTGGCCTTCAGCGTCTCCAGCTCGTCGAACGGGAGCGAGAGCTCGCCGGCCACGATCACGAGCGGCGGGACGAAGAGCCCCTCCTCCGTCACCGCGTCGGAGATGGCCTCGTTCACGCCCTCGGAGTCGACCGGATCGACGCGGGTCAGGACGCCGACGATGTCGCGCCTGTCCTTGACCTCCTGCGAGGGCTCGACGGGGAGCTCGTCGTCGAACGCGACGTTCTCCGGTGGCTTCGGCTTGAGCTCCGCCAGCGTCTCCTTCCATGGGCGGTGATCGCGCACGCGCTCCATGATCTCGGGCTGGAACCATAGGAGCTCGACGACCTCGCGGGAGCCCGGACGCGCGAGGGGCCTGGACGCGATCGGCGGCGCGGCCGGCGGGACCGGGGCGACAGCGGGGACCCAGCCGTTGGCCGCCGCCGCGTTGCTCGCGGCGACCACGCCGCCAGCGGCAGCGCTGCCCACCACGGCGGGCGGCGTCACGGCGACCGGTGGCGGAATGGGGACCGACGTTCCGAAAGTCGAGCCACCGCCCTGCCCTCCGAAACCAGGCGCCCCCGATGGCGAGCCGAAGCTCGACGCGCCCGGCGAGGAATCGAGTGAACGAGGTGGGTTCGGATAGGCGCCTCCGCCGCCGGCCCACGGGCTGTCGCTCGTTGGCGCCGCCATCTGGGGCGGCGATACCGCCGGCGGCGCGCTCGGGAACGCCGGCGGAGGTGCGGCCTTTGGGGCCCCCGGTGCGCTGAACGCGAAGGGCTCCCCCCCCGGGCTCGAAGGCGCGGAGGCGTGAGCCGGCGGGGCCA
>JADMIO011478751.1_pt1 | contig 12700 bp, 9 predicted proteins | sample 8958161 | NCBI WGS metagenome assembly JADMIO01 (sample SAMN16585339, study PRJNA669376) | soil metagenome | isolation source: Crop rotation soil | place: USA: Cullars Rotation, Alabama | collected 2011 | reverse complement strand
CGCGCACCGCCGCACTGATCTCCGATTTTTCGAGATCGTTACGCATGTAGCTGCCGACAGGGATCAGCGCGCCTGCTACCAGCGCCACGAACAGGACCAAGATTGCCCGAAACGCCACGTTAGTTCTCGAACACCGCCGTCAACACGACGTCTTTGAGGACCGCTGCTTCGCCGAACAGCGCCCAATACACCTCACCCGTGAATTCGTCGATTTGACCGTTCGTCGAAACCACTTTGCCCGGCGCCTTCAGCACGAACATCAGCGGCACCAGTGGCGCGCCGTTCTTCCCGGTCGAAGGCGGCCCTGCCGACGGATCGGGCTGCGAAGGCTTGGCCGAGCTGAAGCCCTTCTCGATCAGCTTGACCGCAACTTGCCGCCGTTCCTCCGGCTTCATCTTGTCGCCGAACTGATCTTCCAGCACCTTGACCATCAGCGTGCCGATCTTCTGGGTGGCGCGCCGCTCTGCCAGATCGGGATGCAGGATTCCCAGAGCCAGCAGCGGATCGCCCGGCCCGAACATCATCGGGACCAGGAGCGTCGCTGCCCTTTCCGCCAACATCCGCGCATTCGCGTCGGTCGCGAGCGGCTTCGGCAGCGCGGCCACCACTTCCGCCAGATCTTCTTTCTTGATGGTCCCGAAATCCGGCGGCTTATCGCCGGACCAGTGCAGTGTTTCCTTGTATTCGACTCGCTTTCCGTTGCGCGTCACGGTGACTTCGTTCGCGAGCTGAATTTTGCCCTCGCCGGCCTTGAGCGTGAGATCGCCCTTCAGCGATCCGCCGGCCGCCACCGTTCGCGTGTAGGTGTTCGTGACTTCTTCGCTCTTTTTCGCCTCGGTCTTTTTCCATTCCGTCCCCGCCGGGGCGCCGAAAACGTCGTCGAGCGAAGGCGACATCTGCATGCCTTCCTTCTTTTCCTGGCCCGTCAGCGAAACGGTCCGAGTGAACGATCCATCTGGCCGAATCTCCGTCATCACCTTGGCCCGGCCACATCCTGCCAGCCCCGCCATTGCCGCAAAGGCGAGCCCCGATACCCAAAACCGCTGCAGCTTAGAGTTCATCGCATGATCGTACCGCAAAGGCTCGGTGCGGGATGAGCGCTGTCACCCAGCCAAGTGCCTCATAGCACTGTGTTTCATCGATTTAGGCCCAAAGGCTTGCCAGTCCATTCGGCCCGCCGCGTGCAACGAATCCATCTGGAGAATTTGATGATGAACCCGATCATGTCCGAAGTCGATCTCGACCGTTTCCTGGAACGCGATGATCTGGAAAACCTTGCGACACGGCCCGGGCCATGGATGACCGTTTATTTGCCGCGATACGCCCCGGGGGCGAACGTACCCTCTCCGGCCGCCCGGCTGAAACATCTACGGCATGCCGCCGCCGATTTGCTGGCATCCCACAAAGTGTTCCGAGATGTCGACGCCGAAAAAATGCGGGAGCCGCTCGATCATTTGGATGCGAAGCCATTCGCCGATGAAGGAGGCGACGCGCACGTTCTGTTCACCTCACCGGCTTCGTTTGAAGTTTTCCGGCTGCGCGAAAACGTCGAGGAAATCCTGGTGGCTGGACAGAAGCCCTTCGTGAAGCCGCTGCTGAACGCGCTCAACGCACCCTTCGATTTCTATGTCCTGGAGCTGGGGAAGAAGCACCTCCGGTTGATGCACTGCACGCGCGATGCATGCGAGGAGGTCGCGTTGCCGCCTGGTGTGCCGTCAAGCTTACAAGCCGCGATGGGTTTCGATCAGCCCGATCACACTCTGGCCAATCGATCCGCGTCCGGCGTTTCTAACGGCGGCATGCGCGGGGTCCGCTTCGGCACCGCCTCCGATTACGAAGCGCATCCCGATCATCTGGCGCACTACTTCGCGATGATTGATCGCGGCGTAAGGAAAGTTCTGCGCGGCGCGCCGCTGCTGCTCGCGGGCGTGGCGGAAGAGATCGCGGCTTACCGGCGCATTTCGCATTGCGCGAATCTGCTGGATGCCGAAATCGTCGGCAACGCGGGGCTGCTGCAAACGTCGCAGCTCAACGAACTGGCTCGCGCTGCCGCGCGGGAGCAGGTTCGACATCAGGCGTGGGCGACTCTGCGCGAGTATCACGAGACGCCGGAGCGCCATCGCACGATGCACAACGCCGAGGATATTCTGCTCGCCGCATCGATCGGCCGCGTCCACTGCCTGCTCTGCGCGGAGAACCAGACGATGCCGGCCACGCATAACGCGCGTCGGCGGCCCGCACTGCTTGAAGGCGAGGATCTGATGAACGCCGCGGCCGTCGAGACCATCGCCAATGGCGGACAGGTGTACATGTTGCCGCTCGAGGATATGGGTGACGCCGGCCCGATGGCCGCGATCCTTCGGTACTGACTGGGCACCGCGATCAGGCATACTAATCCGAGGCGGAAACCTTGGAATACCTGATCGGCGTGGTCCTGGCGTTGGTGATCTGCGTCTTCGCGATGTTGTCGGGCTTCGACCGCGACCGCGCGTTCTACCCCACCATGGTGATCGTGGTGGCGACCTACTACATTTTGTTCGCGGCTATGGCGGGTTCGAACCCGGCGATCGTCACTGAGTCTCTTGTGGCGTGCGGATTTGCGGTGCTCGCCGTGGCCGGATTCAAGCGGAGCTTATGGATCGCGGCCGCCGGCCTCGCGGGCCACGGCATATTCGACTTCTTCCATCACAGCGTCATTCAGAATCCGGGTGTTCCGGTGTGGTGGCCCGGATTCTGCGGATCGTTCGACGTCCTCGCCGGCGCCTTCCTGGCGATGTTGTTGATGCGACGCCCAGCGTAATACCAGGGTTCGCAAGATGCGCGTATAATCGGCCCATGTCGATTCACGCCCGATTGCTGTTCGTCACTGCGGCGCTCGCCTCCGCCGCGAATATCTCCGTCACGACGCTTTCGAGCCGGCCCGACATGGTGAGCGGCGGCGACGCGCTGATCGAGATCAAAGCGCCCGCCGGTGCGAAGCTCGCCGTCGCGATGAATGGCGCCGACGTCACCGCGTCCTTTCACGCCGACGCTGCGCGTGGATCGCAAGTCGGACTGGTCGGCGGATTGAAGATCGGCGCGAACACGCTGGTCGCGAAAGCCGGCAGCGACTCCGCGACACTGAAGCTCACAAACTATCCGATCACGGGACCGATCGTGTCCGGCCCGCACCTGAAACCGTTCGTCTGCACGACGGCAGAATCGGGTCTGGGCGAACCGCTCGACGCCGATTGCTCGGCGAAAACGAAGATCGAATATTTCTACAAGCCGAAAGAGGGCCAGTTCAAACCGCTCGCCGACCCGTCGCAGCCGCCAGCGGATGTCGCACAAGCGACGACCAATCAGGGGAAGGCGGTCCCGTTCATCGTGAAGGTCGAGTCCGGCACGATCAATCGCTCGATCTATCGGATTGCCACGCTGAACGACGCGTCAGCCTGGAACAAGCGAATCATCTACTCCTTCGGCGGCGGCTGCGGCACCCAGTACAACCAGGGGAAGAACACCGCCATCAGCGCCATCATGGAGCCGGCGCTCTCGCGGGGCTTCGCGCACATCATCTCGACGCAAAACGTGATGCAGCAGCACTGCAACGACAACCTCTCCGGCGAAGCGCTGATGATGATCAAGGAACATTTCATCAAGGCCTACGGCGTGCCGGAATGGACCATGGGACACGGCGGATCCGGCGGATCGATTCAGCAGCTTCTCATCGCCCAGAATTTCCCCGGCCTGCTCGACGGCCTGCTCCCGAGCCTCACCTATCCCGACAGCATGAGCACGCGGCCGGGCGTCACCGATTGCCGTCTGTTGATGCGCTACTTCGCGAAAGATTCGGGAACGTGGACGCAGGAAAAACAGACCGCCGTCGAAGGCTACACGCCGGGAACGTGCAAAGCGTGGGAGCGCAGCTTCATCGATATCATCGTCGCCACCAACGCGCGCGGCTGTGCGATCTCACCCGAGCTGATTTACGATCCCGTCAAGAATCCTAAGGGCGCACGCTGCACCATCTGGGACACCAACGTCGCGACGTTCGGACGCGATCCCGCCACAGGCTTCGCGCGTTCCGCGCTCGATAACATCGGCGTGCAGTACGGGCTTGACGCGCTGAACAGCGGGAAAATCTCGAAGCGTGAATTTATCGATTTGAACCGCAATATCGGCGGCTACGATCGCGACGGCATGCCGCGCGCCGACCGCACCGCGGCCGATCCGGAAGCGCTGCGCATGGCCTACATCGCGGGCCGCATCAATTCGGGCGCGGGCGGGCTCGGCTCGGTGCCGATCCTCCACTATCGTCCGTACAACGATCCGCTGGGCGATATTCACGATCGTTTCCGCGATTTCGTGGTTCGCGAGCGGCTGCGCAAGGCGAACGGACGCGTCGACAATCAGGTGCTGTGGGTTTATCCCGCGGGCGATCGCGCGATCAGTGCGAAAGTCACCGGAATCGCGATCGACACGATGACGGAATGGCTCGACAAATTGCGATCCAATCCTTCTGCGCGGCCGATCGGCGAAGTAATCGCCAAGTCGAAACCTGCGGCCGCAGTCGACGGCTGCTGGGGAAAGGACGGCGTGCGCATCGACGAACCCGCGACCTTCAACGGCGCGGGCAAGTGCAACGATCTTTTCCCGAACCATCGCAACCCGCGCCTGATCGCGGGCGCGCCGATCACCGATGACGTCGCCAAGTGCCAGCTCAAGCCGATCAGTGCCGCCGACTACAAAGTTCAGTTCAGTGGCGAGGAAATGCAGGAGCTGCGCGCGATCTTCACGGGCGGCGTGTGCGATTACTCCAAGCCCGGCGTGATGCAGCTTCCGCTGGCGGGCACGTATCTCAAGCTGCCGTTGCAAACGTCAACCGCGCCGGCGCGCGGCAGTTCGGGCGCAGCGCGCCAATAGCGACTCTCAACTTCTCCTGCCCGGCCGATAAGGCCAGCAGGGATGAAGCTGATCTCATTCAAGCGATACATGACCAGCGCCGACGAAACGCCGGCGTTTCGACGAATCATCGCGCTCCTGCTGCAAGGCATCGGACTGCACTCGGTGGAGGGCTCGCGCGACGATTACGATCGCTTTCGCGCCGACCTCGAACATATCCAGGGGGCAACCGGAGCGGAAGCGTCGGTCGATGAACTCCTGGTCGCCGCAGGCTCCGCTCTGCAGGCGCTGAAAGACTACAACCAGCGCACCTCGCGCTATCTGCGCCTCCAAAGCGCGGAGCTTCAGAACATGATCGGCATGCTCACGCAGACCGTCGTAACCATCGGTTCGGGAAGCGAGCGATCCTCCACGCGGCTCCAGGAGATCGCCAAACAACTGGAACACGTCTCGGTGATCGAGGATGTTCAGAAATTGAAATTGCGCATGGGCGATTGCCTGGAGAGCGTGCGCGAAGAGGCCAAGCGTCAGAAAACCGAAGGCGGCGCGCTGGCCGAATCCATCGGGCAGGAAGTGCGCCGCAGCCAGCAGCGCATCACCGCGATCCACAACCCTGAAGTGGATAGCTGCACTGGATTGCCGAAGCGCGCGACGGCCGAACTCTACATGCACGAATCGCTCGAGAAGCCGGGGGCTCGGTTCGTTCTCACCGCGGTCGCGCAGCGAATTCACGCCATCAATGCGCGCTATGGATACGCCGTCGGCGACCACGTGCTGGATGTCATGTGCAGCCACTTCAAGTCGCACCTTTCGGCGGACGATCATCTTTTCCGCTGGACTGGTCCCGGAATCGTCGCCGTGCTGGAGCGCGAAGAATCGCTGGACCGCGTGCGCGGCGAGATTCGCCGCATCGCCGAGGAGCGGCTCGAGAAACTGTTCGATATCGGCGGGCGCAGCGTGTTGATTCGCGTCTCGGCCGGCTGGTCGCTGATTCCGCTTACTGCGCCGGTTGCGGAGATCGCGAAACACATCGACACGTTCGTCGCGAGTCAGTTGCCGGACAATGGCTGACGACAACGCCTGGCGACTATTGCTCCGCTAAGGTCCGCGCCGGATCGATTCGCGCCGCGCGCCGCGCCGGGAGATAGCTCGCCGCAAGCGCCGTCAGGATCAGCACGCCGGTCGCGATCACCAGCGTCACCGGATCGGACGGTTTGATTCCGTACAGCAGCGTCCCCAGCGCGCGCGCCGCGATCAATCCTGCGGTGAGTCCCACCGCCGTGCCGATCGCCGCGATCACCGCAGCCTGCCGCAACACCATCCAGCCGATGTCGCGCGCCGTCGCACCCAAAGCGATCCGCGTTCCGATCTCGCGCGTCCGCTGTCGCACTGCATACGCCATCACGCCGTAGATCCCGACCGCTGCGAGCGCAAGCGCCGTCGCCGCGAACAGGCCGAGCAGCCACAGTGCAAGATTCATCACCTGCAGCGATTCGCGCGCGACATTTTCCATCGACTGCGCGCTCATGAAAATCGCGTTCGGTTCCTGCGCGCGCACGGCAGCTTGCACGGACGGCGTGAGCTTCTCCGGTTCGCCTGCGGTTCGAATGAACAGCGTGATGATGGGCTGCGCCGAAACCTCGAACGAAAAATACATATCGGTGCGCGGCGCCTCGCTCAGATCGGCGCGGCGAATGTCGCCCACCACGCCGACAATTTCCGCCTTCTGGTTGCCCATGCGAATCTCGCGCCCGGTAGCGCCTTCGGGGAAATAGCGGCGCTCCAGGCTGGCGCTGACGATGATCGGGACCGGCCCCTTCGGCCGATCGCGATCGTCAAAGAACCTGCCGGACAGCAGCGGAATTCCCATCGCTTTGAAGAACGCGCCGTTGCACATCTGCCAGCCGACCTCAGGGGGCTTTTCGCCCGCGGGCGTCGGATTCTCCGGCCGATCGAAACTCGCCGTCCAATGATTGCCGGTGAGCGGTGTCACCTGCGCGGCCCCGACTTCCTGCACGCCGGGAATCGCGCGAATCGCAGCGAACGTGCGATCCCAGAACGCGCGCGTTGCGTCGGCATCGCGATAGCGCTCGAAGGGCAGCATCGTTTCCACAGTAAGAATGTGGTCCGTTCGGAACCCGGGATCGACGGCCAGGAGCCGCGAAAAGCTGCGCACCACCAATCCCGCGCCGATCAGCAACACCACCGCGAGAGCCACTTCTCCCCCGATCAGCACTGCTGCCATGCGCCGCGCTCCGGTGCCGGAACTCGCGCCGCGCGCCGCGGCCAACACTTCGGATCCGGTTTGTTTGCGCGTCGACAACGCGGACATCATTCCGAACACCAGCGCGGTCACCAGCGTCACGCCCAGCGCGAACGCGAGCACCGGAAGGTTCACGCGCACATCTTCCAGGCCGGGTACGTGCACCGAGCGCGGCACCATCGCGACCAGCGCGCGCGATCCCCACAGCGCGAACAACACGCCTGCCGTGCCCGCGCAGATCGCCAGCGCGAGACTTTCCGCCAGCATCTGGCCTGCGAGCCGTCGTTGACCGGCGCCCAGCGCGGCGCGAACCGCCATCTCACGCCGGCGGCCCAGCGATCGCGCCAGCAGCAAGTTCGCAACGTTTCCGCACGCGATCAGCAGCAGCAACCCCACCGCGGAAAGAATCAGGATCAACGCGGGCTTGGTATCGCCCACCAGCGCGTCGCGCAGCGGCAACGCGTAATACTCCGAGCCCTGGTTCGCGCGCGGAAATTCTTTTGCGAGCTGGCCGGAAATCGTTTTCAGGTTGGCATCCGCTTCCTTGAGCGAAACACCCGGCTTCAGCCGCGCGACAGAATACGCCCAGCCCGACTTGCGTGCGGCCGGCGCCGTAGTGCGCATCTCCATCGGCAGGATGAGATCGGTTCGCGCGTTCGGCGGGAATCGGAAACCCGGCTGTACGACGCCCACCACTTGTCCCTCTTGCGCGCCGAGTTTCAGGCCGCGGCCGATCACCGTGGGGTCGGAGGCAAAACGGCTCTTCCAGAATTCGTGCGAGAGCACGATCACCGGCGGCGCGTTTTTCCGCGAATCGTCTTTGGTCAGCAATCGCCCCAACGCCGGCCGCGCGCCCAGCGTCTCCAGCAGCTCGGCCGTGCCTGCCAGGGCCTGAACTTGGATGGGCTCCTCCATTCCGTACAGCGTGAGGCGCGGCGCGCCGTAGCTCGGCAGCGATTCGAAGACGGACTGCCGCTGCGAGAGATCGACGTAATCGCCGAGCGCGATGTCGGGTTTCGTAACGCCGGTCTGCGTGTTGCGATGCCGCACGATCACCAGCCGATCGGCATCGGGGTAGGGGAGCGGATGCAGCAACACGGCCTCCACCACGGCGAACACCGCGACGTTTCCGCCCACGCCGAGCGCGAGCGTCAGCACCGCCGCGATGGTGAACCCGGGTTCGCGCAACAGCAGTCGAAAGGCATGACGAAGATCATTCCAGAACATCGAAAAGGGCTCCTTGGGAGGGGATGAAGGCGGTTCGATAAACGGGCGCTGCGAGGGGAGGCGTCGGTGCATTGCGTCGGCGATCGCCAGCCACCAGCACTGCAGAAAAATCGTGAACGATCGCGCGGCGAGCCAGAGTCGACCGTGTCCGCCGCTCAAAGCGTGGATGCGGAGGTCGTGCCACGCGGGATCGAAAAGCTGATCGCGGACGCGCGCCGGCAGCCAGCTTCTAAGCATTCGACCACCCCTGCTTGGCTGCGGCCGCACCCACTGATTCGTAGAACGATCGCGTCGCCGACCACATGCGCGCGCCCGCCGGCCGAATCTTGTAACGACGCTCCTTCACTGCCTGCCCGCCGACCTCGATCTGTTCGTAACGGCCTTCGACCAGGCCGTCGCGCTCCAGGCGCGCCATCATCTGATAGAACGCGGGGCCGCTGCGGCGCACGCCGTACGCCGCGATGGCTTCGCGAATCGTCCGGCCGGGCTGTTCGCCGGAGCGCAGGACGCCGAGTACCAGGAATTGAAGATGGGTCAGGGCCGGAAGCTCACGTCGCCGCATAATGTCACATTATGTAGTACTACATTAGGCGCGTTTGGGTACGCAGCTTCAGGTAAGCTGAGCTAACGTCTAGTCGCCTTCGGTCTCGGACGGGCGGTCCCTGGGCTAGCGCCGTGTAAGTCGTCGCCGTTGGAATGGCCTTCACCGGATTGAACGTTCGACGGTTGGGAAGCGTCTAACACTTTCACAATGCATGACTAGCCCGAATCGATTCCAACTGCTCCTCGGTCGGGCAATCTTGTTCGGCAGCATCGCAGCACAGCTCGCGTGGGGGCAGGCTACACCGTCCCCGAAACCCGAGGAAAGAGCGCGCATCGAGGGCCGCATAGTTCATGCCCTCAGCGGCGAGCCGCTAGGCAAAGTTAACCTCCGCCTACGAAAGAGTCCGGCTACTGGTCCTGACAGCATTGTTACCTCGACGAATAGCGAAGGCGTATTCGTTTTCGAAGATATTGAAGCCGGCCGCTATATTCTCACCGCAGAGCGCCCCGGGTTCGTTCCCGGGATCTATCGGCAGGGCGCCACTTCGATTCTGTCGCTCGTCCCCGGCCAGCAGGTTCGAGGCGTCGAATTCGCGCTCAATCCACAGGCGTCCATCGCCGGCCGGATCATCGACGAAGACGGTGATCCCGTTGGGCGAGTACAGGCTGAACTGTTCCGTATCGCATTCCTGCGGGGGCGGCGTCAGTTGCAGCCGGCGGGCGCGTCCCCGGTGCTGGCCGACGGAAGCTTCGTCGTGCCTGGACTTGGCCCGGGCCGGTATTATCTGTGCGCGCGGGAGGTTTCTCGAATGAGCGGGGCGACGAGCGAGTATCCGGCGAATCGAGGTCCCGAAGAGGGGTTTGTAACGACTTTCTATCCTCGCGCCACCAACATTGCCGGCGCGGTTCCCTTCGACCTGGCGGCCGGAGCTGAGTTGCGCGGCGTTGAAATTAGGATGAGGAAGGCGCGTCTTTACCGCATCAAAGGCAAAGCGGTGGGTCCTGGGCCGGTGGAGCGGATCACTCTTTCCTTGGTCGCAAGCGAGAACAGTCTGCTTACTTTTGCCGACCGCCGCGCGACCGTCACGGCTGCCGATGGCGCATTCGAGTTCGCCGGCCTCCAATCGCGAAGCTACGTGATTGAAGCTCTCCCAGCCCAGCGCCCGGGATCCGAAGAGTCGGCGCGGATGTTGGGACGGATCACGATCACCATCGGCACCCGCGATATCGACAACGCAGTGATCGCGCTTGGCCCCGGCGGAGAGTTAACCGGCAGAGTTGCGTTGGAACATCAGCCCTTTGATTCGTCCCACAAACCGCCTCGCCTCCTTGTAAGCCTCAAGACCGAGGGCTTGAATATCTCCGCGCCGGGTGCGCGCATCGCGGAAGACGGCAGCTTTAGGTTGCGCGGAGTCCTTCCAGGTCTCTATCAACTGATGATTGAAGGGCTGCCGGTCGAGTCTTACCTCAAATCTGCGAAGTTGAACGGTCAGGACGTTACGCACTCGCTGCTCGACCTGTCTGCCGGTGCAGCGGGCGTGCTCGAGCTCACGATATCTGAGCATGCCGCTGAGTGCGCGGGCGTGCTGCGCGACGCGGATGGCAAACCCATCCCCAATCGGATGGTTTCTCTCTGGTCCAAGTCCGAAGATTTTCCACGTGACGTGGGATTCTATCGTTCCGTCAACACGGATACGAAAGGCGCTTTCCAATTCCGTGGCCTCGCTCCCGGCGATTACAGATTGCTTGCGTGGGAATTTGCCGATCCAGATATCGTGATGAACGCTGAATATCGCGCCCGCTTCGAGAACAAAGCGGTTAGCATCTCACTCAGCGAAGGCTCGCGAGAGACGGTCACGGCGCCGACCATTCCGCGCGAAGCCGCCGCCGGCGAGGCTGAGAAACTTCGCTACAGCGCACAGTAGAATCGTTGGATCGGGTGAACATCGGTTCGCCGGAAGGAGATCCATGAGACTACTGGCGATTCTTCTCTGTACTGCCGCCATCGCCGCGGCGGACGATCCGAAGTGCCAGGCGATTTCGAAACTCGCCATAAAGGACGCGACGTTTTCGGTCGCCGAGGTTTCCGGTTCGTTCACGCCGCCCGGATCTTCGCAGGCGATCGAGAACGTGCCCGGCTTCTGTCGAGTGTTCGGCAGCCTGAAGCCGTCCAGCGATTCCGACATCAAGTTCGAAGTGTGGCTGCCCGCGGCCGACAAATGGAACGGGAAATTTCAAGGGATCGGCAATGGCGGATTCGCCGGATCGATCGGATTCGGCGCGCTCGCGGATGCCGTGCGTCACAACTACGCGACCGCTTCAACCGACACGGGTCACCAGGCCGGCGGCTTCGACGGGCGCTGGGCCAACGGACACCTCGAGAAGGTTGTCGACTACGGCTATCGGGCGATCCATGAAACTGCGGTCGCGGCGAAATCGATCATCAAGAGCTACTACGGCAACGCGCCGAAGAAATCGTATTTCAGTTCGTGCTCGAACGGCGGGCGCCAGGCGCTGATGGAAGCGCAGCGATACCCCGAGGATTATGACGGCCTGATCGCCGGCGCTCCCGCCGCGAACATCATTCCGCTGGTGAGTGAGTTCGCCGCCAACATCAAGGCGCAGCTCAGCGACCCCGCCAATAGCATCCCTCCGGTGAAAATACGTGTGATCGAAGCCGCGGTGCTCGAGGCCTGTGACGCGAACGACGGCGTGAAGGACAAGGTGGTCGACGTCCCGACGCGCTGCGACTTCAAGCCGGAAGTGCTGCTCTGCAAGGGCGAAGATTCCAACTCCTGCCTGACGGCTCCGGAGATCGCATCCTTGAAGACGATCTATGCGGGTCTCAGAAACGGCAAGGGCGAGGTGGTCTATCCAGGCTTCTCCGTCGGCGGCGAAACGGGTCCGGGCGGATGGAACGCATGGATCACCGGCCAGTCGGCTCAATTCCAGTTCGCGACCAACTTTTATAAGTACTTCGTCTACGGCAATCCCGATTGGGACTTCAAGACGTTCACGTTCGAGAAGGATTACAAGGTCGCCGAGGATAAGCTAGCGCGCATTCTCAACGCCGTGGATCCGGATCTCAAGAAGTTCGCCGCACGCGGCGGCAAGCTGATCCTGTATCACGGATGGAGCGATGCGGCGATTCCGCCCGTCGCGACGATTAATTACTACCAGAGCGTCAAGGCCAAGATGGGCGCCAAAGAGGCCGATTCGTTCACGCGCCTCTACATGGTCCCGGGGATGCAGCATTGCACCGGCGGCCCCGGACCGAACATGTTCGGGCAAGGCGGTGTTCCCAGCGCCGATGCGGATCACGACATCGACGCGGCGCTGGAGCGTTGGGTGGAGCAGGGCGTCGCGCCGGGCGCGATCGTCGCGACCAAGTTCAAGCCGGGGCAGCCGCCGACGCCGGAGCGGACGCGTCCGCTGTGCCCGTATCCGCAGGAGGCGAAGTATAAAGGATCGGGGAGTACGGACGATGCGGCGAATTTCACGTGCGCGGCCGCGCCGAGGTGAGATTTGGCTGCCGCACTTCGGGCGGGCGCGCCGGGCAGAAGCCCGGCGGCAGGCTGAAAGCCTGCCCCACTTTGCCCGGCGGCAGGCTAAAAGCCTGCCCCACTTTTCCCGGCAGCAGGCTGAAAGCCTGCCCCACTTTGCCCGGCAGCAGGCTGAAAGCCTGCCCCACTTTGCCCGGCAGCAGGCTGAAAGCCTGCCCCACTTTGCCCGGCAGCAGGCTGAAAGCCTGCCCCACTTTGCCCGGCAGCAGGCTGAAAGCCT
>JADMIO011201780.1_pt1 | contig 12700 bp, 10 predicted proteins | sample 8958161 | NCBI WGS metagenome assembly JADMIO01 (sample SAMN16585339, study PRJNA669376) | soil metagenome | isolation source: Crop rotation soil | place: USA: Cullars Rotation, Alabama | collected 2011 | reverse complement strand
CGCGACAACTTGTCCACGTGGAATTCTAAGCTTAGGATCCCAATGTGCTGGAAAGTAATTCGCGCGTTGGTTCCTACGCCGTTTTGCCTATCTCTTCGCTTCCAGCCGCTGCAGGAGTTCCACCGTGGGGTAGGAATCCGCGGGCAGCCGCTGCTCGATCTGCGCGGCCTTGATTGCGGTGCGCGTTTCCAGGCCGAGCTTGCCGTCGATTTCGCCCTTATAGCCGTAGGCGCGGAGCTTCTGCTGCAATTCTTTCGATTGCTCGAAGCTCAAAGGCGGCGGAGGCGTGCCGGAGCCTTTGTTCATCGGGGGCTCGCCCGCGAGTCGCGTCGCGTAATAGGCGGCGGTGAGCGAATAGACGAGCGATTGGTTCCATTTCAAATAAACCTGGAAATTCGGATAGACGAGGAAAGCCGGTCCGAAGCGCCCCATCGGCAACACGAGCGACGCGGGCAAGTCTTTCGGCAGCGGCTTGCCGTCCGCCGATGTCACGCCCCACTTCGCCCATTGCGATCCCGGATGCTGGATCGAAAGATCGGCCTGATCCCACGGCACGTTCGCGCCGACGCGGACATTCACTAGCCACGGCTCGCCCGGACGCCAGCCGAGGCTTTGAATGTAATTGCCCGCCGAGGCGATGATGTCCGGCACGCTCTTCAAGAGATTGCGATGCCCGTCGCCATCGAAGTCGACGGCATATTTATTGTACTCGGTCGGCATCATCTGAATCTGCCCGACCTCGCCCGCCCAGGAGCCGATCATCTCGTCGGCACGCAGATCGCCGGCCTGTATCAAGCGCAGCGCGTCGATGAGCTGGCCGCGGAAGAAATCGCCGCGGCGGCAATCGTAAGCGAGCGTCGTGAGGGCTTTCAGCGAAGGATCCTTGCCCATATTGGCGCCGAAATCGCTCTCCAGTCCCCAGAACGCGACGATCACCGGCGCGGGCACGCCATATTGCTTTTCGATGCGCGAGAATTCCGAAGCGTGCTGCTTGATGAGCTGCAAGCCTTTTTGCAGCCGGTAAGCGGGGATGAGGTGGTTGGAGAATTCGATGAAGGTCTTGTTGAAGACCTTCTGCCCACGGTCGATGCCGACGATGCGCGCCTCATACACCATATAGGGCGAAGCGGCTGCGAGTGTAGCTTGAGAAATTCCTTGCGCTGCCGCTTCCTGACGGAAAGCGGAAAGCCAGGTCTCGAAGCTGCCGGTGTTGCGGCATGTAGCGGCGAAGGCGGGCGTTGCGAGCACGCAAAGCGCGGCCGCGAACCCGATCGAGATTCTGTTTTTCAATGGATTCCCCGTCCAAAAATGAAAACCGGCGAAGCAATCAGCCGCCGATCTTCGGCGTTTTTTTGTTCACTGTCATTACCGGGCCGGCGTCCGAAGAACCGCGCCTGTCATTCCGGGACACGCGCGAGATAGCGCGTGGACCCGGAATCCAGTGGCAAACTCGTCAGCGGTCATCTGGATTCCGGGTTCGCGAGCTACGCTCGCGCCCCGGAATGACAGCAAGATCAGAAGCTTTCGGACGCTTATTCCGCCGCAACGGCGGGCGTTTCCGCGAACGGCAGCCCGAGCTTGCGCCACACCGCGGAAAGCGCGCGCGCGAGCTCCGCGATCATCTCGTCGGTGTGATGCGGCGTCGGCGTCACGCGCAGCCGCTCGGTGCCTTTCGGCACGGTCGGCGCGTTGATCGGCTGCAAGTAAATGCCATGGTCGGAAAGCAATAAATCGCTCGCCGCCTTGCAGAGGCCCGCGTCGTTCACCATCACTGGAATGATGTGCGTCTCCGACGGCAGCATCGGAATGCCGGCCGCCGCCAGCGCACGTTTTGTTTTCTTCACCTGCTGTTGATGCAGCTCGCGTTCGCCGCCATTCGAGGTTTTCAGGTGATGCACGGAAGCCGCGGCCGCCGACGCGAGCGCGGGGCACATCGCGGTCGTGAAAATAAATCCCGGCGCGTAAGAGCGGACGGCGTCGATCGCGACTTGCTTGCCGGCAATGTAGCCCCCGATCACGCCGAAGGCTTTCGCAAGCGTGCCCTCGATAATGTCGATGCGGTCCATCACGCCGTCGCGCTCGGCGATACCGGCGCCGCGCGGGCCGTACATGCCCACCGCATGCACTTCGTCGAGATAGGTCATCGCGCCGTATTTCTCGGCGAGTTCGCAAATCTTCGCCATGGGCGCGATATCGCCGTCCATCGAGTAGAGGCTCTCGAAGGCGACGAATTTCGGGCGATCGCCCGCCGCGCGCAGCAACTCTTCGAGATGCACCATGTCGTTGTGGCGGAAGATCACTTTATCCTGCCCCGACTGGCGGACGCCTTCGATGATCGAATTGTGGTTGAGCTCGTCCGAGAAAATCACGCAGCCCGGCAAGAGTTTCGCGAGCGTCGAAATCCCCGTCTCGTTCGAAACGTAACCGGAGGAGAAGACGAGCGCCGCTTCCTTGCGATGCAAATCGGCGATCTCCCTCTCGAGCGCGACAATCGCGCTCGAATTGCCGGAGATGTTACGCGTGCCGCCGGCGCCGACGCCCATTTTGCGCGCGGCTTCCCGCAGCGTCTCGATCACGACCGGATGGCTGCCCATGCCGAGATAATCGTTCGAGCACCAGATGGTGATGTCGCGCGAACCGTTCGGCGCGTTCCAGCGCGCGCGCGGAAACTGCTCGGCGTTCTTTTCAATCTCGGTGAAGATGCGATAGCGGCGTTCGTGCTTCAGCTTGTCGAGCGCGTGCACAAAAATCTGTTCATAGTCCATGTGCTTGCTCTGGCGCGGGCCGCGTAAAAACCGGTGTTTAGAACCATTCCCATTTTCAGCCGCGAAATGCCAGTGTTGAATCGGAATATCCGCACTGCAACAATTTCCTCGGGTGCCGCCGTTAAAATCTAGGAATACCAATGGGATAGGCAGATATTAGATGGTATTTAAATACCCTACAGCGGATTTTGGTCGTCTACAGAAACTCGATACTTCGCCGAATGAAGCGAAAATCGCTCCCTCACAACCGTCAGTAAACAAATCCCCGCAGCTTCAAGACGTTAACGGTTTCGCAACCATGAACCGGGAAATTATTGCCTAGTTGCCTCGGCTCCCGCTGCAGGCGGCGCGGGAGGATTGGACGTGAATGGATTGATCGAGTTCGTCAAAACCCTGGGGGCGGCCCGCCTTGCCGCCATGGGCGCGGTCACCGCGCTCCTCATCGGGTTCTTCGCGCTGGTGATCATGCGCATCTCCACGCCGGCGATGGCGCCCTTGTTCACCGAACTCTCTCTCGACGACTCCGCCAAAATCGCCAGGGAACTCGACGCGCAAGGAATTAATTTCGAGCTGCGGGCTGATGGCTCGACCATTCTCGTGCCGAAGCCGGACGTAACGCGCCTCCGCATGAAGCTCGCCGAAACCGGCATGCCGCGCGGCGGCTCGGTCGGCTACGAAATCTTCGACAAGTCCGACGCCCTCGGTACCACCTCTTTCGTGCAGAACGTCAATCATCTGCGCGCGCTCGAAGGCGAGCTCGCGCGCACCATCCGCTCGATCGACCGCGTGGCGAGCGCGCGTGTGCATCTCGTCATTCCCGAACGCCAGCTCTTTGCGCGCGACAAGCAGGATCCCTCCGCTGCGATCGTATTGAAGCTGCGCGGCACGCTCGATCAGGGCCAGGTGCGCGCGATCCGCCACTTGATTGCGTCGGCCGTGCGCGGACTGAAGCCGGAAAAGATTTCGATTGTCGACGAGCGCGGCAAGCTGCTCGCTGACGGCTCGGGCGACGAAGGCGATCCGGTCGCTTCCGGCCTCGACGACCGCCACGCGGCCTACGAGAAGCGCCTGAAGGAACAGGTCGAGTCGATCGTTTCGAGCGTTGTCGGCGCCGGCCGCGCGCGCGTGCAGGTCGCCGCCGAAATCGACTATAGCCGTATCCAGCAGACCTCTGACACTTACGATCCCGAGAGCAAGGTCGCGCGCTCGACGCAGTCGCGCGAGGAAACGAGCGGCACCGCCAGCAACGATCAGGGCGTGACGGTCGGCAACGAAATCCCGAATGCGACGACGCGCGGCGCACCGCCGCAGGCGCAAGCGCCAGTGCAGCGCGACCAGAGCAAGAAAACCGAGGAAGTCGTCAATTATGAAATCTCGCGCACCACGCGCTCGGAAACGACCGAGGCGGGCCGCGTAAAGCGCATCTCGGTCGCCGTCCTCGTCGACGGCAACTACGCCAAATCCGACAAGGGCGACATGACCTATCAGCCGCGCTCGAAGGAAGAACTCGACCGCATCACCGCCCTCGTAAAGAGCGCGATTGGCTTCGAGCAGAAGCGCGGCGACCTCGTGGAGGTCGTGAATCTCCGCTTCGCCGATAGCCCCGTCGTGCAGGTCGCCGAGGAGCAAGGCGGCATGTTCTCTTCGCTACGCTTCACCACCGACGACATCTTCCAGGGCGTCCAGCTTCTTGTCGTCATCGTGCTTTCCGGGCTTGTTCTTCTCTTCGTGATCCGCCCGCTCGTCCGCCGCATCATCACGCCCGACGAAGGCGCGCGCGCCCGCGCGACGCCCGCACAGGCGCCGGATACGGCCGCTCTTCCTGCGATTGCCGCCCCCTCCCTCGCCGCGCCCGACAATCCCGCGGCGCGCCTCATCGAAGTCGCGCAGATCCAGGGAGAAGTGCAGGCGCAATCGGTGCAGAAGGTCGGCGAACTCGCCGACAGGAATCCGCACGAAACGGTTTCCATCCTGCGGCAATGGATGCACGAGAAAACGGCTTGAAATAGATCATGGCAAACGCAGCCGCCGCATTCGTGGACTCTCTCTTCTCGCTGAAGTCGAAGGCGAAGCCCGCGGCTGACGCCGCTGCGCCCAAGGCTCAGCCCGCGGCGCCGGGCAAGCAAAAGACGCTCACCGGTCTCGAGCGCGCCTCGATTTTGCTGCTCGCGCTCGGCGAAAAATACGGCGCCGGCATCTGGAAACTGCTCGACGACGAAGAAATCCGCATGGTGTCTCTCACCATGTCGAGCCTCGGCACGATCGAAGCCGAGCAAGTCGAAAAACTCCTGATGGATTTCGTCGGCCAGCTTTCGACGACCGGCGCTTTGATGGGCGACTCGATCGCGACCGAGCGTCTCTTGTCGGAATTCCTGCCGAACGATCGCGTCAATCTCATCATGGAAGAAATCCGCGGCCCCGCCGGCCGCAATATGTGGGAAAAGCTTTCGAACGTGCAGGAAGAAGTGCTCGCGAGCTATCTTAAGAACGAATATCCGCAAACCGTCGCGGTTGTTCTTTCGAAAATTCGCCCCGAACACGCCGCGCGCGTGCTCTCGATCTTGCCGGAAGAACTCGCGCTTGATGTCGTGAACCGGCTTCTGCGCATGGAGTCCGTGCAGAAGGAAGTCTTGGAACGCGTCGAGCAGACGTTGCGCACCGAATTCATGTCGAACCTCTCGCAGACGAGCCGCCGCGACCCGCATGAGGCGATCGCGGAAGTTTTCAACTTCTTCGACCGCCAGACCGAAACCCGTTTCATGACGGCGCTCGAGGAAAACAACCGCGAATCCGCCGAACGCATCAAGACCTTGATGTTCACCTTCGACGATCTCGTGAAGCTCGAGCCGGGCGCAGCCCAGACGCTCCTCCGCCAGGTCGACAAGGACAAGCTCGCGATCGCGCTCAAGGGCGCGACCGAAGTCGTGCGCAACTTCTTCATCTCCAATATGTCGCAGCGCGGCGGAAAGATGATGGCGGACGACATCGCCACCATGGGTCCGGTGCGCATGCGCGACATCGACGAAGCCCAGTCGCTGATGGTCAACCTCGCGAAAGATCTCGCCGCCAAGGGCGAGATCGTCATCGCAAAGGGCCGCGGCGCCGAAGACGAACTGATTTATTGAGAACCAGATGAGCGCGACCGCAGGATCAACGCAGGAAAAACCGAGCAAGAGCCCGGTGAAATTCCTGTTCGACGACGAATTCGGCGCCGACGGCGTCCGCAAGCGCTCGAAGCTGACCATGGCCGAGCACGAGACGCTGCTCGCGAGCGCCCAGGAGGAAAGCTACCGCCAGGGCTTCGCCGCGGCGCAAGCCGAGATGCGCGCCGCCGACCAGCACCGCATCGCCGCCGCCGCCGAGATGATTTCGGAAGCGATGGAAATGATCGCGCATCAGCTCGCCTCGCTCGAACAGCGGCTGGAGGCGGAAGCGGTCGAAGTTGCGGTATCGGTCGCCCGGAAACTCGCCCCCGCGCTCATCGAGCGGGAGCCGCTCGCCGAAATCGAAAAGCTCGTCGTCGATGTATTCGGCCAGCTCCGCGCCGCGCCGCATGTCGCTGTCCGCCTGCCGAAAGAGCTGGTGGACGAAGCGAGCGCGCATCTTTCGAAACTTGCCGAGGAGCGCGGCTATGCCGGCCGCCTCGTGCTCCTTCCCGATCCCGAATTGGGCCCCGACGATTGCCGCATCGAGTGGGCCGATGGCGGCGTGGTCCGCGACCGCGCCGCCATCGAGAATCGCATCGCCGAGGCGGTGAACCGCTATCTCGGCCGCAAGGAACGTGACGATAATCTGGAGAGCGATCGATGAGCGATCCCGCAAATCCCGGCACGCCGGGACAATCCGACAAGAATCCGCCATTGCCGGATCTCGCGAACGACGTCGAGATGGTGGCGAGAAAGTCCTCGCCCTCGATCGCGCCCGACGATGCCGCGACGAAATCGGCGGCCGATCTTGAAGCCGTATTCGACGTGCCGGTGCATGTCTCCGCGGTACTTGGCCGGACGCGTATGGATATCGGCGATCTCCTGCGGCTCGGGCCCGGCACGGTCTTAGAGCTCGATCGCAAGGTCGGCGAGTCGATCGACATTTTCGTGAACAACCGCCTGGTCGCGCGCGGCGAGGTCGTCCTCGTCGAGGAGCGGCTCGGCGTCACCATGACTGAAATCATCAAGGCTGACCGGAACTAGGTCGTAAGGAGGGCGAGCGATGCGGCTCCTCATCATCGGAACACTCAACGGCCAGCTCACGGCGGCGACCAAGATCGCCGTCGACCGGGGCGCCAATGTCACGCACGCGACCGACATTACGCAGGCGCTTGCTGTCCTCCGCACCAAGGGCGCCGACCTCATCATGATCGATGTCGGCCTCGATATTCGCGACCTCGTCGAGAAACTTGCCGCCGAGCACATGCATGTGCCGGTCGCCGCCTGCGGCGTGAACAACGACGCGCGCGCGGCCGTCGCCGCGATCCACGCCGGCGCGAAGGAATATCTGCCGCTTCCGCCCGACCCGGAATTGATCGCGGCCGTGCTCGCCGCCGTGACGCATGACGAGCGCGAACTGATCTTCCGCGATCCAGCCACCGAAAGTGTCGTGAAGCTCGCGACGCAAATCGCGTCATCGGAAGCTTCGATTCTGATCACCGGCGAGAGCGGCACCGGCAAGGAAATACTGGCGCGCTACGTGCACAAGAAAAGCCCGCGCGCGAAAAAAGCGTTCATCTCGGTGAACTGCGCCGCGATCCCGGAGAATCTCCTCGAATCCGAACTCTTCGGCCATGAGAAAGGCTCGTTCACGGGCGCCGTCGCCCGCCGCATCGGCAAATTCGAGGAAGCGAATGGCGGCACGCTGCTCCTCGACGAAATCTCCGAAATGGATGCACGCCTGCAGGCGAAGCTGCTGCGCGCGCTGCAGGAGCGCGTGATCGATCGTGTCGGCGGCGGCAAGCCCGTTCCGGTCGACATCCGCATCATCGCGACCTCGAACCGGAACCTCGCGGACGAAGTAAAGAGCGGGAATTTCCGCGAAGACCTGCTCTATCGCCTCAACGTCGTGAACCTGAAAATCCCGCCGCTGCGCGAGCGGCCGGCCGACATTCTGGAACTCGCCGAGCATTTCAGCCGCCGCTATGCGGAAGCGAACGGCATTCCGCTGCGTCCGATCTCGGCGGCGGCACGCGCCGAACTCAAGGCCGCGAAGTGGCCGGGCAATGTGCGCGAGCTGGAAAACACCATCCACCGTGCCGTGCTGCTTGCGGCCGGAACCGAGATCGACGTCGACTCGATCCGCATGCCGGACGGCGCGCGCCTCTCCGAAGCGCGCGGCCCCGCCGAGCAGGCCGCGATGATCGCCGACCAGATGACGCAAGGCCTGGTCGGCCGCACCGTGGCCTCGGTCGAGCGCGAGTTGATCCTCGATACGCTCAAGCACTGCCTCGGCAACCGCACGCATGCCGCCAATATCCTCGGCATTTCGATCCGCACGCTCCGGAACAAGCTCAACGAATACATGGCGGACGGCCATGACGTGCCATCGCCGACTTCCGGCGTCGCTTCCTCCGCGGCGTAATAGGAACGATCGATGACCGATACGACGGCCGCGGCAACAGGCGCGAACAAGGTCAATCTGCCTTCGCTCGCGCAGATGAGCTTGCTCCTGCGGCGCGGCGATCTCGCGCTCGCGCTCGTCGTTCTCGCAATCCTCGTCGTCCTGATCCTGCCGCTGCCGCCGCTGGTGCTCGATCTCGCGCTCGCGACCTCGATCATCCTGTCGGTGCTGATCCTGATGACGGCGCTGTTCATCCACGCGCCGCTCGAATTCTCGTCCTTCCCGACGATCCTTCTGATGTCGACGATGTTGCGGCTGTCGCTGAATCTCGCGTCGACCCGCCTTATCCTCTCCCACGGCCATAACGGCACCGCTGCCGCCGGCCACGTCATCGAGGCCTTCGGCAATTTCGTGATGGGCGGCAACTTCGTGATCGGCCTGATCGTGTTCTCGATCCTGGTGATCGTGAACTTCGTCGTCATCACCAAGGGTTCGGGCCGCATCGCCGAAGTCGCGGCGCGCTTCACCTTGGACGCGATGCCCGGCAAGCAGATGGCGATCGACGCCGATCTTTCGGCGGGGCTCATCGACGAAAATGAGGCGCGCCGCCGCAGAAAGCAACTCGAGGATGAAAGCGCATTCTTCGGCGCGATGGATGGCGCTTCGAAATTCGTCCGCGGCGACGCGATCGCCGGCCTTCTGATCGTTTTCATCAATGTCGTCGGCGGCATTGTGATCGGCACCGTGCAGCAGGGCATGTCGTTCTCCGCCGCCGGCCACACCTACACGCTGCTCACGGTCGGCGACGGCCTCGTCACGCAAATCCCGGCGCTGATCGTTTCGACGGCGGCGGGCCTCCTCGTCTCGAAAGCCGGCGTCTCGGGCGCCGCCGATAAGGCGCTCCTTGGCCAGCTTTCCGGCTATCCGAAAGCGCTCGGCATGTCGGCGGCCGTCATGATCGTGATGGCGATGGTGCCGGGCATTCCGATGTTCCCCTTCCTGACGCTCGGCGGCGGCGCCGCACTGATCGCTTACCTTATCGACAAACGCACCCGCGCCGCGGCGGCTGCCGAAGCCGCGCCCGCCGGGACGCCGGGCTCGACCGCGAAGCCCGCCGACGAGCCGATCGCCACCGCGCTCAAGATCGACGATCTCAAGATCGAAATCGGTTACGGCCTCCTGCCGCTCGTGAACGGGCCCGACGGCACCGATCGCCTGACGGATCAGATCAAGGCGCTTCGTCGCAACCTTGCGACCGAGATGGGTTTCGTGATGCCGTCGGTGCGCATCCTCGACAACGTGCAACTCGAGTCGACGACCTACACGATCAAGGTGAAAGAGGTCGACGCCGGTAGCGGCAAGGTTTTCCCCGGCCAGCACATGGTCATGGACCCCGCCGGCGGCCAGGTGACGCTGCCGGGCACGCATACGATCGAGCCGACTTTCGGCCTGCCCGCGACCTGGGTGGACGAGTCGATGCGCGAAGAGGCCTCGCTCCGCGGTTACACCGTCGTCGACGCCGCGACCGTCATTTCGACGCATCTTTCCGAAGTGCTCAAGAACAATATGGCTGACCTTCTTTCCTATGGCGAAGTGCAGAAGCTCGTCAAAGAACTGCCCAAAGAGCAAGGCGATATCGTCAAGGATATGGTGCCCTCGCAGATTTCTCATTCGGCGATCCAGCGCGTGCTGCAGATGCTTCTGGCCGAGCGCATCTCGATCCGCGATCTCGGCACCATTCTCGAAGGCATCGCCGAAGCGCTCTCCATCGGCTTGCGCAATCCGGCGCAGATCGTCGAACATGTGCGTCAGCGCCTCGCGCGGCAAATTTGCGCGATGCACCTCTCGCCGCAAGGCTATCTCGCGCTCGTATCGCTCACGCCGAAATGGGAGCAGAACTTCGCCGAGTCGCTGATTGGCGAAGGCGAGAGCCGTTCGCTCGCGATGCAGCCTTCGAAACTCTCCGAATTCGTCACCATCGTGCGCGAGCGCTTCGAGGAAGCGGCGCGAAATGGCGAGACGCCGGTGCTGCTCACGAGCGCGCTGGCCCGGCCCTTCGTGCGCTCGATCGTCGAGCGTTTCCGGCCGCAGACCTCGGTCATGTCGCAGGGTGAAATTCATCCGCGCGTGCGACTGAAGACCGTCGGCAACGTCTAGGCGGCGCGCGATGACCCTCAAGGACGAATTCACGCTGGTGCCGCCCGGACAGATCGCGGCGATCGTCACGCATCTCGAGATGCATGCGAAGCCAACGCTCCGGCGCGAGCATGTGAAGGCGGGCGAATATGCCCTCCGCCGCATGAATAAGCCGGTGCTTTCCGAATATCGCGAGATTTACCGGCGCGTCGGCGAGAATTGGCTGTGGTTCTCGCGGCTCGCGATGGACGACGAGACGTTGAAGGCGATCGTCCACGATGCCGGTGTCGAGGTGCACATCCTCCGCCATCGTGGCCGCGACGAGGGCATCTTGGAAATCGACTTTCGCAAATTCCCCGATGTCGAAATTTCGTTTCTCGGCGTCGTCGAGACGCTGCTCGGCAAGGGTGCGGGCCGCTATTTGATGAACCGCGCGCTTGAAATCGCGTGGAGCCGCACCCCGAAGCGCGTCACCATCCACACTTGTACGCTCGATCACCCGCGTGCGCTGGAATTTTACCTGAAGACCGGCTTCACGCCCTATTCGCGCTCGATCGAGGTCGCGGACGATCCGCGCCTGCACGGCGTATTGCCGCGCAAGGCGGCGCCGCAGATTCCGATTGTTCAATAAGCCGAGGCGGCCGGACTCCCTCTCCCCGACCGGGAGAGGGTTGGGGTGAGGGGGAACGATCCCTCGATAGCCATACGCCCCTCACCCGCGCGCTACGCGCGCGACCTCTCCCCACCGGGGAGAGGTGAAAACTCTCAAACGCTTCGATGAACGATTAAACGCGGACCCGCTGCGCGCCGACGCGGTCGAGTTCCGCCTGCTCGCGGGCGGCCTGCTCGCTGCGCTCGCGCTGCTGGTCGCGCTCTTCGAGGATCTCGACCTTCTTCAGTTCCTCGAACGCCTCGCCAAGATCGCCGCGGGCGGCATCGAGCTGGGCCTTCAGGTCGCCGATCGAGCGGGCGAGATTGTCGCGGCGCGAGATCGCGGCCTTGGCATAGGTCGGATAGGCAAAATGACCCGGATCGGAAATGCCGGCCTTGGCCTGCTCGGCGGAAATTTCGCGCTCGAGTTCCGCGTTCATGCGCTCGAACTCGGCGATCATGGTTTCGATCTGCGCCACTTTGCGGCGCTTTTCGTCGACCTGGAAGCGCTTCAGGCGGATCAATGTTTCACGCGATTTCATCCGGCGATACTCCACGCGACCGGTTAGGATTCAGTAGCTGCGGCGCCGACAATTTGCGCCAAACGCCGATAACCCTCGCCTAGATTGGTTGCTTCTTCCTTACCTTGGGCCAAAAAAGCCTCGAGTTGCGGGAAAAGCCGGATTGCCTCGTCGGTTTCGGGGTTGGAGCCCGCCCGGTAGGCCCCCAGCCGGATCAATTCTTCCATATCGCCATAAATCGACAGGAGGCGCTTCGCCTGCTGCACGACCGGCCAGAATTCGGGATCGCAAGAGCGCGGCATGGTGCGCGAGATGGATTTCAAGACGTTAACCGCCGGGTAACGTCCGCGGTCAGCGATCGCCCGCTCCATCACGATATGCCCATCCAGGATGCCGCGGACGGCATCGGCGACCGGCTCGTTGTGGTCATCGCCATCAACCAGCACAGTAAAGAGCGCCGTGATCGTGCCCTTTCCCGTTCCGGGACCGGCCCGTTCCAGCAATCGCGGGAGCTCGGTGAAGACCGTTGGCGTATAGCCCTTCGAGGTCGGCGGCTCGCCGGCGGAAAGCCCGATCTCGCGCTGGGCCATCGCAAAACGCGTGACCGAGTCCATCAGCGCGAGCACGTCCTTCCCCTCGTCGCGGAAATATTCGGCGATGGAAAGCGTGAGAAACGCGGCCTGACGGCGCATTAGCGCAGGCTCGTCCGAGGTCGAGACGACGACGACCGAGCGGGCAAGCCCCTCTTCGCCGAGGTCGTCCTGCAGGAACTCCTGCACCTCGCGGCCGCGCTCGCCGACAAGCCCGATCACTGAAACGTCGGCTGCGACGTTCCGGGCCATCATGGACAAGAGCACCGATTTGCCGACGCCCGAGCCCGCGAAAATGCCCATGCGCTGGCCCCGGCAGGTGGTGGCAAAGGCATTGAGCACGCGAACGCCGAGATCGAGCGGCGAACCGACGCGCTTTCGTTCGTGCGCCGGTGGCGGAATGGCCCGGAAAGGATAAGGCGAAGGCCCAAGCGGCAGTGGTCCCTTTCCGTCGATCGGCTCGCCCATAGCGTTGACGACCCGGCCG
>JADMIO011644089.1_pt1 | contig 12702 bp, 10 predicted proteins | sample 8958161 | NCBI WGS metagenome assembly JADMIO01 (sample SAMN16585339, study PRJNA669376) | soil metagenome | isolation source: Crop rotation soil | place: USA: Cullars Rotation, Alabama | collected 2011 | reverse complement strand
CCACGCCGGCCGGGTTACCGCCGCTGTTGTTGGCCTGGCCACGCCAATCCAGAATCGCGGCGGCGATGTCCACGGTCATGTGACTGAGATTGGTCAACTGTTGCATCGAGGCGGAATTCACGTTGAGCCGGCTTTCCTCATCGCTGACGCCGTAGATGACTCCCCCGCCCTCGTCCTGGCGGCCGCGGCGGAACACGCGGAATTTTCCGCGGCCCAGACTCACGTCGCGAAATTGATCGGGCGAATTGTAGAGTTCGCCGCTGTGATTTTTGGCGGAGCGACTGCGATCGTGCGCGTTTTGGTAAAGCAATGCCTTCGCCTTTTCGATTCCCGCGAGCGCGAGGTAATGCGCCTGGATGCGGTCGCCGTAATTTTTTCCGGCCATCAAATCGACGCGCGAGGTATGAAGAACGCTGACCACAACGAGAGACAACAAAGCAATACACCAAAGGAGACCGACGAGGACGGAGGCGCGGTGTTTGGGGAAACATCGAACGCTGAACGCCGAACGCTGAACGCTGAATGAAGTTCTTCGGTAAACCGTAGCAGCCGACGTAAGGAGGCTCCATCTGGTATGCCTGCAATTAGTTTGAGCCTCCTCACGTCGGCTGCTACAAAATTTATGAAGGGATTTACCCTTTGCCACATCTTTTGACGGTTCGAAAATCAGAGACTTAATCCAACGTCTGGATTTAATGAGGAGTTGGTTCATTGGACACCTCCTGCGGCAGGCGTTCCCTGAGCGCTCTGATCGGCGGAACCAGCGTTGCCAGATGCACTGCCGAATGCACCTTGCGAATTGTCGGCAAGTATCAGTCGCGCCACGGTTTGGAAAGTCATCGGTGGATTGGTGCGCGTTTCGCCGCTTACAATTTTCGCCTGTGGATCGGAATCGAACCAGAGCGTGATGCGCACGGCCTGCGGCATGCCGGAAAGATTTGGCTGGTCGCGATTCGAAGTCTGCTGCTTGGTGCCCTTCATTTCGCCCCAGGTATCGTACCAATCGAATCCGTCGAAATATTCGAAACGCATACCGAGCAGGCCGGTGGCGATTTCCTCCTTGCTGCCGCCGGAGAGTGGGTCGATCGCAATGATCGGGTTGCGCCGGCGATACAACGTAAGGCGTTTGGTGGCCGGATCCTGGTCGACGTAAAAGCTGGTCTGGCAAAAATCGGATTCGCGCTCGCCGTCCGGCGTGTAATTGTGAGTGCCAAAATCCAGATTGTCCGCCGGCATTTCGCCAACCATCCGGCGCATGCCGAGGAAATCGAATTCCTTCGCCAGCGGGCACGCGTTGCGCAAATCTGCGGCGAGCAATGCCATCGCGACGCGCGCATTTTGGAAAACTTCCACACGCGGCTCGATCATTCGCTTGCCGCGAATGCCCGCATCGAAACACGCATACGCGCTGCCGAGAATGATGGCCATCAAGCTGACGCTGATCACGACTTCGAGGAGGGTGAAGGCGGAGCGTCCAATCAAGCTCCCTTGGAATCTTGTAACGCAGCCGTCCCGGCTGCAAGTTTGGGTGGCGTCTCGCCACCCGGAAGAACAGGAGGCGGGACGCCTCCTAAACTCGCAGGCGAGGACGCCTGCGCTACAGGCACCTGTCGCAATGTGCGAATCTTTTAGAAAAATTCTCATGATGCTCCGCGCGAACGCTTTTTCGATTTTGCGTCCTGTTTCTTTGAATCAGAATCCGGCGGCGGTTCGAACAACAGCGTTCGCAACGCATAAATTTCCTGGCCGGATCGCGCATGCAGAATTGAAATATCCACCTGGTGCAGCCCGTCGATGCCGGCGCCGGTGATCGAGGCGCTCCAGCGATACAGCGGCAGGTCCGTGCCGCAATCGCCCTGCGATTGGCCATCGGTGATGCCGCCTTGCGCGCGCAATTGTTCCATCAATCCCGCCGCGAACATCGACGCGGTGGTTTGCAATTCCGCTTCCTTGCTGGAGCCGAGCGCGGTGGAAATACCATGCGCCAAACCAACCAGCGCAATCGCCATGATTGCGACCGCCACGATCACTTCGACCAGCGAAAATCCCGGAGCGCGGGTCTGCGACCCGCAGCGCCTTCGCAATGAGCGGGCGCGGAAATCCGCCAGCACCCTTAGCACATACACCTTGCTGCGGCTCACAGAGCCGCGGTCCGAATTCGGAATGAGTGCACCGGGAATTTTCATTCGCGCTCCAACTCCTGAATCTTCACATGCGCTGTGATCGGATTGATGCGCAGAGCCATGCGATGGCCCTGCCGATCACGCAACAGCACTTCCGTCGCGTCCGCAGTGCCGTCTGAGTAAAAGGAAATGGAGTCGATGTCCGGGCGCGTTTGGCTGTTTTCGCTCGCTATCTGGGTAGCGTTCGCCGGCTCGTCCAGGCTGTGCACGCGAATGGCAATGCGCTTGTCGAGCGTGCCTTCGGCTTCAGAGACGTCGTTGAGCGGTTTGTATTCGTCACCCTGCACGGTTTCGCGCGTGCGTTTTTCGATGACGTAACGGCCGGTGCTCGCTTCGATGCGCACGCGATGGAGTTGGTTCAGACTGACGGCGCGGCTGGAAGCGATGTTGATGACGTTGACCAGATCGCGGCTGGTGGAGCGCAGCAATGCGTCCTGGTAGCCGCCTCTCATTTCCGGAAGAATCACCGCTGCGGCGACGCCAATGAGGACGATCACGATCACGAGCTCAACGAGCGTGAACGCGTTTGTTCTGCCTCCTCTCAGAATCGCCAGCTTCATTTCACCAATTCCCAATGTCCGATTGATCGCCTTCGCCGCCGTCCTGACCGCCTTCACCACGGGACCAGATGTCAAAGCCGGAGGTGTGATGCACGCCGGGGTAGCGATATTGAAGCGGATTGCCCCACGGATCGTTGCGCAATTGCTTGATGTAGGGGCCGCGCCAGCTTTTCGCGTCCTCGGTCGTCGGCGGGTCCACCAAAACTTTCAGGCCCTCGTCGGTCGTCGGATAGCGGTCCATGTTCACGTAAAAGCGTTCGACGGCGTTGTCGAGTTCGTGCACATCCGCTTTGGCCGCGCCGATCTTCGCCTCCACTTTCGTGCCCACGAGATTCGGGATGATGGTTGCGGCGAGGATGCCGATGATGACGACCACGATCATCAATTCGACGAGCGAGAAGGCATGCCTCCGATTTTGTTGCGTTCGAGTTTTCATATTAATCTCCTGAATTATCACCGCATCGCACTGCTCATCTTGAAAATGGGCAGCAGGATGGCGATGACCATGAATCCGATCATCGCGCCAACGGCCAGAATGAGGACGGGCGCAAGCAGTGAAACGAGCACCTTGGTGCGCGCGCGCATTTGCAACTCCTCGATCTGGGCCACTTTCAAAAGCATTTCGTCGAGCTTGCCCGTTTCCTCGCCGACCTCGATCATCTGCACCACGGTGCGCGGGAAAATGCCGAGCTTGCGCAACGGGCCCGCGAGCGAATCGCCGCCGCGCGTCTCTTCAGCGACGAGCGCGATCTGTTGCGCGAGAACGTGGTTGCCGATGGTGTTCTCAACGATCTTCAGTGAGGGAAGCAGCGAGACACCCGCGCGAGTCAGCGTGCCCAGCGTCCGCGCAAACCGGCCCAGGGCGGCAGAGCGAAAAACCGGCCCGACGAGCGGCAATCGCAATTTCCACCGATCCCATGCTTCGGCTCCCTTTGGCGTGCGCCCGTACCAGATGATTCCGCCGATCAAAGCAATGACTCCGATTAAAAGAGGAATCCAGTATTGATGCAGCGTGCGGCTCACGCCCAACAAAATCAGCGTCGGCAACGGCAACGCATTGCTCATTTCGTCCAACATGGAAAACAATCGCGGCAAAACCACCGTCAGCAGCACCGTGATGGTGACAACTCCGAAGCAAAGCACAAAAGCCGGGTACGCCACGGCGCCGATGACTTCCCCGCGCACTTCGTCTTCGTGCTCCATCAGATTCGCGAGGTCAGTCATCACGGAGGGAAGTTGCCCCGCTTCCTCACCGACGCGCACCATGCTGGCGTAGAGCTTTCCGAAAAGTTTGGGATGTTCTTCGAGCGCCGCGGAAAGTGCGGCTCCTTTCTGCACGGAATCCGTGATGGAAAGAATGACATCGCGAAAGGTGAGGTTTTCCTCCTCGGCCCCGAGGCTGTCCAACGCCTGCGGAATGGGGATGCCTGCGGCGACCAGCGCGCTCAACTGGCGCGTGAAAGCCGTAATATCTTTGCGCGAAATGCCTCTCCGACGGCCGCGGACTGCCGGCGATAGAGCGGCGGCGACCGGAGCAGGAGCGGCGGCGGTAGCAGCGCCGTTGGCACTGCAGAGTTCGAGATTGGAGGGAAACAATCCGCGCTGGCCAAGCAGGCGCAAGGCGGCTTTGCGATCTTCGGCTTCGATCACGCCGCGCACGGAGGCGCCGCCGGCTTCGATGGCCTGGTAGCGGAAGGCGTTCATTCGAGCAGGTCGCCGGATGAGACGCGGAGGATTTCTTCGAGCGTCGTGACTCCCGCCGCCGCTTTTTGCAAAGCATCCTGATGCATCGTCATCATCGTTTTTTGCGCCGTGGCTTTCAGCTCGGCGTTGGACCGTTTCTGCAAAATCAATTCGCGCAATTCCACCGTGATGGGCAGCAGTTCGAAAATACCGATGCGCCCACGATAGCCCGTGCCGCGGCATTCCTCGCAGCCCGCGCCGCGATAAAATTTGCCTTCGACCTTTCGATGCCCCAACGATTCGATCTGGCTGCGAATCGCCGGTGTGACCGAAGCTTCCGTGCGGCATGCGGGACAAATGCGGCGGAGCAACCGCTGCGCGAGCACGCCTTCAAGCGCCGAGGAAATCAGGAACGGCTCCACGCCCATGTCGATGAGGCGCGTGACGGCGCCGGTCGAATCGTTCGTGTGCAACGTGCTGAAAACCTGGTGACCCGTGAGCGCGGCGCGGATGGCGATGTCGGCGGTTTCCGAATCGCGAATTTCACCGACCATCACCACGTCCGGGTCCTGGCGCAAAATGGCGCGCAACCCGGTGGCGAATGTGAAATTGCGTCCCGGCCGAACGGGAATTTGCGCGACGCCCGGCAACTCGTATTCCACCGGGTCTTCAATCGTGAGGATTTTCAGTTCCGGCGTGTAGATGCTTTGCAGTACGGAATAGAGCGTGGTGGTTTTGCCGCTGCCGGTCGGGCCGGTCGTAAGAAAAAGTCCGTGCGGTTTTTCCACCAATCGGCCGAGCAACGCCGAACGTTCCGGGTCCAGGCCCAGTTCCTGGTGCGTGGAAATTCTCGTGCTCTTTTCGAGCAAGCGCATCACGAGGCTTTCGCCGTAAATGGTGGGCATGGTGCCGACGCGAATGTCCACGCGCGCCCCGCGGTGATTAATCTGGATATGCCCGTCCTGCGGCATGAAGCGTTCCGCGATGTTCATGTCCGCCATGATTTTAATGCGCGAGACGAGCGCGGCGTGGAGCTGCTTCGGCGGCGGCGGTTTTTCCTGGAGCAGACCGTCCACGCGATAACGAAGCTGCAACGATTCCTCGAAGGGCACGAAATGAATATCACTCGCGCGCTCGCGGATCGCGGTGGAAATAATCAGGTTCACGAGGTTCACGACGGTTGGCTCATTGGCCATGACCTCGATGTCGTGAAGATTTTTTCCCTCGCCGTTCGCGCCGCGTTCGGGACTAAGGTCCTCGATCATCCGCTCAACGGTGACCTGGTAACACTCGGCGATTTTCTCGGTGATGACGGAAACGGGCGCTTCGGATTCTTCAACTTCCAAACCCGTGAGCAGTCGCAGATCATCGATCACCTGCTGCTGGCCGGGTTCGGACGTCAGAATGCGGATGGTGGTGGAATCGATGCCGACCGGGACGATGCGATGGCGCTTGGCGAATTCCGCCGGAACAGCACGCACGGCCTCCGCCGACACCTCCGGCTTGTTGGTGCTTCCGGTTAGACGGGTCGCGCCTCCATTGGCAGACTGCTGCACTGTGATGGGGCCCTCACCGTCACTCAGATTGCCTCCCGAGTGATCCATTGCCGTTCAGGATTTGGTTCAGTACTCCTGCGATTTACAGCGCCAAACAAGCCGCTCGAACTGCTGTTTAAATCTTAAATTCTCCTACTGCTGAGTCATAGACACCATAAATGGGAAAAAGTTCCGAAATAGTTGCGGAAAAACGAATCTTTTCCTCCATTTTTAGCGCTGTGAAACGATTTTGTCCGTTTCCTCCGCGCTTTCAAGCAAAATCATATTGGTGGACATCAAAATTAGGAAATACGATGGACGACCACTTTCCAATCCGCCCATCTGAGGAAGTTGGACGCGGCTTTTGGAAAACTATTCAACTTTGCAGGCCGCTCTGCGAAATCGCGTCCACGCAATCTTCTTCAAAGCGGCATCGGTCGCTCGCTCGAACTTTAGGTTTCCGGAAAACTAACGGTTACCGTGGTGAGTTTGCCGGGCTCGGAAATAAATCGGATGCTTCCGCTGTGCGCCTGGACGATCCATTGCGCAATGCTCAAGCCGAGCCCGCAACCTTCAATCGCATTGTTGTGACTGCGATCGCCGCGGAAGAATCGCTCGAAGACGCGCGGTTGCAATTCCGGCGGCACGCCGGCGCCGGTGTTTTCGATCCGCAATTCCGCGCCCGCACCGATCCGCGCCAGGGAAATGGTCACGACACCGCCCGCATCGTTGTATTTAATGGCGTTGTCCGTGAGATTGAGTAGCAACTGCCGCAGGCGATCGCGATCGGCGGAAACCACGATCTCCTCGCATTGCGCCAGGTTCACCTTGATGCCGTGAGGCTGCGCAAGAATTTTCGCGTCAGCGAAACTTTCGCGCACCAACTCATCCAATCGCACCGGTTCAAATTTCAGTTTGATTAACCCCGTGTCGGCTTTGGTCAACAGCGTCAGCCCGTCCACGATGCGCGCGAGCCGCTCGATTTCATCCACCTGGCTCAGCAGCAATTCTTTTTGCGCCGGTGTCAAATGCTCGTCGCCGAGGGCGGTTTCCAATTCGCCGCGCATGACGGTGAGCGGCGTTTTCAGCTCGTGCGAGGCGTGCAGGGTAAATTCGCGGACGCGCTGGAAGGAATTATCCAGCCGCGAGGTCATGTCGTTGAACACTTCGGTGAGACGATCCAGTTCATCACCATTGCCGCTGCCGGGCAAACGCTCGCGCAAGTTGCCATCGTGCTTTTGCTCCACGGCCTTTGTCAGTGCCGTCACGGGAGCGAGCGCGCGGCGCGTAATCCACCAACCGCCGAGCAATCCCAACGCGATGGCGGGCAACCCGACGTCGAGGACCATTTCACTCGCTTCATTCAACGCGTGTTGCCAGACATGCCGGGAATGATCGATGTGCAGTTGCTCGGCGATTTCCTGATAGGTGCCCGCCCCCATGATGAGCAGCGACACGATGAGAATCGCGGCGTACCAAATCGTCAATCGCGTGCGGATCTTCATTCCTTCAACACATACCCGACGCCCCGGACGGTGTGCAGCAACTTGGGCTCGAAACCCTCGTCGATTTTTTCGCGCAGGCGTTTGACGTAAACGTCCACCAGGTTCGTGCCGGGATCGAAGTCGTAGTCCCAGACTTTTTCGATGATGCTCATGCGTCCGCAGATGCGCCCGGGAGAACGCATGAGAAATTCGAGCAGGCGGAATTCGCGCGCGGTGAGGTCGAAATATTTTTCGCCGCGGTGGGCGCGATGCGAAATGGTGTCGAGCGTCAGATTCCCGATGCGCAACACGGTGGGTTTCGATTCACTGCCGCGACGTCCCAGTGCGCGCACGCGGGCCACGAGTTCGGCGATGACGAACGGTTTCGGCAGGTAATCATCCGCGCCGGCGTTCAACCCTTCCACGCGTTCATTGACCGCGCCGCGCGCAGAAAGCAGCAGGACAGGCGTGCGATTCTGTTGCTCGCGCAACTGTCTCAGGACGCTAAGGCCATCGCGTTCCGGCAGCATGATGTCCAGCACGATGCCGTCGAACACCGTCGTGCCGGCAGCCGCGAGCGCCTCGTCACCGCGATGACACACGTCCACCGCAAAGCCTTCCGCCTGGAGCGCCTTGCGAATGAACGAGGCGGTCTTTTTTTCATCTTCCACGACCAACACACGCATAACTGTAATCAGTCAATAGGAACAGGGATGGAATGCAAAATGAATAATCATTCATCTAATCGAGTTCTCCCGACCCGCCACTGTGGCCGCCGAGGTAACGAGGCGGACTCTTCTCACTTGCGTCAGCTTCCGCCTCGTTACTCGGCGGCTATGTTAATGATTCGAATACAATTCCCACACGCCGGATTTTCCCAGCCGACGCAAGGGCATATCTTTAGTCGCAGTATGAAATCGTTCCATTGTGGTTTCCTGGATGAGGACGAGAACGCGGCGATTGCCGGAAAGGAAATGAACGAGGTGGGAATCAGGAGGCACCAGCAAGTCACCCATTCGCTCCTGGTTTCCGGTGAATTCAAAGGGAACTTTGGCAAGGTTCAGGCCCGAAAAATACGGGCGGCTGTTTTGGGAAATCACGCCGCCGGAATAAAACGGCAGGCCCTCGGGCAGTTGCCCCCACACGAGCAGCGCGTCGCCTGGACGATGATTCGCCTCCACCAGGCCTCCCAGGGATTTCAGAGTTTGATTGGACCGAATATTGGTTTCAAACAACGGCGCCTCCCTGACGATGGTGAGCATGGAAAAGATCGCCACCGCCACCGCCGCGCCGGCGCGGCGCGAAACAGTCCACGTCCTCGCGAGTGCAACCAAGACGGCGCCACCTCCCATCAAAATCAATGCCTGCCATCGGGCCCATCCGGGAATAGGCACGTGATACGCCGCGGGCAGGACCAGTGGAAAGCACGTTGCCAAAACCAGCGGACTCACGACGCATAACAGCCAAATCCATCGCGGCGGCAAGCCTGGCTCTTTCATTTCCGTTTCCCGGAAGAATCGCAGCGCCAGCAGGACCGCAAGCGCCGGGAAAATGGGTAATATATATGGCGCCAGTTTCGAGTGCGTGAGGTTGAACAAAGTGAACGTGAACAGCGCCCAGAAGTTGAGCAGCAGCCATCCCTCTTGCCGCAACGCCGGCATCCGCTGCCAATGTTCCCGCCGCCACAACCAGCCCAACAACCACGACCAGGGCAGCAACCCGATCGGCACGATGACAAAAAAGTAACCGGGGAAACCCTGCCGCGAGCGAATCGTGTTGCCAAGGACGTGACCTGCGGCCTGGTGAAAAATCATGTAGTTGAGCGTGCCCGGCACGCGCGCATTCGCCGCGATGAACCACGGCGCGGCCAGCGCGAGCAACAACGCCAGGCCGGTCAGCATGCCGCTAAACAAAAGCTTTTTTCGCGTAAAGGATTTGCGCCGCACAATGAGCAGCAACAATAGCGTGACCAGGGGAATTGCCAAAGCGACCGGACCCTTTGTCAAAAACGCGAGCGTGATCATCAGCCACGCCGCGAGATGCCAGCGCCAAAAATAGTTCCGTCGCGTTTCCGGTTCGCGCAGGCAAACCCAGCTGCGCCACAGAAAATAAATTGTCCAGGCGTTGAATTGAGTGAGGAAAAGATCCGTGGTCAGCATTCGCGCCATGGCGAAGTAGAGCAGGCTCGATTGCAGGATGAGAACGCTCCACACCGCGACGCGCTGGCCGCCAAGGGATTTTGCCAGGCACCACACCGCGAACACGCCGCTCAAAGCGGCCAGCGCCAGCGGCAGGCGCACGGCCCATTCATTCTGCCCGAAGAGCGTCATCGAAGCCGCCTCCAGCCAATAGGTCATGGGCGGTTTGTCGAAGTGCGGCACGTACCAGAAATGCGGCACGAGCCAGTCGCCGGTCTCGATCATCTCGCGCGCGATCTCGGCGTAGCGGCCTTCATCCGGCTCGTTGAGCGCGCGGCTGCCGAGCAGGACAAAGAAGGTGCAAATCGTCAGCAGGAGCAGAGCCCATTGCTGTCGGCTTCCGTTGAAAATCGAAGTGGTCGATTTCAATTAAAGTTGTGCTGAATTCAGATCCGGCTGACGGGTTGTAACATTTCAGAAAGGCCGAGGACACTCCAATTCCAAAATGAAATTTCTGTCATCTGCCCGATTAAGCTCGCCGCCGCAAAACCCGCTTCGTACAGAATCAGGCTCGGACTCGTGCCTTTTTTGGTAGGGACGGCGCGGTTGGCGGCGCAACGTAGGGCGTGACGTACGCCGTGGGCTCGCGGCGTTCTCACCTGAATCAGGCAATGATCAAAGTTAACAACACGAGCGCGCAGAATGGCGACTGTAGAACATCCCACATGAGGCATTGGCCATTTATTTTCATCATCGCGCTGCTCGCCGGGTGCGCTCGTTTCCAGCCTCAGCCGATTTCCGCCGAGAAAACCGTGGTCGATTTCGACGCGCGCTCGCTGACGAATACAGACTTGCACGCGTTTCTGGAAACCAATCGCGTCGTTGCCGAATGGCCGGTCCAACGTTGGGATTTGAACGCGCTGACATTCGTCGCGTTTTATTATCAACCATCGCTGGCCGAAGCGCGCGCACAATTGGCGGCGGTGCGCGCGGCCGAGGTCACCGCGGGCGAAAGACCCAATCCTTCCGTCAGCCTCACGCCCACTTACGACACGACCACTTCTCCTCCCTGGATTCCGGGAGTGAGCTTCGACGTCCCGATTGAAACTGCGGGCAAACGCAGCAAGCGCATCGCACAGGCGGTCTTCGCCAGCGAAGCCGCAAAGTGGGATTTTGTTTCCGCCGAATGGCAGGTGCGCAGCAAAATTCGCGCGGCGCTGTTGAACCTGCGCAGCGCGCACGAGACCGAAGCGCTGCTCGCGCGCGCGGAACTGGCGCAGAGCAATGTGGTGCGCCTGTTGCAAAGCCAACAGAACGCCGGGGCAATTTCGAGTTTTGAGGTGACACAGGCGCGCGTAGCCACTGAAACAACACAACTCTCGCGGCAGGATGCAATCAGCCAGCTTCGCCTGGGGCGCATTCAACTCGCCGGAGCGCTCGGCCTGCCGGCGCACGCGTTGGACGGAGTCGAATTTGATTTCGGCGCGCTGGACAAGTTGCCAACGGATCTGACGGAGACGAAAGTTCGCCGCGACGCGGTGTTGCATCGCGCGGATATTCGTTCGGCGCTGGCGAGTTACGCGGCGAGCCAGTCGGCATTGCAATTGGAAATCGCCAAGCAATATCCCGACGTGCATTTGAACCCCGGCTACGAACTCGACCAGACGGATAATAAATGGACGCTTGGACTCACGGTGGATTTGCCGGTGCTGAGTCAAAACCAGGGAGCGATCGCCGAAGCGAAAGCGAAACGCGCTCAGGCGGCGGCGCATTTTCTCGCGGTGCAGGCGAACGCCATTTCGGAAATCGATTCCGCACTGGCTGGCTACGATGCCGCGCTCCAAAAATCCTCTCTCGCCAAAAAACTGCTCGCTGATTTGGAAAAACAATTGAACACCGTGCGCGCACAGGCGCGGCTCGGAGAGGCGGATGCGCTCGCGCTGGCAAATGCCGAGGCGTCGTATTGCACCGGCGCGCAAAATGAATTGGACGCGCTGGCCAAGGCGCAGCAGGCGCTCGGTGAACTGGAAGATGCGGTTCAAAGTCCCCTTACGTTTTCCCCGGAATCCATTCGCATGGTTCAAGATCCCGTTCCCGGAACGAAAAAATGAAACCGAAATCAATAATCATTGGCGTAGTGATGATTCTTTGCGCCGGACTCGCCATTTTCGCGCTGACGAAATGGCATCGCGCGGCCGGCGTTGATGAAGACGAAGGCGCCAGTTCGGAGGAGAACACGAATGCGGTAATCACCGTCCAAACCAACTCGCTGCACCGCATGACGCTGCATCGTTACGTCAACGGTTATGGCACGGTGGAAGCCGCGCCCGCCACTGCGGATCAACCGGCCGCCGGCGGTCCCCTCTCCTCACCTTCCGCGGGCGTAGTCGCGAAAGTCAACGTCATCGCGGGACAGGAGGTCAAGGAAGGCGACGTGTTGGTCGAATTGAATTCCGGCACCGCCAGCTTCAATTACGCGAAGGCGGAAGTGGAACGGCAGAAAAAATTATTCGCGGAGCAAAACACCTCTTTGAAAAATTTGGAGGACGCGCAAGCGCAGCTTGCTTCATTACAAATCGTCGCCCCGGTGTCCGGGACCGTGACGCGGCTTAACGCGACGACCGGAACCGCGATTGATGCAAACGCAGTCGTCGCCGACGTGATTGACCTCAATCGCCTGGCAGTGAGCATGCAAATTCCGGCGAGTGATGCGCACCAACTGAAGCCTGGGCAGGACGTCCGGGTCGGCCAGTCGGTCACCGCCTCGCTATCCTACATCAGCCCGACCGTGGACGCGGCGGATGGAACTGTTTTGGCGCGCGCGTCGCTGCCCGCGCATTGTGGATTGCGCCCGGGCGAGTTTCTGCCGGTGAAAATTGTCACCGATGTCCTGAAGGATTGCCTCGCTGTGCCGGAAGAAAGCATCGCGACAGACGAGGAAGGCAAAAGTTATATCGTGCTGGTCAAAGGCGAAGAAGCCGAGCGCACCAAGGTCGAGGCAGGCGTGCACGAAAACGGCTGGGTTGAAATCAGCGGCGAGGATTTGAAGGAGGGCGCGACGGTGGTGACCGTTGGCGCCTATGGCTTCCCGGATAAAGCGAAAATCCGGTTCGGCGGGG
>JADMIO011575662.1_pt1 | contig 12703 bp, 11 predicted proteins | sample 8958161 | NCBI WGS metagenome assembly JADMIO01 (sample SAMN16585339, study PRJNA669376) | soil metagenome | isolation source: Crop rotation soil | place: USA: Cullars Rotation, Alabama | collected 2011 | reverse complement strand
GAGGGGATTTCCAGCAGCTCGTTGTTGTCGAAGCTCCAACCGCCGCGCTCATCGTAGCGGCGCGAGCCATCGTGCCCACAGCGCTCCTCGCGCTGTGGATCGCGTCCCGTGAAGCGAACGCTCAAAATCAGGTCGCCCGATGCCGGCGGTTCGATCTGCGTGCTCATTTCAAGCGAAAGGTGGTTTTCCAAACTCTGCGAATCACGCCGAGTTTTTCATCAGCACCACGAAGGCGATTATCACGCCGGCCAGCAGTAGAAGCCCCACGTAACCCCAGGCTTTCCAACGCAACACGCGAAAGTTCAGCCAGTGCAGCGGCGCCAGCGTGAGAGGCCAGAGCAAACCGACGGCAATGGTGCTGTCCAGACTTGACCAGCCTCCTATCTTCGCGTCGTGACCGAAAAGCCGCACCACCGGAGCCGCCAGATTGAGAAACAGCAGCGCGAACGGGTTGAAGAACGAGCACAGCACGCCAAGCGCCGATAAGCCCAGGCTGATGAACACGAAAAGCAGGTAAGCCTGCCATCTCATATCACGGCCTCCACCAAGCCTTCAACTCGCAAGGGTAAAATGATTGGGCGCCCGCAGCGATGGGCCGTTTCGTGGCGGCGTCCTGCAAAGCGCCGGGCAGCTTCAGCGTAACGTTGCTCTTCGCCTTCAGGCCGGTGTTCACCAGCGCGTAATAGGTGCCGTGACCTTGCGTCGGGATTTCGCGCACGACGATTTCGCCGTCGGATGCGGCATTCGGCACCACGCGGCTGGGCAGCGCCGGCAGCGAGAGAAACGCTGTGTTGAACGCCCGCACGTATTCCGGGAAGCCGCGCCCGAAATTGCCGCCCGACAGATAGCCGATCTCGGTCGGGTCGCCGTTGGCCATCGCCAGCGCCTCGCCCATCATGCAATAGGGGCCGGCGCGCTCGATGTCGGCCACGAAGTAGCCGAGCTTCTCCTTGTCGGCCTTGTCGAACATCATGTTCTCGTTCAGCGAGTAGTGGCGGACAATCGCCAGGCCGGACGGCGCGCGAAATGTCTCGAACGTCTTCGGCGATGAGACGGTGTAAACGCGGTTGAAGGCGTGCGTCATCAGAACGCCCGGCGTGTCTTTGTAACGCTTGGGATCGGGCGGCGGGTTGGCGTGATGCCATTCCCAACCGCCCCAGTTCAGCGGCGGCGACAGCAGGCCTTCGAGATACATGTCCTTCTTCACCACTTCATCAATGGTGAGCGGCGTGATCTTCTTGTCGCCCTGAACGTGTGCCGGCTCGCTCAGGATCGGCTGCCAGAACGCCACGTCGTCGGTGACCATGCGCGGCTCCCAACTGTCGAAGCCCACGCCCGACTCGCCGGCCTCGCCGGTGTAAAGCATCAAAGGCTGCTTGACGCCGCTTTGCGCCAGGTAATCGCGCATGGCGACCAAAAACTCGCGGCGCTTGCCGAACCACCAGTCTTCGTAGCGCGCTAAGAGCGCCTTGTCGTTTTTCAAATCGTCGCGCGAGACGGCCTTGCCGCCGTTGGCTTCTCTGGCGAAGCGCTCGCGCGTGGCGTCGCCGAAGCCCATCGGCAACTGCGAGCGCGGACGCAGCCAGATGCCGACGAACTCCGCCTTGTCTTTCTGCCGCACCACGGTCAGGTCGAGCATCTTGCGGAAGTCTTCGTAGGTGTCGGGGTCGGTGATGTCGGCGTTGGACGACTCGATCCATTTGATGTGGGTGTAGGCGTCGTCGCGCGTCAGCGGCTTGGCGCGTCGCTGGTTGCCCAGGCCTTTGTAACCCTTGCTGCCCGAATATTCGTAATACGGCAGGACGCTGAAGCCTTCCTTGCCCATCACCTCGACGATCTGGCCCCAGAGGTCTTTGGCGCCGGCGTTGAAAAACGCCCAGTCGTTGCCGCCGAGAGGCGAAGTGTCCCAGTGCTGCACGGCGCCGAACTCCAGCAGGTCTTTGGCGTAGGTGTTCATGCCGAGGAAATGCATGAGGCGCGCCTTGTAGCGATACCAATCGAGGCGGTCCTTGAGACCGCGTTCTGTTTCGTTGTCGCCGTCAATCACGCCGTCGGCCATCTCCTCGCGCCAGAAGAGATGGCGCCGCGGCAAGCCCTCCGGCAGCGGGGTGGTCGCGTTCAACTTCTCCGGCTCCAGCACTTCGTAGAGGCGGATGCGCGCGACCGCGGCGCCCTTGGAGGCCGGGATGTTACGCGCCGAAAACTGCGCGACGGTGACGGCGAAACCGTCTTCGGGCGTCAGCGCCCGCGCGCCTTTGCCGCGAATGAAATCGCGCTGGGGAAAGCGGTCGTGCAGCGAAAAGAACAGCTTCCACGTTTCATATTTTCCACTCAGCGGCACGTTCACCGATTCGTTGAGGTTGTTGACGTATTTGGGATGAAAGGCGTCGCCGACGGCGCGGCCTGTGTGGAAGCCGCGCGAGGTCTCGTTGCCGCCGTTTTGAATGATCCAACTGCGCGATTCGTCTTCGGGATACTCGACGGCCAGCACGTAAGGCGCGCCGGGCTTTAGCATCTTGAAGCGCCCGACGCGGAAGCTCATGAAGGCGCCTTCGTCCGCCGTGGGCGACAGCACGCGACATGAGCGGCCCAAGATCGTCTCCACGCGCGTGGCGCCTTTGGGGCTTTCCTCGAAAAGGTGGCCGGGATCGGCGGCGCCAACGTCCACCTCGTCCACCAGCGACAGCTTGCCGAACGGCGCCATCTCGACGACGGGCCGGTTCGCTGCTTCCTGTTTCGCCTTAGATAGTGCTGCTTCGCGCTCATCGCGGTCGCGCTTTTCCTTTTCAAGCCGCGATTGTAAGGCGCGGAAGCCCTCTTCGGTGTAGGCGAGGAGCAATATCTCATTGAAGATCGCGGCGGGCGATTTCAATTCGATGCGGAGATAACGCGTCGTCGCGCTGAGCGGAACCTGCTTCCATCTGTTATAGCTGTCGGTTTTCGTTTCGGCGATTGCTTGCCATTCACCCGGCTTGCCGGCGTAAAAAGCGATGTCGCCGACGTTGTTGACATCGTAGAGCGACACCTCCGCAAGATGCCGCTCCTGTCCGAGATCAATCACGGCGGCGAAGGGAAACTTCTTGTTGTGTTGCGAATTGATCCGCCAGCCCGTCTTTGGTTGGTTCGCCGGCGTTTCTTCCTCCACGTCTTGCTCATCAACCAGCCCGGAAAAGTCCGCCAACTCCGACTCCGCCTTGACCATGTCCGGCTTCAGCGGCACGCGCACCATTTGTTCGGGCGCGGTCTGCGCCCGCGCGCATCCGGCGATCCAAAGCAGGGCGGCCACGCCCGGCAGCCACTTTTGGCTATTCATGAATGTCCTTTCGTCCATCGCGAAAATCAAACCGCGACGCTGACAGTTGATAACAAAGCCTGTGCCGCCGGGCCGTCCAGAGGTTTGGAAAAGAGAAACCCCTGTCCGTATTCACAGTTGAGCAGGGCCAGCCGCGCGGCTTGCTCTTCCGTTTCAATGCCTTCGGCGACCACGTCCAGATTGAGATTGTGGGCCAATAACACGATGGTGCGCACGATTTCCCCGGCGTCGCTGTGGCTCATGTCCCACACGAAGGAGCGGTCTATTTTCAACGTGTTGAAGGGAAAGCGGTGCAGGTAGCTCAGTGACGAATAGCCGGTGCCGAAGTCGTCGAGGCTAAGCCCTGCGCCGGTCGCCTGCAGTTGTTGCAGCGATGAGGCGGCGGACTGAGGATTGTCCACGATGGCGCTTTCGGTGATCTCCAATTTGACGGAGAACGGCTGCGTCTCGGTCTCGCGCAGCACCGCCGCGACGTGCTCGATCAAATCGGGTCGCGCGAAGTTGCGGCCCGACAGGTTGACGCTCATCGTCAAGGGCGGGTCGGTCGGAAACGCTTTCTGCCAGGCCGCGAGCTGCTCACAGGCGGCGCGCAGCACCCAGCGATCAATCTGCACCACGAGCGCGGTCTCTTCCGCCACGGGGATGAACAGCGCCGGCGAAATGAGGCCGCGCTCTGGATGCCGCCAGCGCACCAAAGCCTCGAAGCCGACCACGCGCCTATCCTCAAGGCGCATGACGGGCTGATAGTGCAGCTCGAACTCCCGCCGCTCAAGGGCCTGGCGCAGATCGGCCTCCAGGTGCAAGCGCGCCACCGCCTGCTCGTGCATGGCCGTATCGAATATCGCATAGCCTGCTCGTCCCGAGGCTTTGGCGCGATACATCGCCGTGTCCGCGTCGCGCAACAAGGCTTCGAGGCCGTCGTGGACCGCTTCATCGGCAAGATCGGCGAGGTTCGGTTGCCCGCCGGCAATGCCGATGCTGGCCGCGATGAAAACCGGTCGCTCGTTCAGCGTGAAGGGCTGTGCCAGCGTTTGCTGGATTCTCTCCGCCACGTGGATGGCCACGGACAGGCCCTCGGCGTCTTCGGTATCCTCCAGCAAGACGGTGAACTCGTCGCCGCCCAAACGCGCCACCGTATCGGTGGGGCGCAGGCACGTTTCCAGGCGCCGCGCCACGGCCACCAACAACTGATCGCCAACCGTGTGCCCCATGCTGTCGTTGACCACCTTGAAGTGGTCCAGGTCAATGAAGAGCACCGCGAAGCGCGACTCCGGGTTGCGCATGGCGCGCTTGAAGACGTGGCTCAGGCGATCCATGAACAACGTGCGGTTGGGCAGCCCCGTCAGCGCATCGAAGAGCGCGCTCTGCTGAAGCTGCTCTTCGGCCCGCTTACGCTCGGTGATGTCGCTGACGAAGGCGCTGAAAAGACACTTCCCGCCGCCGCGCACCAGCGAGATGATAAGCTCGATGGGAAACTCGTGTCCGTCGTGGTGCAGCCCCGCCAGTTCGAGTCGCTGATTGAACACCCGGCCCTGGCCGGTTTCCTTGAAGCGTTCCAGCCCTTGTTCGTGCGCCGCGCGATAACGCAAAGGGACGATGGTATCCGACAGAGGCCGCCCCACCGCTTCCTCGGACGACCAGCCGAAGATGGCCGCCGCCCGTGGATTCCACTCCGTGATGCGTCCCCGATCATCCATGCCAATCACGGCATCCAGCGCGTTTTCCACGATCAAGCGGTTCAATTCCTCGGTGTCGCGCAGCGACGCTTCGGCTTGCTGGCGCGCGCTCAGGCTGCGATAAAACAAGGCGAACCCGCTCACGGTCGTCATCAAGACCAGCGCGGCGAAAACCACCACGAACCGTCGCTTGCCTTGCCAACCGGCCAATTGCGCTAGCATCAATGCACGCGCGTCAGAGGAAAGCGTGTCGTAAAAATCGAACTGGGCGTCCAACGCGGCCCGCGAGGCGCCGTGGAACCGTTGCGGGGGGATGCTGATGATGAAGGCGTCTATGAACTGCGCGGTCGTCAAATCCACAAGGTCTTGCGCCGTGCTCTGTGCACTTCTGAACGCGGCCAGATCGCGGCGCAGTCCGGGATTGTAGCCGACGGCGACCTCCATGCGCCGGCCCAGCGTTGACTGCACGCGTTTGATCGTGCCGACACGCAGGCTCAATTCCCTGATTTCTTCATTGGTAATGCTCTGGCTGCCGCGCGCCAGGATGAGTTGGCCCACGTCGCTTACGTTGGCGATCTCCATCGCCACGGTGGGCAGTCGCGTGATGCCGGTGTCTATCAAATAGTGGGTGTCGAGCTGCGACTCCAGGACCAGGCCGGAAACGTCGGACACGTCCGCGATGAGAGAGGTAAGCGAGGTGGCGTTGGGGGCGGGATCGTGGACGAAGGCCGTGACCTGGCTCTCGCGGGGATCGAACAACCTCGTGAATTCTTGCGGCTGCACGTTTTGCGAGCGTCTCTTAATGGCGGCCCACCGCGCTTTGAGCTTCGCCCACTTCGCGGTGGTGCGCAGAGCCGCGCCATGTTCGCCGTCCACGCGATCAACGTCACCAATATCTCGGTCTATGGAAAGGCGTAGCTCCGCGAGGCTCCGATCCGAGACGCCCGCAGCGGACAGCCTGGCATTGGCGGCGTTGCGGTATTGCAAGACGTGCTGCAGCAGCTTCATCAGCGGCTGCTCATATTCGAGGCCTGAGATTCTCTGCCGCGTCGCGTGGACGTTGGTGTTGATCTCTCTGAGAAGAAGACTGAAGATGACAATGAAGGGCAGAACGAAAACGACCAGCAGCACCGGCAGACCGGATTTTCCAAAATCTGGAGTCTTCACGGCAAGTCGCCCCTGGAGAAAGTTTGCTCTCAATGAAACGCGCAAAGTTTGACGTGCCTGGCGCCCAGAGCGTGCGCGAGGTCATACATCGCCTGGTTGGAAATCCGATGATAATTGGCATTGGCCGTCGGGCCGAAGAGATCGTCAATGTCGTCCATGACCTTTTCGTGGATGCGATGCGAGACCAGTTTGTCCAACAGGAATTCGATGTAGAAGGTTTGATCCACCGTGCCGGTTTTGACCAGGGCCGCGGCGAGCGCCTTGCCTTTCAATTTGCCGCGCGGCACCTTGATGCCGGCCTTGGTGGCGATTTGCACCGCGTCGCGCACCACGAAGTTAAAGACGTCAAACCAGCGCCCCACCTTGTGCAGGCCGTATTGCCTGGTGAGCTTGGCGACTTCAGCACGTGCCACCTTCTCGCCCACCATGGCGGCCAACGCTTTGTCCGCCGAGAAGCGCTCTGCGCCGCCTCCCGCCGCCACCAGGGAAGCTGTCAGAGCCAGATCGGGCTGGCCCTCGAAGCAAGGTCCCGCATAGCGGCTCCGGCACATGTGCGGGGCGGCCGTTGGCGAAGATTCCGCCGGCGGCGCCGCCACGGCGACGTTCGCGCCGCCACCGAGCGCGGCGCCACCGAGAAACGACGCCGCCAGGACGACACTTGTCCTCCAGTTGCGCTTTGCACTCATTGCTTCCCCCTTGTTGGCGCTTCCGCCAATGCCTTGCACTGCTGACAGGGCGTTTTACAGTCGGAGTCTACTCAACCGTTCAACCGTTGGTGACAGTTGAAGAAAATCGCATTCCTCACGATCACCAGGCGGGATCGCACCACGGAAGCGGAGGCGTATAATTTAGTGCATGAGCATCTCCCTCGATCTCGCGGGAAAAACGGCCCTCGTCACCGGCGCGTCGCAGGGCATCGGGGCGCAAATCGCCCGCACGCTGCACGAGGCGGGAGCGAAAGTGATCCTCAATCATCCCGACCTGGGCGAAGGCCAGACGCGCCGGGATGCCGAGGCCATCGCCGCGCAGCTCAACGAAAAGCGCCGGGACAGCGCCGCGGTGCAAGTCGCCGATGTGGCGAGCGCCGCGGCGGTGCAGACAATGATGGCGGAGATTCAACATCGTCTGGGCGGCATTGACTTTTTGATCAACAACGCCGCGATCATCCGTGACCGCACGATCGCGAAAATGACCCTCGAAGAGTGGCAGGGCGTGGTGGACGTGAACCTGTCCGGCGTTTTTTACTGCTGCAAATACGGCCTGGAAATCATGCGCGACGGCGGCGCCATCGTCAGCATGAGCAGCATTTCGGCGTTGATGGGTTTTTACGGGCAGGCCAATTACGCGGCGGCCAAAGCGGGAGTGAGCGCCCTGACCCGCGTGCTGAGCCGGGAATGCGCGCGGCGCAGTGTCCGCGTCAACGCCATCGCGCCCGGCGTCGTCGAGACCAGCATGGCGGCTTCGATTCCACAAAACGTGCGCGACGAGATGATGAAAAACATTCCGCTGGGACGCTTTGGCGAAGCCCGCGAAATCGCCGAGACCGTGGCGTTTTTGTGCTCGCCGCTGTCGTCTTACATCACCGGGCAGACCATCGAAGTCAACGGAGGCTGGCGAGGATGAGGAGGCGAGGATGAGGGCACGCGCACAGGTGGTTTCGGCGCAAGAGGCCGTCGGGCAAATCCCCAACGGTGCCACGGTGGCGGTCGGCGGCTTCGTCGGCGCGGCGCACCCGGAATACTTGAGCTGCGCGCTGGAAGAGCATTTTCTGCGCGCCGGCACGCCGCGTGATTTGACTTTGATCTATGCGGCGGGCCAGGGCGACGGCAAGGAGCGCGGGCTTTGTCATCTGGCGCATCCGGGCTTATTGCGGCGCGTGATCGGCGGGCATTGGAACCTGGCGCCGAAATTAGGGCAGTTGGCGTTGTCCGGCCAGATCGAGGCTTACAACTTTCCGCAAGGCGTCATCAGCGTGCTGTTCCGCGAGATCGCGGCGAAGCGGCCCGGCGTGTTCACCAAAGTCGGCCTGAACACCTTCGTTGACCCCAACCACACCGGAGGACGGCTGAACGAGAGAACCGGCGAGCCTTTGGTCGAACGAGTCGTGCTGCGCGGCGAGGAATGGCTCTGGTATCGCGGCCTGCCGATTGACGTGGCGCTTTTGCGCGGCACGCGCGCCGACCGCAAAGGCAACGTCAGCATGGACGGCGAAGGCATCGTCGGCGAAGTGCTGCCCATCGCGCAGGCGGCCAAGAACCACGGCGGCATCGTCATCGTGCAGGTCGAGGAAGTGGTGGAGTGCATCGCCGATCCCAAGTCGGTGCGCGTGCCGGGCATCCTGGTGGACTACGTCGTGGTGGCGGACAAGGCGCACCACGAGCAAACGTTCTCCGAGGCGTTCAACCCCTACTACGTGAAGTGCCAGAGCGAAGCGGTGTGCCTGGTGCCGCCGTCATTTTCCGAGCGCAAGATCATTGGCCGGCGCGCCTTGCAAGAAATCGCGCGGGGCGACATCGTGAATCTCGGCATCGGCCTGCCGGAAGCGGTGGCCGGTGTCGCCAGCGAAGAGGGCCGCCTAGCGGACTTCACCCTCACCGTGGAGAGCGGCCCCATCGGAGGCATTCCCGCGTCGGGCCTCAGCTTCGGTTGCAGCACCTGCCCCGAAGCGATCATAGACCAACCGGCGCAATTTGATTTTTACGACGGCGGCGGACTGGACATCGCCGTCCTAGGCGCCGTCGAGGTGGACGCGCAGGGCAGCGTGAACGTCAGCAGCTTCGCCGGGCGCTTCGCCGGTGTGGGCGGCTTCGTCAACATTTCGCAAGCCACCCGGCGCGTGGTTTTCTGTTGCACGTTTCGCGCGGGCGGCCTGCGGATCGCCTGGGAAGACGGCGCCTTGAAGATCGTGGAAGAAGGCCGTCACTGCAAATTCGTGCGGCAGGTCGCCCAGGTCTGTTTTCACGGCCCGACGGCGTTGCAGCGCGGCCAGGACGTGCTCTACGTCACCGAGCGCGCAGTCTTTCGCCTGACGCCGCAAGGTCTGGAGTTGATCGAGATCGCGCCCGGCATCGCGGTGCAAGAGCAGGTTCTCGATTTGATGGAGTTTCGCCCCCAAGTGGTCGCGCCTCTCACCATGCCGGATTCGTGTTTTCGCAGCTAATTCGTCGGATAGGGACCTGAGGCCGGGACACTTTTCGGACGAACACAAACGAGAAGCGAAACTCAAAGAAGAGGCTGTCATTCTGAGCTTGCGAAGAATCTATTTTGAGGCCCGTTCGATTCTGGCCGAAGGGAGCTATTCATAGATTCTTCGCAAGCTCAGAATGACAGCCTCTTCTTTGGTCTCGTTTTCAAAATGTGTCCAGGCTTCAGGATAGGAACGCGGATTTCATACGCGGGAACGACGCGGGTTTTCGCGGTTGATTGAAAAGCTCCTTGAATAACCCGCGTGTATCCGCGTCGTTTCCGCGTGGGCGGAGCCTCCGCGTTCCCATTCGAAGGATCGCCGATGAAATACCAAAATCCCATTCACATCGTCGCCGCGTGCCGCTCCCCGATTGGGCGATTGGGCGGCGCCTTGCAGTCGGTCAGCGCGGTGGAGCTGGCGACACAGGTGGCAGAGCGCACCCTGTCCGGCGTGCCGGCGGCGGACGGCGCGATTTTCGGCCAGGTCTTGCAGGCCGGCGCGGGCATGAACCTGGCGCGACAGGTGGCGCTGCGTTGCGGACTTGCGCAAAGCGTTCCGGCGTTCACGGTGAACATGGTGTGCGGCTCCGGCCTCAAGGCCGTGGCCCTGGGCGCCGACGAAATCGAGCGCGGCGAGGCCGGCGTCGTGCTCTGCGGTGGCGCCGAGTCCATGAGCCAGGCGCCGCATTACGCGCACATTCGCGGCGGGCAAAAGTTCGGCGACGCGTCGCTGGTGGATTCCATCTTAGCCGATGGATTGACCGATCCCACGCTGCAAATCGCCATGGGCGAAACCGCCGAAAGAGTCGCCGAGGCTTACGACATTTCGCGCGAAGACCAGGACAGCTTCGCGCTGCGCAGCCAACAGCACGCCTGTGCCGCGCAAGCGAGGTTCGAGCGGGAAACCGTGCCGATTCAGACGAAGCAAGGTGTGGTCAGCCGCGACGAGCATCCGCGCGCCGACACCACGCTGGAAAAACTGGCGCAACTCAAGCCGGCTTTTCGGCAGGGCGGCACAGTCACGGCGGGCAACGCTTCCGGCCTCAACGACGGCGCGGCGGCGGTGATTCTGGCGTCGGAAGGCGCGGCGGCGCGGCACGGTATGGCGTCGCGGGCGCGCATCGTGGCGGCCTGCGCGACGGGCTGCGACCCGGCGATGATGGGGCTGGGGCCGGTGGGCGCGATTCGCCTGCTGTGCGAGCAGACCGGCTGGAATCTCTCCGCAGTGGAAGCGATTGAAATCAACGAAGCCTTTGCCGCGCAAAGTCTGGCCTGCCAGCGGGAGCTTCAAGTGCGGGGCGATCAACTGAACCTGCGCGGCGGCGCGATTGCCCTCGGACATCCCATTGGATGTAGCGGCGCGCGCCTGCTCGTCACCCTGCTACACCTGCTGGAAGACGAAGATTGGCGGCGCGGCATCGCCGCGCTATGCATTGGCGGCGGCATGGGCATCGCGATGGCGGTTGAGCGCTGCTGAGTCGTGGAGGAACGATGTCTTTAAAACGGTGGCAGCGGCAGAATGAATGAGATGCTATCGCTGATGAGCAACGCCGCACCAACGCTCAACGCCGCCAGCGCAAGCTGAACATACCAACGACGCACTATCGGAACAGGACGCCTGCTCGCCATGAACCAGGCCAGCACAGCGAAGGAGATTGGAAAAGTTGCACCGAGTAGAATTGCCACAACGTTAAACCGGTCGAACTGCCACAGCAAGGAAAACCCTGTTTTGGAAAACCACGAATTGTGAAAATCCGACCACAAGCCAAGCTCGTTTGGCACAGGCATGAGCCAGTAGGAGTGTTGTCCCGCGCGCAGAAAACTCAGTGCGAAGAGGTAAATACCGGCGCAAACCAGACCAAGGGACAGACCAGCAAAGGCATGAGCAGCTTTCACTTTCATCTATTCCCATCCTAAATGCCGCAGCAAGAAAAAGCGAGCATCTTGGCCAGTTTCCGTCTCCGCGCGGCGCTCATCTATGCAGCCTTGCGCTGTTGGCGCGCTTCCACTACCGCCCGGCGCGATTCATTTTCGGCTTCCCAGCGGTCTATGTCGGCATTAGCCTCCCGCCAGGCGTCCAATGCCGGCTGGTGCTTGGGGTCTTGCGCCGCCAGTTCCTCTAAGACGCGCTCCACCTCGGCGTGATAAACCGGGTCAAATTCAACGTTGGAGCGATGAATGGGGGTGTGCAGCTTCGCCATCAGAAGTGCCTCTCCTTGCGAATGCGGAAGTGCCGCAAATAGGGCCACTTGAGCATACGTTGATTAGTTTCCTCAATTTGCGCGTGTTGTTCACGTCCCGCGAAGTTGAAATCTTGCCGCACTTCGCCCAGGGTGCGGTCGAACAACGAGCGAAACGGCGAAATCCACTCCGCTACACCGCGACTCGTCATGCCTTGCCTTTGCGCCGCAGATGATACGGTTTCCTGAAACTCCCACGGCTCCGGCTTCTCGACAATATGCGTTAACGCGGTGTCCACCACTTCAAGGCGTCCCACTTGCCTTTGAACGCACAGCACGTCCCAATCTTCTCCGCCTGGCCCGCCGGAGTTCGGGTGTGAGTGCAAGGCCACCACACGCTGACCTGGTCGCACTCTGTCCCAATCGGGCGAAACCTCATCCACCGTGCCTTCCTGGCGGTCTATCACCACGCCGGTGTCGGCGTCCACCAGCAACGATAGCTCGCGCTGGCCGCCTACGGCGTATTGGCGCAACTCCGCAATGAACTTCGGCCTTGCCGCTTCATAGACAGGTGAAACTTGAAACACATCTGGCACGCTTCCAGTATAGCCGCCGCCTTCGCCGCATTTGACCGCAAACCCAAGGCATACCGGGACGGTTTGAAGGGCTACGACCTCGCACTACCTTTCCTGTTGCGGCGGGCGCACCACCAACGTGCCGCGCACCATGTTCATGCCGCAGCGGAAGGTGAATTCGCCCGCCTTTTGCGGTGTGAACTCAACCGGCACGGTCTGGCCCTGCGGCAGCATCTTCGAGATGCCGAAGTCGCCGAAGACCAACTGCTCGGTGCAGGCGTTGGATTCCTCGCGGCGAAAGTTGAGCCGCACCCGGCGCCCCTGCTCCACCTCGATGCGATCCGGCGCATAGCCGCCCTTGACGATGACCGTCATCTCCTGCACGCCACCGCCGCCCACCGCGGCGTGCTCCGCCTCGCGCGGGCCGAGAAAGAACCACAGCGTGAAAGCGATCAGCGCCAGGCCGCCGGCGACCACGAAAATTTCCGCGCTGTCCATCAGGCGCCCCTTTCCACTTTAAAGCCGCGCAGGCGAAGCGCGTTGCTGACGACGCTGACGCTCGACATCGCCATCGCCAGAGCCGCCAGCATCGGGCTGAGCAGCCAG
>JADMIO011319606.1_pt1 | contig 12703 bp, 8 predicted proteins | sample 8958161 | NCBI WGS metagenome assembly JADMIO01 (sample SAMN16585339, study PRJNA669376) | soil metagenome | isolation source: Crop rotation soil | place: USA: Cullars Rotation, Alabama | collected 2011 | reverse complement strand
CAACTTGTCCACGTGGAATTCTAAGCTTAGGATCCCAATGTGCTGGAAAGCGTCAAAGGGTTGTAAGCAAGAACGCGAATCCTGAGAAGAGTAGCGAGCAGGAAATGGTTGCGAAGCCTGACAAGACGGCGAAGAACGAAACTGATCCCAGGGACCAGAAGAGTCCAGAAAATGGCGCACCTGAAAAGACTGAGACCAGGACACCTTCGTTGCCGGCTGACGTGCCTTCCGATACACAAGCCAATCGTCACGAACAACCTTCGGAAGAAGCGGCGGTCGTCCCGTACTACAATAATTTCTTCAATACCTATCGCCTCGGGCCTGAAGATATCATTTCAGTCAATGTGTTTGGACAGGATCGTTACTCACGCGCGGGCATTACGGTGCCGCCCAGCGGTCGCATCTCGCTGGCGTTGATTCCGGGCGGCATCTTCGTCAATGGCAAAACTGTTGACGAGGTTGCAGACGATATCAAGAAGCGTTACGACGAGTACATCATTGATCCGCAGATTTCTGTTTCGCTCGACAAAGCTTCATCCTATCGCTACAGCGTCATCGGTGACGTGGGGCAGCCGGGCATTCGCTTGATGTCGCACCGCATGACAGTCACGGAAGCGATTGGCGAAGCCGGTGGCGTGTTGTCGACCGGCGATCGCAGCAAAGTGGTAGTGCTGCGCAGACAAGCCGATGGCAACCTAACACCGATTCCGGTGAATGTTTCGGCGATTTACAAAGGTCGAGCGCCGGATACGACTTATCTCGTGCCGGGTGATCAGATCATTGTGCCGGGTAACAAGTTGAAGAGCTTCCAAAAGATCATGACCTTCTTCCCGATCCTGAGTTTTGCACGGGTGTTTGCCGGCGGAGGACTGTTTTAGGGATTGCCGATTGCCGATTGGCAGTTCGCGCCTGTTCTGATGATTAACGAGCAACGTGTAAGTGCAACCAGAACGGAGGAACTAGTAATTGGCAATTGGCAATCGAAAATGAAGAGAGTGCTCAGCGACGAGCAATGAGCAATGAGGGCTTTGCCCTTTGATGTGAGGAAGGTCTCTGACCTTCCGTAAGGCGCCAAGAGAGAAACTTTGGGGCTTCTCCCCTGGTGATCATCAACCAATGAACTTGCGCAAGCCATTTTCGGTTCTGGTCCTGCTGCTCACCGCTCACTGCTCACTGCTCACTGCCAATGCCTCGTGGTCCAAGCAACGCACATCTTCACTTGCATGGCTGCACGCAGTCTTCTTTCTTGATCAGAATCGAGGTTGGTCTGCGGGCAGTCGCGGAACTTTGCTGGCGACCAGTGACGGTGGCAAAACGTGGCGTGCCGAGGCCCGACCCACTGAAGACACGATTCGCGATATTTACTTCTCCGACGATCGCAACGGCTGGCTGCTTTGCGAGCGAAACATCTACGAACTCAAATCAAATGACGAACAACGCGCTTATTTGTTGAAGAGCGCGGACGGCGGTGAGCACTGGCAGCGCGTCAATTTCCGCGGCGCCAGCGTCGATGCTCGCCTCGCGCGCGCGGTCTTCAACGACACGGGTCGTGCCTGGACGTTCGGCGAGGGCGGCGCGCTTTTCACTACGCGCGATGCGGGGACGACCTGGATCAAGTTACAAGCACCTACACACTTTCTTCTGTTAGGTGGGACTTTCATTGACGAGAACAATGGTTGGCTCGTGGGTGCGGGATCCACGATTCTGCACACAAGCGATGGCGGCGAAACCTGGCGCCAGGGACGGCTCGCCAACACAAGCACCGTTCGCTTCAATGCAGTTTCATTCATCAACGCAAACCAGGGTTGCGCGGTGGGTAGCCAGGGAACAATTTATCGCACCGTGAATGGTGGACGCAGTTGGCAAGCGCAGAATTCCGGTGTGACTTCAGACTTGTTAGACGTGAAGTTTGTTAGCGTGAACGAAGGTTGGATCGTTGGCGACGACGGAACGTTATTGCACACGCAGGATGGCGGAATGCATTGGTACGGCGAACGCAGCGGCACCTCTCACGCGTTAGAACGACTCTTCTTCACCGATCGTTCGCACGGTTGGGCCGTAGGCTTCGGTGGGACGATCCTGGCGTTTGGCCCTCGTTCATCGAATGAGGCACCCAAATTGAGATAGAAGATTGGCCGCGGATTCACGCGGCCTCCGGGGTGCTGTGTTGTACCGGCTTTGCCCGAAAATTCCATTTTGTTTGGTTTATCCGAAGCGATCTCATTAACACCGTGGCTTTAGCCCGGTGACCACCATCGTGGCCGCAAACCGTTAAAACGGTTAGAGGCAAATCGAGCGCTTGTAACCACCGGGCTGAAGCCACGGTGTTAATGAGAGCGGTCCGCATAATCATCGTTTGCCAAATCCGCTCAATGCAAAGCGTGGGTGCCAAGTCCGCCTTTTCGGGCAAAGCTTGTTGGAGCCTGCTCGAAATAAAAACAAACCTCTGGGACACGGATACACGGAGGTAGCACAGAGATTTTGAAATTAGGACACTATCTTCTTTTCTGATTTGCGTGTATCAGCGTGAACCCGCGGCTAGAGTTCTTCTTCCGTTTTACGTTCTGGCCGCAGGTGCGGAAACAAAATCACGTCCCTAATCGATTGCTTATTGGTGAGCAGCATTGTGAAACGATCAATGCCGATGCCAATCCCCGCGGCCGGTGGCATGCCGTAGGCCAGCGCGCGAATGTAGTCTTCGTCCATCACCATTGCTTCTTCATCACCGCGCTCGCGCTGCATCACCTGTTCCAAAAACCGTTGATGCTGTTCTTCCGGATCATTCAACTCCGAAAAGCCGTTGGCGGCCTCCATTCCGTTAATGAAAAGTTCAAAGCGCTCAGCGACCGCAGGATTGCTGGGCGACGCTTTCGAAAGTGGCGAAATGATTTTCGGATAGTCGTGGATAAACGTGGGCTGGATCAGATTGTGTTCAACCTGTTCTTCGAACAATTCAAGCAGGTTGTTATCCGTAATCTCTTGCCCGTGCGCGTAGCGCTCGACCGCTGCACGCATCGTCATTCGCTGGAACGGCTCACCAAAATCTATTTCATGTTCGCCAAACTTCACATGCGTATGGCCCAGCGACTTGAAGACGACCGCCCGCATCAGCGACTCACAAAAATCCATCATCTGGTTGACGTCGGCGTAGGCCCAATAAAACTCGAGCATCGTAAACTCGGGATTGTGGCGCGTTGAGATCCCTTCGTTACGGAAGTTGCGATTCAATTCATAGACTTTTTCAAAGCCTCCGACGAGCAGTCGCTTCAGATACAACTCCGGCGCAATGCGCGCGTACAGATCGATGTCGAGCGCATTGTGGTGTGTTTTGAAAGGACGTGCAGCTGCTCCGGTGGCAAGCGGCGTCAGCATCGGAGTTTCCACTTCGATGTAACCATGGTCGTCAAGAATGCGACGCATCTCCCGAATGATTGCAGAGCGCCGCTCGAAAACCTGGCGCGGATTTAGTTCATTGTCGTCCTGTTCGAGTTTCAGACTACCTGCGATCAGATCGGCGTAACGCTGACGCTGTCGAATTTCAGGATCGTGGATGCCATGCATCTTGTCCGGCAGTGGCAAACGGGCCTTGGAAAGAAACTGCAATTTTTGCACGTGGACCGAGAGCTCGCCGGTCCTGGTGATGAACAGATACCCACTGACACCGATGAAATCACCGTGGTCCAACAAACTGAAGAGTTCCCAGCCATCAACATCGCCGCCGGTCGCCTCGTTACTTACTCCGGTAAAATCTCCGCGCTTCACATAAATTTGCAGACGCGTTACGCCGTCGGATAAGTGAACGAACGCGGCCTTGCCCATTACTCGCGGCGGCGATGCAATGCGTCCAGCCAGGCGCACCGCGACCTGATTCAATTGCTGGTTGGCGAGCTCGATAGGCTCTAAAGCCGGGCGTTGTCCTTCGATTATTTCAGGCGCGAACGAGCGATACTTCTCAACCACGCTCGTGATCGTATCTTCGCGTTGGGGGTCGACTACGCGCGTGCGCTCAAACTTGTTGGGGTAAACGTTGCCAACAAGTTGGCGCAGTGCCTCGAGATGCTCTTCACGCGCGCGAGTCTGATCATTGTCTTCGATAGTTGGCACGGACATAACGCCCATCGTAAATCGTAAACAGCAAATCGTAAATCGTGAATCGTAAACGGACCCCCTTCACTACTGGGAGCGCGGGCGTCTCGCCCGCGACTGAGCGCAGCGCCAAAGAGGTTGGCTCGGTCGTCACTGGGAGCGCGGACGTCTCGCCCGGCAACTGAGCGCGCAGCGCGAAAACAGCTTGCTCGGTCGTCAGAAGCGGCCGCCAGCCCCTTCCTGGTCTTGAACCGATGTTGTTTGATTCTGTTTATGAAAGCCTTTTGTGGGCCGCTGTATGGTTCGAACTGCTCGTGTTAGATTGTATTAACTGATGAACAAAAAGATTCTGAGCCCGGATCAGTTGCTCGGAGTGCGCCAAGGTCTGCGCGCTCAAGGCAAGAAGTTGGTTTTTACCAACGGTGTGTTTGATCTATTGCACGTCGGACATGTGCGTTACCTGGCGGCGGCGCGTGGACTCGGCGACGTGCTTCTGGTGGCTATTAACAGCGATCGAAGTGTGCGTGAATTAAAGGGCGACTCCCGACCCTTAATTAATGAAGCAGAACGAGCTGAAGTTCTGGCTGCGCTGCGTCCGGTTGACTATGTGACCATCTTTGATGACGTTTCCCCGCGCTTCTTGATCGCGACGTTGCTACCTGACGTGCTCGTTAAAGGCGGCGACTACGGTCTTGACGAAATTCACGGGCGGGAAGAGGTCGAAGCGGCCGGCGGGCGCGTGATTAGTTTGCCGTTTGTTGAAGGCGCATCGACGAGCGCGATCATCGAGCGCATGAGAAAGATTAGCAATGAGCAATGACCAATCAGCAACGAGAGTGTTCCGGAGCAGCAACGAATTTGATTACCACGAATGTCCAGTACCGTTGAAAATACCAATGCATTGCAGCGCGTTCTGAGCTCAGTTAACCAGACGCCGGAGTTCCAGCGCGTGGCCCACGAAATTGCACGCGGCGCTCGTGTCGTTTCGATCAGTGGTTTGGTCTCCGGTTCGGCGCGCGCCCTCGCACTCGCTGCACTGCAACGTGAGACTGGAAAACTATTCGCGATTGTTACGCAGTCGAATCGCGATCTCGAACCATGGGAAGACGACTTGCGATTCTGGTATTGCGCGCTGGCCGGCGCAAAAGAGTGCGACAACGAAGTACTGATCTTGCCTTCATCGGAGAGTGATCCATTCGCCGGTTCATCACCTCACCCTGAGACGCTCGAACGACGCGCGCTGGCGCTGTGGCGTTTGCTTCATGCGCGGCAGGATTTTGTCGTGCTTACGGCGCGTGCTTTGGCTCGACGAACAGTCACGCCTGACGAAGTGCGTGCCGCCGGCGCAATTCTTAAGAGATCTGACACCTACTCGCCCGAAGAGCTTGTCGACGGCTTAGTCGCCGCTGGTTATGTGCGCGAAGATCCGGTAGGCGCCGTCGGTGAATTTTCCATGCGCGGTGGAATTCTTGATGTTTGGTCGCCGGGTCAACAAAGACCGGTACGCATCGAGTTTTTCGGCGATGAGATTGATTCGATTCGCTCATTCGATCCAGACACACAACTGTCCACGGGCCAACTGAACGAAATTGCGATCGTGCCAATGCGCGAATCGACTGTGCGCAGCGCTGACTTCATTGCTTGGGCCGAGGCAGCGCGCGATCGTTGGCGCGATAGCCGCTACGCGCGAGCGTTGCTCGATCGGACAGTCTTTGCTGACGAAGGGGAGTCTTTTGCTGGTTGGGAATGGCTGTTGCCGGTCGTTCGTCCCCGACGAGGCAGCATCTTTGATTATTTGAAGGACGCGATATTCATAATTGATGAACCTTCAATCACCGAAACTTATCTCGGTGAAACATTCCAAACGCTTGCCGAACGTTACGCACAAACTGATGCGGTTGACGACATCGCGGTAAAGCCCGAAGAGCTCTATCTTTCGGTTGAAGAACTGCGCGCGAAGCTCGATGAAAAACAACGGGTCGAGTTGCGTGTGCTGGGACGCGCGGCTGCCGAATTTGATCAAGCGGTCGCGCTAGATGCCGAACAACCAAAAGTTCAACTTGGCCGGGCACGTTCGACGCGTTCGCCGTTGTTCCTGTTTCCGGTCGTAGGCGCGGTCACCGAAGTTGACTGGAAAACACAAACGACAACTAAGTATCACGGACGAATCGCAGCTCTTGCGACTGAGATACGAAATAGTCAGGCGAAAGGAACGACGACCATCTTTGCGCTGCCGAGTCTTGGTGTGGCCGAACGCGTTGTCGAAATTCTTGCCGAATACGACCTCACGGCGCGTCTCTTATTAACTGAAAACACGTCGGAAGCATCCGACCTCTCAGCAGCGGCGATTGTTACCGTCGGCCGGCTTGGCGGCGGTTTCGAAATGCAATCTGCGCATTTGCTCGTGCACGTCGAGTCAGATTTGTTTGACGAGGCGGGCGCTACCGCTTTGGAACGCCGGTTAACACCAGAAAGCAGAAGGCAGGCCACAGAAAGCAGAAAACGCAGATCCAGAACGGCGGCGTTCCTTTCTGACTTCCGTGACCTGCGACCCGGAGATTTCGTAGTCCACATCGATCATGGAATTGGTCGCTTCGGTGGTTTACAAACTCTCGATCTAGGACCACGCAGCAGCGAATTCATGCTGCTGTATTACGCCGACGAAGCAAAGCTTTACGTTCCTGTCGAACGGCTCGATCTAGTCCAGCGCTATTCGAGTGCTGAAGGTCAACAACCCACTCTGGATCGACTCGGCGGTCTCGGCTGGCAGAAAACCAAGGCCAAAGCGAAGCGCGCGATGCGCGACATGGCAGATGAGCTACTGCGTTTGTACGCCGAACGAAAGCTCGTGGCCGGCCACGCGTTTGCAGCAGACACGCCGTGGCAACAGGAATTCGAAGACGGTTTTGAATACACCCTGACCGCAGATCAGGAAGTTGCCATAGAAGATGTAAAGCGAGACATGGAGCAACCCATACCGATGGATCGTCTGCTGTGTGGAGACGTCGGTTACGGAAAAACAGAAGTGGCTATGCGCGCCGCGTTTAAGGCAGTAATGGAAGGAAAACAAGCCGCGGTGTTGACGCCCACGACGGTGCTCGCATACCAGCACTACGATACATTTCGCAGTCGCTTCGCGCCGTTTCCAGTAAAGGTTGAATTGCTTTCGCGGTTTCGCTCGCCAAAAGAACAAAAGGAAGTGGCGAAGCGTGTGGCCGGAGGTGAGGTTGACGTTGTCATCGGCACGCACCGGCTGCTGTCGAAGGATGTTCAGTTTAAGGAACTTGGAATCGTAGTTGTTGACGAAGAGCAGCGCTTTGGTGTGGCGCATAAGGAACGTTTGAAGCAACTCAAGAAGCGGGTGGACGTTTTGACATTATCAGCGACGCCGATCCCACGCACGCTAAACATGTCGCTGAGTGGGTTGCGCGACATGTCACTGATCGAAACGCCGCCGCGCGACCGACTGGCGATTCAGACACAGGTAGTTCAATTCTCTGAAAATGTAATCAAGTCGGCAGTTGAACTTGAGCTTGCTCGCGGTGGGCAGGTCTTTTTTATTCACAATCGAGTAGAAACAATAGAGACGATTGCGGCACTGGTGCAACGCCTGGTACCCCAGGCCCGGCTGGCAGTCGGGCACGGCCAAATGAATGAAAAAGACATGGAAAAGGTCATGCTCGATTTCATCGATTTTCAGTACGACGTGCTGGTGGCGACCACGATCATCGAGAACGGAATAGACATCCCGCGCGCGAACACAATCATCATAAATCGCGCCGATCAATACGGTCTTTCTCAACTTTATCAATTGCGTGGGCGTGTGGGTCGTTCAAATCGGCGCGCTTATGCGTATCTCTTGATTCCGGGTGAACAAGAGTTGACGCCCATTGCCAAACGACGTTTGGCAGCGATTCGCGAATTTTCGGATTTGGGCGCCGGTTTTCGCATCGCAGCACTTGACCTGGAACTGCGGGGGGCGGGGAACCTGCTTGGCGGCCAACAGTCCGGGCACATGGATGCGCTTGGGTTCGATCTTTACACGCAGATGCTGGAACGCACGGTGGCCGAGTTACGTGGGGAAACAGTCGAAGACGAGACCAGCGTAACGATCAACCTGGGCGTCGACGTGGCCATTCCCGATGAGTACATCAATGACATGGGCCAGCGCTTGAGGACCTATAAACGTGTTTCATCTGCGCGCGATGAAGAAACGCTTAACAGCATCCGCGATGAAACTCGTGATCGTTACGGTCGTTTGCCGGAATCCGTCGAGCAATTGTTTCAGTATGCGAGATTGCGACGCCTCGCCGAGGACTTGCGAGTGCTGTCATTGGATAAGACAAGCGATGGTGTGGCTATAAAGTTTAGTGAGAAGGCGCGCATCTCACCTGAGAAGTTGGCGAGTTTCATCAGCGCGCGTGAAGGTCGAGTTTTTACCCCGACGGGACTGTTGAAGTTAAGACTCAATGAAGACGAGCAAGATAACCTGCTCGATACCGTTCGCGGTGTTTTGCTGGAGTTGATGGATTAATTAGGCAAGACGCGTCTCTATTTGATTTATGGCGGGTTCTTACGGTCTACTGTCACAGTTTGCCGACCCCAGACCTCTTAACCGTCTCGGATTTACCGTTTATTTAGGAGTGTTTTTGTGAAAGTTAAATTTATTTCGTTGGCGATAGCCGGTCTTTTTGTTTGTGGCTTTTCGGCTTTTGTTCCCGCCACTGTATCTGCCCAGGAAGCTGAGCAGCAGGTGATTGACGAAGTCATTGCGCAGGTCAATGACGATGTAATCACGCTCTCGATGCTCAAACGGGAGTCGAAAGAGCGGCTGGAGGCACTAAAGCAATCAGGCATGCCGGAACAGGAAGCCAGCGCTGAAGTTGCCAAGCGACAGGCGGAATTAGTAGCCACGCTGGTAAACGAAACGCTCCTGCTGCAAAAAGGCAAAGAGCTGGAACTGGCAGGCGATGTGGAAGCCGAAGTCAATCGTCGCATGCTTGAAGTTGCCAAAGAGCAGGGCATCCCCACGATTGAGAAGCTTGACGAAGCCATGCGTGCCAGTGGTGTTGACCCGGTACTAACGCGACAAACGCTTCGCACGGAACTTATGAAACAGGCAGTGATTCAACAGGAAGTTGATCGCAAAGTGTTTTTTGCACCAACCCTGCCGGAACTGCAAAAGTATTTCCAGGAACATCCTGAAAAGTTTCGCAAACCCGAGAATGTAACCATTTCGGAAATTTACTTGAGTCTCGCCGGCAAGAATGAAGCGGATGTTAAGGCGCGCGCGAACGAACTGGTGGCGCAGTTGCGCGCGGGCGCCGACTTCGCAAAGGTAGCGGCAGCTAACTCCGAGCGCGAATCGAATGGGATTCGCATCGCCACTCAAAACGGTGGCAAAGTCGGCGCGTTTGAAATGCCGAGCCTTCGTGAAGACATCGCCGCTTCAATAAAGAACGTCAAGGTTGGTGGCATCAGCGATCCCTTGCGCACGAACGAAGGCTATCAGATTTTCCGAGTTGATGAGCGCACTCCCGAGAGCACCACCGCCACATTCAATGAGAATCGTGTGCGTGAAGCCATTGCGGCAGAAAAAAGTGTTCAGGCTCGCGAAGATTATCTTCAGAACTTGCGCAATGAAGCTTACATAAAGATTGGGGACAGCTACGGCGACGCCGTCTATCCTCTTCTAAAGATCGCGCCGGTGAAGACTGCGGAAAATACCGGCGCCTCAGCCGGAAGTCCCAAGCCTGAAAAGAAAAAGGGCAAAATCCTCGGAATCATTCCTAAACCGTAAAAACAGAAGGCTGAAGGCAGTAAGCAGAAGACAGTAATCTGCCAACGGCGTTCTCCCTCTGCCTTCTCTTTTTAAGTTGCGTCTTGACGTCTTCCTCAAACTTAGCCGCTTATGTTCGGGACGATCAGTAGCGCAGACGTTCTGCGAGGCTGGTCGTGTTCTTGTCAACGGTCACGTGGCCAAGTCTTCACACGCGATTAAGGCAGCCGATGAAATTCAGATTCGCCGTAACAATCGAACATCTACCGTGCGCGTCGTGCAGGTGCCGGCGGCTAAACAGGTCGCGCGAAAAGAAGCACCTGGTTTGTATGAACTAGTTGCCGAAGAAACGCTGACTCAGGAATAGATTTAACCGGGACGCCGGTTTTGTCGGGAACTCTGTTTCGCGTTCGGCGTCAAATACCCCACCAGAATGCGCATCACCAGACTACTTACTGCTACGCTCCTCATTGTTGGTTTGGCCAGCTCTGTATCGCCGGGCAGCAGGCTGGGCCAACGACTGTATTCTGCCGGTGTTTCCGCATCCGTCGAATCGCCGCTAAAACTTCCTCTCAACAATCCTCGCATCGTTGTCTACAAGACCAAACGAAAACTTGAGTTGTACGCTGATAACACACTCCTGCGCACTTATCGCGTCAGTCTCGGACTCAATCCAGTCCCGCCAAAACAGCGACAGGGTGACCGCGCTACTCCTGAAGGCGAGTACTACGTCTTCGTTCGCAACGACAAAAGCGCGTTTTATTTGTCGCTTGGCCTGAGTTATCCCAATGTTGCGGACGCCGAACGCGGGCTGCGTGATGGTCTGGTGTCGCGCCGACAGCATGATGCAATTGTGAAGGCAATCAATCGCAAAGCGCGGCCGCCCCAAAACACGGCGCTCGGCGGCGACATCTTCATTCACGGTGGCGGCACAGGCAGCGATTGGACATGGGGCTGTGTGGCGTTGGAAAATGCTGACATTAAGGAATTGTTCAACGCGGTGCCGGTAGGAACGCCCGTAACGATCAAACCTTAATGCAGCTTATGACGCCGGAAATCAAACCGTTCAAGATTCGCAACGTCGAGATCAATCCGCCTCTGGTGTTGTCGCCAATGGCCGGCGTGACTGACGTGTCTTTTCGCAGGCTGTTGAAGCGGCGTGGTGGTGTCGGTTTAAGCGTTTCGGAGTTTATTTCAGTGGAAGGTTTGACGCGCAGCAATCCCAAGTCGAAACGGCAAATGCGTTTTTATGAAGACGAGCGACCGTTTGCAATTCAAATCTTCGGTGGTCAACCGGAACGCATGCGCATGGCTGCAGAGATGGCGGAAGAAGTGGGCGCAGATATTCTGGACATTAATTGTGGTTGTCCCGCGCCGAAGGTTGTAAAGCACGGCGGCGGCTCAGGACTCTTGAAGGACCACGATCGTCTCGAGAAGATTTTGTCTGAAATTAAGAAAGCGATTTCGATTCCGCTGACGATCAAGATCCGCGCGGGCTTTTATGACCACACAATCAATGCTGTTGAGACAGCAAAACTCGCTGAGGGCTGTGGAGTTGAGCACATCGCGTTACACGGCCGCACGAAAGAGCAAGGCTATCGTGGACTGGCGAATTGGGACCTGGTCAAACAAATAAAAGAAGCGGTCAAGGTTCCCGTATCAGGCAGTGGCGACGTGACCACTATTGAACAGGCGTTTGCGCGTTTTCGTGAAACGGGCTGCGATGGAGTTTTGATTGGCCGAGGTGCGATGGCTAACCCATGGATCTTTCGCCAGATCGAAGACGCGATGCACGGGCGCGAGCCTTTTGAACCAACACTGGCCGACAAGCGCGCAATCCTGCATGAGTATTTCGACATGCTGCGTGAAGACATGCCGGAAACACCTGCGATCAATCGCATGAAACAGTTGGCAGGACAATTTACGCGTGGCTTGCAAGGCGGGGCACTCTTCCGCACGTCGCTTTATCACTCACATTCCGTTACCGAGATTCTCGACCGCATCGAAGAATATTTTGAGGCGATCACCTCTGGACGTACTTACTACGGGGAAGCCGGCGCGCCAATCGAAGAAGCTCCGCAACTCGATTCCTGCGAAGCCGCTGTAATGTCGAACGTGTAAAAGCACACCAGTTATATCCTCAGATTGCTATCCGCAGATTACACAGGTTACGCAGATTCAAAACAACAAACGACTTAGCGGGTTTGGTTTGGCTTAACTGTTTTGTTTGTCTTAAATCTGCGTAATCTGCGGATAGACTCTGATCTAACGGTGCGGGCGGCGTTACCTCCCCGCTGCCGCCGGTGTGGTTGTCGGTTTCGTCGGTTTACCGCTGCCAGTATCAAGCTCCACTGCTGTCGGGTATCCCTTACCGCTCAACTTCGCTATCTCGATCACAATCTCTTTTTGATTCTTAACTGGTTTTGCCTTCTTTGCGTTTGCCGCAGTCTTCTCATTCTTGTCGGGTGTGGCCGAAGGTTGGGTCGTAGCCAGCTTCTTCGGATGCAGCGACATTGCATTCAGCGCCTCCAGTACCTGGTTCCGTTCGTCCTCACTTAGATCTTCCAGTCGTATGCCATTCGCTTGCAGCACACTGCGCAGGTTCTCCTCAGTGTTTGTGTCTTGCGCATAGACGTCGCGATAAATGTGGAGCTTGCCGTCCTCGACGACGATCGTTTCATAACGTAGCTCAACTGGAACAGGTTGACCCAATTTCAGCCCAGCCGTTTTAGTCGGGTTCTTGAGATAGGCTTGAATCTTTTGGTCAGACAATTCTGTGCCAGCAGATGATGCCAGCAGCTTAGCGAAGTCCTTCACCTGCGGTGTGGTTAAGCCCAC
>JADMIO010991092.1_pt1 | contig 12703 bp, 9 predicted proteins | sample 8958161 | NCBI WGS metagenome assembly JADMIO01 (sample SAMN16585339, study PRJNA669376) | soil metagenome | isolation source: Crop rotation soil | place: USA: Cullars Rotation, Alabama | collected 2011 | reverse complement strand
GAGCCGCGAGGTGATGACCGATTCGATCGAGCTCGTCGCACGAGGCAACGGCTTCGACGGCCTCATCGTGCTGGTCGGGTGCGACAAGACGATTCCGGCCGGTGCGATGGCGCTGGCCCGCACGAACGTCCCGGGGCTCGTGCTGTACGGCGGCTCGATCGCGCCGGGGCATTGGCACGGGAAGGACGTCACGATTCAGGACGTCTTCGAAGCGGTGGGCGCACAGGCGGCGGGGAAGATCACGCTGCAGGATCTCCGCTCGCTCGAGTCGGCCGCGTGTCCGGGCGCCGGCGCGTGCGGCGGCCAGTTCACGGCCAACACGATGGCGAGCGCCGTCGAGTTCCTCGGTATCGCCGCCCTCGGCAGCGGCAGCGTGCCGGCGACGCATGCCGGCAAAGCAGGCGTGGCGCGCGCGGCCGGAGAGCGTGTCATGCAGCTGGTGAGGAGCGGCCTGAAGCCGCGCGACATCATGACGCGCGCCGCCTTCGAGAACGCGATCGCGTCGGTGGCCGCAACCGGCGGATCGACCAACGCGGTGCTGCACCTGCTCGCCATCGCGAAGGAGGCCGGCGTGGCCTTGACGATCGAAGACTTCGATCGCATCAGCGCGAAGACGCCGGTGTATGTCGACCTGAAGCCGTCGGGCAAATTCGTCGCGAACGATCTGTTCGCCGCTGGCGGCATCGCGCTCGTCGCGCAGCGTCTCGCCGACGGGAAGTTGATCGACCGATCGGCGACGACGGTGACGGGGAAGACGATTGGCGAGGAAGCCGCACAAGCGACGGAGACGGCCGGACAGCAAGTCGTGCACCCGCTGGACAAGCCAATCAAGCCGACTGGCGGGCTGATGATTCTCAAGGGCAATCTCGCGCCGGACGGATCGGTGTTCAAGGTGGCGGCCAATCCGCATCTGCGTCATCGCGGTCCGGCTCGTGTGTTCGACAACGAAGAAGCGGCGTTCGACGCCGTACAGGAGCAGTCGATCAAACCGAACGACGTCATCGTGATTCGGTACGAAGGTCCGAGCGGCGGCCCCGGCATGCGCGAGATGCTAGCGGTCACCTCCGCGATCGTGGGCCAAGGCCTCGGCGACAAGGTGGCGCTCATCACCGACGGGCGATTCTCGGGGGCGAGCCACGGGTTCATCGTCGGTCACATCGCTCCCGAAGCGGCGCACGGCGGGCCGATCGCGCTCATCCGAGACGACGACATGATCGTGCTCGACAGCGACAAGCGCGAGCTCTCGGTCGAACTGAGCGACGACGAACTGAAGACGCGGAAGGCGCAGTGGTCGGCGCCCAAGCCGCGATACACGACAGGCGTCATGGCGAAATACGCGCGACTGGTTTCTTCCGCGTCAACCGGCGCGGTGACGGGGTACTAAATGGCAACTGAAACAATGACTGGTGCGCAGGCGCTCTGGGCCGCTCTCGTCCGCGAGGGCGTCACCGAGGTGTTCGGCTATCCCGGCGGTGCGATTCTGCCGGCGTACGACGCGATGCTCGGCTATCCGATCCATCACGTCCTCGTCCGCCACGAACAGGGCGCGACGCACATGGCCGACGGCTACGCGCGCGCGAGCGGCAAAGTGGGCGTCGCGATCGCGACGTCTGGTCCGGGCGCGACCAACATGGTCACCGGCATCGCGACGGCGATGCTCGACTCGGTGCCGATTGTCTGCATCACGGGACAGGTCGGCAGCAAGCTGATTGGGTCGGATGCGTTCCAGGAGACGGACATTACCGGCATCACGCTCCCGATCACCAAGCACAACTACCTGGTGACGCGCGCAGAAGACGTCGCGCCCACGATTCGCGAAGCATTCCTCGTCGCGAAGAGCGGCCGCCCGGGTCCGGTGCTCGTGGACATCACCAAGGACGCGCAGACGAGCAACTGCACGGTCGACTGGGATGCCATCGAGCCGCACCTGGCCGAGACGATGGACGACGAGATGCCGGGAGACGGCACTGCCGCCGAAGCCGTCGCGTTGATCAACGCAGCCGAGCGTCCGCTGATTCTGGCCGGCCACGGCGTCATGCTCTCGGGCGCGGAGCGCGAGATCGTGGCGCTGGCCGAGCAGGCGCACGTGCCAATCGCGATGACCCTGCTTGGCATCGGCGGCGTGCCGGCGCATCATCCGCTGAACCTCGGGATGATGGGCATGCACGGCGAAGCCTGGGTGAACACGGCGATTCAGGAGGCCGATCTGCTGATCGCGCTCGGCATGCGGTTCGACGACCGCGTGACCGGCAACCTCCGGACGTATGCGTTGAACGCGAAGAAGATCCATGTCGACATCGATCGCGCCGAGTTGAACAAGAACGTGCGCGTCGACGTGGCCATCGCCAAGGATCTGCGGACCGCGGTGGGCGAGTGGCTGCCGAAACTCGTCCCGAACCCGCGGCAGGCGTGGCTGTCGCGCATCAACGAACTGAAGGGCGATTCGGCGGTTCGCGACATCCAGAATCTGCCCGACAACGGACACCTGTACGCGGCGCACGTCATCAACGATCTGTGGAGGCTCACCGAGGGCAACGCGGTGGTCGTGACCGACGTCGGCCAGCACCAGATGTGGGAAGCGCAGTACTACAAGCACGATTCGCCGCGAACGCTCATCACGTCGGGCGGACTCGGCACCATGGGTTTCGCGCTGCCTGCGGCCATCGGCGCGAAGATGGCGTGCCCGGACAAAGAAGTGTGGGTGGTCGTCGGCGACGGGGGCTTCCAGATGACGATGTGCGAATTGGCGACGGCCGTGCAAGAAGGCCTCGATCTCAACATCTGCATCGTCAACAACGGATATCTCGGAATGGTGCGGCAGTGGCAGGAGTTCTTCTACGAGAAGCGCTATGCGGCGACGCCGATCACCGGCCCCGATTTCGTAAAGCTGGCGGAAGCGTTCGGCATCTGGGGACGCGCGGTCGATCAGCGCGCCGACGTCGAGAGTGCGGTCGACACGGCGCGCCGCCATCGGGGCGTGTCGCTCATCGACTTCCGCGTCGAACAGGAAGACTCGGTGTACCCGATGGTGCCCGCCGGCGCGGATCTGCACAAGATGATCCGCCGCCCGTCGCCGCATCCCATTGTGGAGACCGCGGCAGATTGAAGTTAGAACCCATGGAACCTCTGGAACCTCTGGAACCTCTGGAACGACGATGACACATACATTTGCAGTGTACGTAGACAACCAACCCGGCGTGCTCAATCGCGTGGCGTCGCTGTTCCGGCGGCGGGCGTTCAACATCGAATCGCTGACAGTCGGGCACACGCATGAACCCGGCATCTCGCGGATGACGATTGTCGTGGACACCGACGAATACGGGGCGCGGCGGCTCGAGGCGAACCTGTACAAGCTCGTCCCCGTCCGGCGCGTCGAGAACCTGAGCGCGCGGCCCTCGATCGCGCGCGACCTCGCGCTCATCAAGGTCAGCGTGGCCGGCGACACCCGGGCGCAGGTGATGCAGCTCGTCGATGTCTACCGTGCGCGGGTGATCGACGTCAGCCCCGAGTCGCTCGTGATCGAAGCGACCGGCACTGAAGGTAAGATTGAAAGCTTGCTCGAGGTGCTGAAGCCGTACGGCATCAGCGAAATGGTCCGCACGGGCATCGTGTCGATGGCCCGAGGCACGCCGGGAACGGTCGCGCGCGCGGCGAGCGTCGCGGCGGATGTGCAGGACAACCTCGGGAACTATTCGGTCTAGTGACGGTCCGCCCGAAGGCGGACACTACCGGAATTTTGAGGAGATGTGATGGCCGCCAAGATGTTCTACGACAACGACGCCGACCTTGCGATTATCCGTGGCAAGAAGGTGGCGATTATCGGCTACGGATCGCAGGGACATGCGCACGCGCTGAACCTGAAGGACAGCGGCGTCAGCGTCAAGGTGGGCCTGCCGGCGACGAGCAGGTCGCGCGACAAGGTGAAAGCGTCCGGCGTGCAGGTCGACGACGTGGCTGCGGTCGCGAAGTGGGCGGACGTGGTGATGATTCTGGCGCCCGACACCACACAGGCGAAGTTGTACAAGGAAGAGATCGAGCCCAATCTGCATCAGGGCGCAATGCTGATGTTCGCGCACGGCTTCAACATCCGCTTCGGCACCATCAAGCCGCGCGCTGATCTCGACGTCGCGATGGTCGCGCCGAAGTCGCCGGGGCACCGGGTGCGCGAGCTGTACGTCGAAGGCGCCGGAACCCCAGCGCTGTTCGCCGTCGAACAGGACGCGACGGGCCAGGCGCGCGCGATCACGCTCTCGTATGCGAAGGGCATCGGCGTCACGCGCGCCGGCGTCATCGAGACGACGTTCAAAGAAGAAACCGAAACCGATCTGTTCGGCGAACAGGCAGTCCTCTGCGGCGGCACGAGCGAACTGATCAAGGCGGGCTTCCAGACATTGGTCGACGCCGGCTATCAACCGGAAATCGCCTACTTCGAGTGCCTCCATGAGCTGAAGCTGATCGTCGATCTCATCTATCAGGGCGGCCTGAACTACATGCGATATTCGATCAGCGACACCGCCGAACACGGCGACTACACCGGCGGCCCCAAGATCGTGACCGACGACACCCGCAAGGCGATGAAGCAGATTCTCGCGGACATTCAGAGCGGGAAGTACGCCGACGGCTGGATCAAAGAGAACGAAACGGGGCGCCCGACGTTCACGAAGAAGCGCGCCGAAGAGCAGCACATCCTGATCGAGAAGGTCGGCGAGAAGCTGCGCGCGATGATGCCGTTCCTCAAGCCCGTAAAGATTCAGACAGAAGAGCCGGTCTCGAAATGATTTGGTAATCTGATAGTGGGGTTCGCGCGAGCGAACCTCACGATCGTTTCGAACCCAGCGATGCGTCTGGGCTTGTGAAAGAAGAGAACTTGACCGCTAAAGGCCTGACGTTGTAAAACTTACAAGCTCCGGACGCCTCCGAGAGCTCGCCCGTAGTTGGTTTCCGCTAAGATGGACAAACTTGACGAGCGCGAACCCGCGACTCGAAGCCCGTTAGCCGCAGCACCCGCTCTTGCCGTTCAGTTTTTTCTGATCCCGTTGACCGTGGTCGCGGTCACGGTGGCCGTATACGTCGGCTTCCGCTCGCTTCTCGCCGACGACCGCTCGCCCAAAGACTATCTCGCGGAAATTCAGAACGGCGGCTCCGATCGCCGGTGGCCGGCCGCCTACGAATTGTCACGGCTGATGTCGAACCCGAAGGTTCGCGCCGACAAGACGCTGGCGCCCGCGCTCATCAAGGCGTTTCAGGATTCGAAAAACGATCCCGAGGTGCGCCGCTATCTCGCCCTCGCGATCGGACGCCTGGATCCGCCGCTGCCGGCGTCCGCCATCGGCGAGTTGACGCAGGCGCTCGACGACCCGGACAGCCAGACGCGCATCAGCGTCATCTGGGCGCTCGGCTCCTCGGGCGATGAGGCGGTCGTGCCCCGGCTGATCGCGCTCTATACCGCCCCCGACGCGGACGCCGGGATCAAGAAGATGACCGTTTACGCGCTTGGCGCGCTGCCTGGCGAGACGCAGATCGACACGCTGCGCACGGCGCTCCAGGATTCGACGCCCGACGTTCGATGGAACGCCGCCGTGGCGCTGGCGCGTCACGGCCGCAACGAAGGCGCCGGCGTGTTGCACGAGATGCTCGATCGCGCCTACGTCGAGCGCACGGTCAAGCGCGACGTCAGGCAGGACGAGGATCAGGATCCGATTGCCGACGTCATGATCAGCGGCATTCGCGCCGGCGCCGCGATCAAAGACCCGTCGCTGAAGCCGGCGATCGAAACGCTCAGTCACGAAGATCGCAGTATGAAAGTCCGTCAGGCAGCGCTCGAAGCGCTGAAGGTGATTGGATAACGATGGCTGATGACACCAAGCCAGTAGAACCGAGCGCGCCCCCGACGGGAGCCAACAAGGCCGCGACGCCGCACACGCAGCAAGTGCCGGGTGGCGACGCCCCCGCGACGGCCAAGGCCGCCGCCGCGACAGGCGCGGCGCCCGCCCCCGCCGCGGGCCATGCCGCCAAGCCGGCCGTGCCGAGAACACCGCCCGCCCCTCTTCCCGATCTCGCCGGCAAGACGACGTCCGCGGCATCGGGTGGTGGCGCGGCGCAACGCGCCGCGGCCGCGCCAGCGCCCGCGGCCAAGCCCGCTGCCGCTACGGCGGCCGGCCGTGAGGCCGACGACACGTCGCCGCTGCTCAATCGCCGTCAGTGGCTCGGCCTCGCCTGGGGCGCGTTTTCCGCGGCATCGGCCGCGGCCCTCGCCGCGACCGGCCGCTTCATGTTCCCGAACGTGCTGAACGAACCGCCGCAACAGTTCAAAGCCGGTCTGCCGTCGGAGTACGGCATCGGCGTGGACGAACGGTGGAAGGACAAGTACGGCATCTGGATCGTGCGCACGACCGACGACGATATCGTTCACGCCAGCGGCTTCTATGCGCTCATTACCGTCTGCACGCATCTGGGCTGCACGCCGAACTATCTGGCGGCGGAGAACAAATTCAAGTGTCCGTGCCACGGCAGCGGCTATCACTTGAGCGGCGTCAACTTCGAAGGCCCGACGCCGCGTCCGCTCGAGCGTGCCCGCATCGTGCTCGCCGACGACGGACAGATTCTGGTCGACAAGAGCCGCCATTTCCAGGAAGAGCTGGGGCAGTGGACCGATTCCGAGGCGTTTCTGAAAGCCTGATCTAGCGCAGACCGTCAGGTCTGCCGGAGGAATGTAGTGACCGACGTCGTTTTCGTATTGGCCGTACTTCTGCCGCTGGGGATTGCGATTCTGACCGCCGTCGTGATGGCGATTATCGGGATCGTCGGCGAGGTCAAGGCCGCGAGCCTCAGGCCGGCGGTCGTCCACGAGCCCGCCGTCGTTGGCGTAGGCGCCGGGGGCGGAGCGGTGAAAGTCGCGCCGAAGGAAGGCAAGGCGACCGAACTCTGGAACTGGCTCACCGAGACGCAGGTCTGGAAGTCGGTCTTCCGGCACGATCGCCCGGATACCGACCGCACGCGCGTGCTGGTGATGTTGTCGAATATCTTCCTGCACCTGCATCCGGTCCGCATCCGGAAGTCCGGCGTCAAGCTGCGATACACGTGGTGCATGGGCGGCCTGAGCTTCTTCCTGTTCCTGGTGCTCACCTTCACCGGCCTGCTGCTGATGTTCTACTACCGGCCGACGCTCGAGTACGCCTACTCGGACATCGTCGGCCTGCGCGAACACGTGCCGCTCGGCATCATGCGCGAGATGCATCGCTGGGGCGCGCACGCGATGGTCATCACGGTGTGGCTCCACATGTTCCGCGTCTTCATGACGGGATCGTACAAACCACCGCGCGAGTTCAACTGGTCGGTGGGCGTCATCATGCTCGTGCTGACGCTGCTCTTGTCGTTCACCGGCTACCTGCTGCCGTGGGATCAGCTGGCCATCTGGGCCATCACCGTCGGATCGGGCATGGCGCGCGCCACGCCCTTCCTCGGACACGAAGGTCCCGGCGCGTCGCTGCTGAAGCTCGGAGACGTCCCGCTGATTCACGCGGCCGACGACGCGCGCTTCGCCCTCCTCGGCGGAACGTTCGTCGGCGAAGGCGCGCTGCTGCGGTTCTACGTGCTGCACTGTGTCGGGTTGCCGCTGGGCATCGCCGTGCTGATGGCGGTTCATTTCTGGCGCGTCCGCAAAGACGGCGGCATCAGCGGGCCTATGTAGGTGTGGTTGGCGAAGCGGTAGTCGCCGGCGTCAGGCGGCCGAAATGGTCCGCCTGAAGGCGGACGCTGCCAGCAGTGCCGATTAGGGGTGGAGATTCGATGGGCGTCATCAAAGGGATCATCAACGCCGTCACCGACCCGAAGATCTTCTTCGTGGGCGCCGTGGCGCTGCTGTTTCTTGTGCTGTGGAAGCGCGAGAAGATCGCCTCCAACGTCGTCGGCTACGGCGTGCTCGGCGCGCTCGTTGCCTTTTTCGCGTTTGGCACGTTCGACCCGAACTTCCGGTTGATCGTCACCAAGCCGGACAACGTGCCGATCGTCGGGCTCATCTTCCTGCTCGTCTTCTTCGTGTGGTACTCGATTCGCGAGGCGGTGTTCAACGATCGTCGTATCGCGGCGGGCATCGGGCCGATTGAAAAGGACGAATCCGACCGCGTGTGGGTGTGGCCCGACCTGGTTTACACCGAGCTCATCTCGCTGATTCTGTGTTCCGTCGTCCTGATCGTCTGGTCGATTCTGTTGAAGGCGCCCCTCGAGCAGCCGGCCAACCCCGCGAACACCCCGAACCCGTCGAAGGCGCCGTGGTACTTCCTGGGTCTTCAGGAAATGCTGGTGTACTTCGATCCCTGGCTCGCCGGCGTCGTGTTGCCGGGGTTGATCATCGCCGGCCTCATCGCGATTCCGTATATCGACAAGAACCCGAAGGGCAACGGCTACTTCACGTTCAAGGAGCGGAAGGCGGAGATCACGATCTTCCTCTTCGGCTTCGCGGTGCTGTGGGTGTCGCTCATCGTGCTCGGCACGTTCCTCCGGGGCCCGAACTGGAACTTCTTCGGGCCGTTCGAATTCTGGGACATCCACAAGCTTGAAGCGCTGACCAACGTGAATCTCTCCGAGTACGTGTGGGTCCGCTTGCTGCGGACCGGCATGCCGTCGTTCTGGCTGATACGCGAGCTGCCCGGCATCGTGCTCGTCTTGTTCTATGTCTTCGCGCTGCCGGTGATTCTCTCGAAGAACCTGTTCAAGACGTACTACGAGAAGCTGGGGCCCCCGCGCTATTACGTGGCCGCGTTCCTGTTTCTCTCGATGATGTCGCTGCCGATCAAGATGCTGTCGCGCTGGCTCTTCAATCTGAAGTACATCGTCAATATCGGCGAATACTTCTTCAACATCTGATATCAAATGGCTGAAAAGAAGGGTGTCGGGCACGCCTACAACGTCGACTTCCTGAACGTCGTCTTCGCGGCGGCGAGCATCTTCCTGCTGCTGTCGACGGTGTGGATGGTGTGGGACGACTACGATCGCGATTGGAAGAACACCCAGCGGCGCTTCGCTCGGCTGCAGTACGACGTCACGCGCGCGCAGTATCGCGCGGCGCGCGACAAGGTCGACCGCGCCAAGGTCGGACAGCTGCAGACGCAGTTGAAGGCGGCCGAGCAGAACGCGAAGGCGAACCAGTCGAAAGTCGACGAGCTGCAGAAGAAGCTCGACGATGCCGAAATCCGCCTCGATCGCGCGACTCGCGACTACCAGTACATGAAGGCGACGTACGACCACGATCGCTACGATTTCGAGTCGGCTCGCGCGGCCGGTGATTCGGGGGCGGCCAAGAAAGGCGACGCGGTCGCCGACGAGGCCAAACAGCTGCACGACCTCGATCTGAACGTCCAGAAGACCACCGCCGAGCGCAACGACGTGCAAAAGAGCCTGAATCAGTACGTCGGTCAGATCGGGACGCTGCAGAAGGCCATCGAGGACGCGCGCGCGGAGCAGATGCGGCTGCGCAAGGTCGCCGAAGCGCAGGCGCCGAGCGCGGCGAAGGACTATTTCCTGAACGCGCCGCTGCTCGACTTCATGGCGCCGACGATCAAGATCAACCAGCTGATTCTTCCCGACGTCGTCGACGACGTGAACTTCAAGACCGTGCCGAAGATGGATCGCTGCACCACGTGCCACCTCGGTATCGACAACGTCGCCTTCGAGAAGTACCCGCAACCGTTCAAGACGCATCCGAATCTCGACGCGTATCTCGGGAGCAAGTCGCCGCACCCGATCGATCGCATCGGCTGCACGGTGTGCCACGACGGCATGGGACAGTCGGTGAGCTTCAAGGACGCGTCGCACACGCCTACCGGCGAGAAGCAGAAGGAAGACTGGGAGAAGAAGTACGGCTGGGAAGAGCCCCACGAGTGGGACTACCCGATGCTGCCGACGAAGATGACGGAGGCGTCCTGCGCGAAGTGCCACAAGCAGGAGATCTACGTGCCGAGCGCGCCGGCCTTGAACGTGGCCTACGCGACGTTCGAGCGCGCCGGCTGCTATGCCTGCCACAAGACGCGCGGATTCGAGAACGTCAAGAAGCCGGGACCGATTCTCACGAAGATCGACTCGAAGCTGACCAAGGACTGGGTGAAGAACTGGATCCGCAACCCGCGCGCGGTCAAGCAGACCACGTGGATGCCGCGGATTTGGTACAACTCGAACTCCAGTTCGCCCCAGGACGCCGTGCGGAACGAGGTGGAGATCAACGCCGCGGTGAACTACCTGTTCGCGAACTCAGAGAAGTGGGATCCGCCGGTCAAGAGTCCGAAGCCGGGCGATGCGAAAGCGGGCGAGAAGATCGTCAAGTCGATCGGCTGCCAGGGCTGCCACGTCGTGGGCGAGGGCTCGCGTGAGCAGGCCGGACCGCATCGCACGTTCGGCCAGCCGCTCGAGAACATCGGCGCAAAGACGACGTACGAATGGGTGTTCAACTGGGTGCGCGATCCGAAGCACTACAACCCGAACACCTACATGCCGAACCTGCGTCTGACCGATGCGCAGGCGGCCGACGTCGCCACGTATCTGATGACGCTCAAGGGCGCGGCCGGCGATCAGGCCAAAGCGACCTACACGCAGAAAGACGTCGACGACACGCTGCTCGATTACTACACGGCGTTGATGCCCGCGGAAGAGGCGAAGGCAGCCGTCGCAAAGCTGAACGACGATCAGAAGCAGCTCGATCTGGGACAGAAGGTCATCAACCGGTACGGCTGCTTCAGCTGCCACGACATCAAGGGCTTCGAGAAGACGCAGTCGATTGGGACGGACCTGTCTGAAGAGGGCAGCAAGCTCGTCACGCGGCTCGACTTCGGATTCGTCAGCGACATCCCGCATACGTCGAAAATCGGCTGGTTCGACCGCAAGCTGCACAACCCGCGCGAATTCGACAAAGGCCGCGTGCTGCAGCCGCTCGACAAGCTGCGGATGCCGAACTTCGATCTGTCGGACGTCGAAGTACAGCGGCTGCTGACTGCTGTCCTGAGCTTCCAGCGCGACACGCAGCCGATGCAGGCGTTCCCCGGGAAAAGCGCACGTCGCGACTATACGGTCGCGGGCCGCGCCCTCGTACATCGCCGCAACTGCGTGGGCTGTCACATCATCGAGGACGATGGCGGCGACTTCCTGAAGCTCGTGGCCGATTCGTCGCTCGGCCCGCCCCGCCTGACGCCGGAAGGCGCGCGCGTGCAGCCGGACTGGTTGTATGCCTTCCTTCGCGGTCCGATCCAGATTCGGCCGTGGCTCGACGTCCGCATGCCGACGTTCGGTCTCGACGACCCGAACTTGAACGGCGTCATTCATTACTTCCAGGCGGTGTCGAACAACCTGGAGCCGTTCCGGACATACGACGTGGCCGCGGCCGACAGCGGCGTCGGCAAGGCGTTGTTCGAGAAGCTGCAGTGCCAGAAGTGTCACGTGCTCGGCGAAATTCCGAAGGATCAGCCGACCGCGAACCTCGCGCCCGATTTGCGCATGGTGCACGACCGCCTGAATCCCGACTGGCTGCTGCCGTGGCTGAAGAACCCGGCGTCGTTCCTGCCGGGTACGCGCATGACGCAGTTCTGGCCCGACTATCCGAAGTCGCCGTATCCCGAGCTTGGTGGCGACGCGGACGCGCAGATGCGGGCGGTCATTCAGCACCTCGAATCGCTGCGCGGCGGTCCGACGCCTCGAAAATCCGGCAACGAACGAGGCGCCACGGCAGCAACCAACTAGGCCTGCAAATCACGAAGCCACGGAGTGCACCCGACGGCCACGAACCGTTTGTTCAGAAGAATGGGTTCGTGAACTTCGTGGTTCCTCCGCGCCTTCGTGATGAACCGGCGCCACTATAATTCTCCGCAATGATCCGTCCACACCGGGGACGCCTGCCCCGGGTTCCCGCGAGCGCATTCATCGACGACTCCGCGCAGGTGATCGGCGACGTCGAGATTGGCGACGAGAGCAGCGTCTGGATGTGCGCCGTCATTCGCGGCGACGTGAACTGGATCAAGATCGGCAAACGCAGCAACGTCCAGGACGGCACGATTGTCCACGTCATGACGAAGACGCATCCGACGACGATCGGCGACAACGTGACGATTGGGCACGGCGCCATCGTGCACGGCTGCACGATCGAGGATCGGTGTCTCATCGGCATGGGGGCGGTTCTGTTGAACGGCGCGCACGTCGGCACCGGGTCGATTGTCGCCGCCGGGACGCTGCTGGTCGAAGGCGCGAGAATTCCGCCGAGGTCGCTGGTGATGGGCAGTCCGGGCAGGGTGAAGCGGACGCTCAGCGACGCCGAAGTCCTGGACATCCAGGCGTACGCCGATCGCTACGTCGGATATCGCCTCGACTACATGCCGAACGGCGATGCCCAACGGTAGTGTCCGCCGTTAGGCGGGCTTGGTACAACACGACACAAGAAACGGACACGACGATCACCGCACAGCACGCAAAGCACGCTGAGACGCATTGCCATCGAAGAATGCAGATTGCCGCGTCACGGCGGCGCGTCCGCGCCAGTCTGTTTGTTCATGCCCACATCGACTAAGCCACCAAGCGGCACGCGCGATTTCCTTCCCGACGACATCCGGCGCCGGGAGTACGTCATCGGTGTCGTGCGACGTGTGTACGAACGCTACGGGTTCGAGCCGCTCGAGACGCCGGCGTTCGAGAACATCGAAACGCTGCTCGGCAAGTACGGCGACGA
>JADMIO010909363.1_pt1 | contig 12703 bp, 5 predicted proteins | sample 8958161 | NCBI WGS metagenome assembly JADMIO01 (sample SAMN16585339, study PRJNA669376) | soil metagenome | isolation source: Crop rotation soil | place: USA: Cullars Rotation, Alabama | collected 2011 | reverse complement strand
TGCCAGGGATTACCGCTGTTGGGCCAGATTGTTCGATGAAGTTTCGCCGCAAATACTTTCGCGGTTTGGTGTCTCGGCCTTTACGGCCCTTCGTCGAGTGGCCCCGGAATATTTTGGCTGGGGTCTCGCCCAACTCAAACCATGGGACCTGGAGCAGGAGTACGGCAAATGGAAAGGCCCTCGAGGACGAGCTCTACTCCGTAGCGCATATGCCTATGCTTTGTGTGAAAATGGACTCGGTTCCATCTTTCAGCAAGAGGAACAAGTTATTTGGCAGTGTACCTTGACCGAATTTTCTGCCTGGTACGCCAGCCTGGCCGCACAGCCGCGCTTTACTCCCTATGATTTTCTATATGGCATCGCAAGTGGCTATGGGCTGACACCTTTACTGAATCGAGAAATTAGTCACACCGCGGCAATTTCACTTCTCGCAGGCATTCATCTTCACGAGAATCTCCCGCGGATTGAAGGTTGCTGGGAGCTCTGTCTGCGAACGGCGTTCGAGCGACATGGGGGCAAGCTGGAGGTACGGTTGGCTCTTCCCGATTTGGTTCCTTTGCCATTGCGTTTGCGCAAAGCGGTGCTTACTCCGCTGAGTTACAGTTATCTCCATAAAGAACTACGCCTGGTGCGGGACTTCGATCTACGGATGGCGCACGAAACACGGCGCAAGCTCGAAGAAATCCCTGGGTGGTGGGAAGATGAACGGATCGCAGGAACGCCCCTGGCCGAACAATTGAATGACAAGCACGACCCTGCTCGTGCAATACTTCAGCAGTTATGCCCCGAGCCCTGGCTTGAACCACCGGCGCAGAAACTTCGTTTCCGCGCTTTGTATTTGCTGACCTCGCGCGGGGCGACTCGTCGAACTGCTCCGGGTGAAGCAGGGTTGACCTCCGAGGAAATGCGCGCTCTGTTGCAGCTGGCTCACGATGCCACTCTCGAACACACCAATATCGTTCACGTCTCTTATCCCGCGATTCGACGCGGATTCGAACGTGTGCTGGCTCGCGATGACACTCGCGAAATGCTCGAGTCGCTCCTTTTGCACATTGGGACGGCTTACGAAACTGAGGTTTGGGGACAGGTACGAAAGTTCATTGTACTGGATGTGATCAATGATCTGCTCGCGCTCACGATTAAAAGCTCATTGCTGCATTTGATGAGCTCCGAATAGGTCGCCTTCTTTAGATCTTCGTCGTTCACTTTCCCGTTGCGGGCAAAATCAGCACAGTCAGTGACGAAGCGGCTTTGGCGTTCCGGTACACGCGATGAGTCGCTCTCTGAAAATCCTCTGGCCTGGCTGTCGGAATATTCACGAACGTTTGTGGGTTCCGTTCCACCAATGGGAACCAGGTACTTTGGATTTGTGCCATGATGCGATGGCCGCGCCGGAAGGTGTGCAGGACATCTGGCATGGTAAATTGTATTTTTGTTATTTGCCCGGGCTCGAATGGTTCAGGTTTCTCAAAGCTGTTGCGAAATTTTCCGCGAAATACGTCGCCACGGACCAGTTGTTGGTAGCCGCCCATGCGAATGTGAGCTGGATTTGGGTTGGGATCAGGCGCATCTCCTGCGTAGACGTCGATCAATTTAAATATCCAATCGGCATCTGTGCCCGTGGTTGAAACGTGTAATGAAACTTCGAGAGGGCCTGCGACTGTCAGATCCTCTTCCAAAACCTCTGTTTCATAGACTAAAACATCCGGACGTGCAGCCGCGAATCGCTGATCATGCACCGGGTAAGAGCGAGGATAATCCGGGGTGACTTCAAGTGTAAATGGAACTGGTTTGGCAGGATCACTCACGAATTCATCGAAAGCGTCCGGAGCTTCGCCGGGCGGGTTGAATTCCAGTGTTCCTCCTTTGCCGAGGTATAGGGCGCGCGCAACGGTCTGCTTTGGTGGCCAGGTTTCAAAACGTCGCCATTGGTCTGTGCCCGTCTCGAACATCTGCGCCTCCGTAGCCGTGTAATTGGTGTCCCCCTTTAAAAAATGGCGAAAGAAGGGCAATTCAATGTTGTCGCGATAGAACTCGGCCGTCTTTGCATTAAAATTGATGTCCCCCAGTTTATCGCCATCTTTCCGGCTCCAATCACCATGTGCCCACGGGCCCATGACCAGAAGATTGGTGATCCCGGGGTTCAGCCGTTCAGTCCAGCGATACGTTTCGAGTGTTCCGAAAAGGTCCTCACCATCAAACCAGCCTCCCACGGTCAAGACAGCGCATCGAACATTTTTGAGGTGAGGTCGGATGTTCCGTGCCTGCCAAAAAGCGTCGTAGGTGGGATGGCTTAGGAACTCGACCCAATCCGGAGCACTGTTCTTGAGCAGCGTAGCAGCGTTGGTCAGTGGCCCCATGCGCAGGAAAAAATCGTACCCGTCCGGCGTCTTGAAGTTGAAAGGTTTTAGCTCTTCGTGCAGGGGATCTTCGGCTCTTTGAGCAAAATAATAGAAATAGCCAAAATTTTGAGAAAGGAAGAATGCGCCATTGTGATGAAGATCGTCTCCCATGAACCAATCAGAAATCGGCGCTTGTGGGGAGGCCGCTTTAAGTGCCGGGTGAGAATCGATCATTCCCATGGCAGCGTAAAAGCCCGGATACGAAATTCCAAAAATGCCAACTTTGCCGTTATTTCGTGGAGTATTTTTAACCAACCAATCTATGGTATCGAACGCATCCGAGCTTTCGTCGCTCTCCTTTGGTCCTTTTGAAGGATCAAACGGACGGACATGCACATACTTACCATCGGAGCCATATCGCCCACGCACGTCCTGGGTGACCAGGATGAAATTATCTTTGGCTAATCGCAGGAATGAACCGCTGGGGTCGGTATAATTGTCCACGCCGTACGGTTTTAATCCGTAAGGAGTCCTCACAAACAGAATAGGCCAAAGCTCGGAATCGTCTTTAGGCACATAGACTCTCGTATAAAGCCGGACACCATCGCGCATAGGGATTCGATGTTCATATTTCGTATAATGCTCGAGAAACCACGCAGCGTTGGTACTCGTGGTCGCCTCTGCACACTTTGCCACAGGGGCAGTCAATGCGAAAAAGAACAGCAGCCAAATCGACAAGCCAGATTTGAGCGCATCTCGGTTGTTGGAGCTCATCGCATTAATAATAGAGATCCTTCTGTGGTAGGCTTTGGAATCATATTTCAGGACGTTGGAAGTTGAGTCTACCAGCCTTGTTCCAGCGTAACAGAAGAAAATTTCTCGCTCCTGAGTCGCGCGCCATCTCAGTAGCGCAGGTTTCTCCCGACGTGTCGGGACTGTATCGCACGGCTTCCAGCCTGCACATCATACGATAGTTTTAAAGCCGCTGGAATTTTTGACGCGCGCAGGTTAGAAACCTGCGCTACCCAAAAGTGAGACGCGGCCCTTTCTTTTTTCCTTTCGCGTGCCATCGAAAATCAGGTAACTCGATCCGCGATGAAGATTTCAAAGGTTCATTATTGGGTGGTCAGGCTCGTTATGGCGCTGGCACTGGTCAATTATTTGGCACAGGCACGCAGCTACTTTGTCGCTCCAAACGGAGCGGATACTCAGCCTGGAACTTTGGAACAGCCATTTGCGACGTTTGCGAGAGCGCAAATGGCTGCGCGAGAGGTAAAAGGTCGAGAACCCGTGGTGGTTTATCTAAGGCAAGGCATTTATTATTTGCCAAAGACGCTCACCTTTACTCCAGAAGATTCAGGACGGAGAGCAGCCCGCGTGACCTACAAAAGTTACGAAAAGGAACAGGTGGTGCTCAGCGGTGGTATTCAACTCAAGAATCTGAAATGGGAGCCTTACAAGAATGGGATTATGAAAACTTCGGTTGAAGCAGGGTTCACTACCGACCAGCTATTCATCAACGGTCAACGCCAGCAAATGGCCCGGTATCCAAAGTTCAATCCACTGGAACCTCATTTTAATGGTTATGCTGCGGATGCCATTAGTCCGGCGCGCGCAGCTCGCTGGAAAGATCCGCGAGGCGGCTTTATCCATGCCTTGCACGCCTCGGAATGGGGCGGAATGCACTACCTGATCACCGGGAAAGGACCAGACAATGAAATTCAATATGAAGGCGGATGGCAAAACAATCGCCCGGCTGGAATGCACAAAGACTATCGCATGGTCGAGAATATCTTCGAGGAACTCGATGCCCCGGGCGAATGGTTCCTCGATTCTGCAAGCAGCACTCTTTATTTTTATCCACCTTCAGATTTGAACTTATCCACTGCCACAGTCGAAGCTGTTCGCCTTCGACATCTGATCGAGTTTCGCGGCTCTGCTCAAAACCCCGTGCGTTATGTGAACCTGGAAGGGCTTACCTTCCGGCATACAACGCGAACGTTCATGGAGAATCGCGAGCCCCTCGTCCGCAGCGACTGGACGACCTATCGGGGTGGGGCGATCTTCTACACAGGCACTGAGAATTGTGAATTGAAGGATAGCTCCATTGATCAGGTCGGAGGCAACGCTGTTTTCGTGAACAATTACAACCGCGGTTTGGTTGTGCGCGGTTGTCTCATCGCAAATGCGGGTGCAAATGGCGTGGCATTTGTTGGTAATCGAGACGCGGCCAGGGTGCCTCGGGATTGGAAGGATCGTTCGCAAAACTTTTCCAATGTCGATCGTCAGCCAGGACCTAAAAACGATGATTACCCTGCCGACTGTCTCGTGGACGATTGTCTCATTTATCGGTCCGGTCGCGTCGAAAAGCAAACGGCCCCGGTCCAAATCGAGTTGGCCCAGGATATTACCGTTCGACACTGCTCGCTTTATGACGTACCTCGTGCGGGAATCAATATTGGGGATGGCTGCTGGGGCGGTCATATCATCGAATTTTGCGACATCTTTGATACGGTGAAGGAAACCGGCGACCATGGGTCTTTCAATTCCTGGGGCCGCGATCGCTGGTGGGGTCTTGAAGGTTTGAATCTGAACGACGACTCAACCTGGAAGGCCGAGAAGGACCTCGTGCGGCTGGATGCACTTAAGACCGTCACTTTGAACAACAACCGATGGCGATGCGATCACGGTTGGGATATCGATCTCGACGATGGCTCAACTGGTTATGTCATTCGTAACAATCTTTGTTTGAATGGCGGGATCAAAAATCGAGAAGGTTTTTACCGATTGGTCGAAAATAATATCATGGTGAACAATGGTTTTCACCCTCACGTGTGGTTCAAGCACAGCCAGGATGTTGTGCAGCGCAATATCATGTGGACCGATCACTATCTTCCTGCGGGGGGGATGCCATCCACGCCCTGGGGACGCGAAATGGATTTTAACCTGGTCCACCGAGCTGGCGTTAACGAGCCGGTTCCGGCAACAAAGCTTTCGGAACAATCGAAGCGCGATGCCCACTCAATCATCGCAGATGCGCTCTTCATCGACCCTGCTCATGGCGATTTCCGCGTAAAGAAAGGCTCTCCCGCCCTTGCACTTGGTTTCAAAAATTTTCCGATGGACCAATTCGGTGTGCAAAAGCCGGGACTTAAAGCGATCGCGCGAACACCGCAGATTCCTGCCACCAGGGGCCAAGTCAGTGTGCAGTTTATGGAGAATTATGATCCAGCAGGAGGGAAGATTCCCTTGTATGATGACCCGCAAACTGATTGGAAAAGATTTCGTCTGGAAGAAACTTCCATCAACGGCGTGCGCGTGCGGATCATCACGCCTGAAAAGCCCGCTGCGGGCAATCCCTGGCTCCTCGAACGCTCGCTCGCAGATCCAGCCCAGGTCGCTCGTCTGCTTCTGGAAAAAGGGTTCTATTACGTTTGCATGGATGTGGATGATTTTGGCAGTCCACAAACGCTGGAACGTTGGGATGCACTTTACGCTGAGCTGACTGGCAAACGTGGTTTGTCGAAAAAAGTGGTGCTTCAGGGTTACAGTCGAAGCGGCCTTGGCGTTTATAACTGGGCGGCTGCGAACCCGGAAAAAGTCGCATGCATTTACCTCGATGCGCCCGTGTTAAACATCCAGAGTTGGCCGGGTGGAAAGCTGAAAGGACCCGGCTGGCCAGACGGTTGGGCTTCGCTCCAAAAGCTCTACGGTTTCAAGTCCGAATCTGACGCCATCGCGTATACTAACAATCCCGTGGATAAGGCTGAAACTTTAGCGAAGGCGAATGTGCCTATTATCCATGTATGCGGCGAAAAGGATCTGACCGTCCCGTACGATGAAAATACCGGATTGTTTAAGGAACGGTACGAGAAGGCAGGGGGACATAATATGACCATAATTATCAAAGGCGGTACGGGACATTGGACGCACGGATTGAAAGATCCAACGCCTATTGTGGATTTCATTTTGAAGGCTGTGGGTTTGTCACAATAACGAGACGCATTTGCGCCGGGCGTTGCATTTTAATCGTCCTCGTCCTCGTTCTCGTCCTCCTCCTCGATCCCTTTGTCAATCCAGATACAAGGTAGCGAGGACGAGAACGAGGAGAAACTTACTCCGTGCAGTATCTATAATTGAATCGACCTTCTGGTGCGACATCGCCACTAATGTAGAAATCCATGATGTCGCCCGGATGTTGCAGGTTGTCAGCCCATTTAAAGTCAATGGCCACCTTGCTGCTATTATTTGTTAGTCCTAATTTGACTCGAGGTATAGCGAGTTGCATTTCGTTTCCAGCAATATGCAGACTGACCTTCGAAACTTTTTCCCAAACCCATTCCCCTTTGTTTTTTTCGAGCCACGTTTCTTTTTCTGAATTCATCGAACGGTTCAGGATGAAGTCGTACCCTTGCCACCCGGTCGCAGTATTTTGATCGACGTCGATCAACAGCCACATCCAGTTCGTGCCAGCGTTGGAGGTGAGAGGTTCGCGTGTGCGAACGTAAAAAAAGATATTTCGACTGTCGCGTGCGACTTTTGTTGTAACAATATCATTTCTTCCTGAGAAATTCGTGTAATGGAGACCGACTACGCCGTCAAAATCCCGCGTTTCTGTCTCGCCTATGTGGTCTTTGAATTCAGGAAGCACATCGTCCCATTGCTCAAATCCTGCATTGACTCGAATTTGTTTTGGAGCCGAAGATTGGGGTAATCGAGGCGCTCCTTTATAACGCCGGATATTTGCTACCATTTGATAATAGTAATTGTCGGCATGACCTCCCTTCATTGGTTCAATGTCGCGGCTGAATTCCTGATCGAATTGATCCACGAACACCAAAGGGCCCGTTGGCTCTCCCCATCGGCCCGCAATCCATTCATTCCAACCAGTTACTAACACGAAGGGAGGTTTTAGTTCCAACGCCCGCTTCCATTGTTCCTCGACATTGAAACCGTAATTGATCGCCGTCGAATTTGTGTCCTGCCGGCCATTATGAAAACTGCGTCCACGTGCCTCTCCCGAACTCATGTTGGTTACTTTGCCATCCTGTGCGCGGAGGTTTTGTGCGACTGAAACCACGACTTGTTCAGGGCGATTTGGATCGTCGGTATAGCCATAAGGCTGTGGGTAAGTGGCTTCCCAATGCCATGCATAAGGAGTGTTGGTCAGCGTGAAAGGCCAATGCGCAGCTCGAAAAGTGAAGAATTCTTTCAGCTCTTCCGCTACGGCATTTCGCTCACAAAGCAGGAGTGGTTTGCCTTCCCAACGAAACCATAATTCCGGGTATAGCCCAGGCTTATACAAATCTTTATAGAGTTTTTGTGCGGTTGCGCCTGCTGCCGTGTTTAGCATGAACGTGAGTTGCGGCGTTTGCCCGCCCGATTGACGGATTTTTTGGAACACCGCGCAGATTGCCATGTAAACTTTTCGGTAGGTCTCAGCATTGGTCGCGTCAAAAATCAAGGTGTCCACTCCAGCGTCCGTCAATAGTTGCGCATGACGTCTAATGACCCACGGATCTGCACACTGATAATAACCGAACAACGGTTCGCCCCAGTAATGATATTCACCAATTTTTCCCCAAAGTGGTGATTCTGGTTTTTTCATGGCAGCGGGATCCCGCGAGAAAATCTTTGCAATATCATAAGGACCGTCCCAGTTTGGGCTTTTGTGAATGGGCGTTTCCGGCCCCAGCCATTCGAAATAAAAAATTCCCAAGAAGCGATTGGTTTGAGCGGGACCAACTTCCCTGGGGACAGGCAATTTGCGAGCTAATGCATCAGTAGCAGGCCATGGCGTGCCGGGATTATTTTCCGACATTGCTCTCAGAGCGACGCCTAAAATGAACACCGCAATTCGGGCCGAACAGTTCTTCATTCAAAAAATCTGTCGGATTGTGTCCTATTGGAATTAGCCGTGGCAATAAATTCAAATTGTGTGCTGTTAGCCGGAATGATTCAATTGAAGATAAGGACGGAGCGCGGCATTCATGCTGCTTCATCGAACTATCCGTGAGAACAGTTTTTTGCAAAAGGATGTACCTTTTAATGAGCGGGTGAAGCGGCATGAATGCCGCCCTCCGTCTGCGTTACGGCGAACGCACACGGAAGAATTGTTGTGGGACAGTGCCGTTGAGTGGCAGAGAAAACTGGAGCATGCCTCCAGCGCTTGCTGTGTTGGTTCCAAGATTGACCCAATCAACAAGGTTTGAGGAGCTTTCGAGGACCCAGGGTTGACTGGGAGCGGCCTGGCCAACCAGTTCGAGGGTGTTGCTTCCTGAAACCTGGGAGCCAGTGAAGAGAGGGGAGGGCAGGTTGGAGAAGGTTGCTGTGATAGCAGCGTTGTTCGTCGGCATGATGAATGATGTCGCCGGTGAACCTGGATTGATTACGCCTTGACCTGTCCAACCTGCAAAAGCTGTCCCACTGGGGGCGGTATTTGCCGTCAGTGTTAAAATTGTTCCTGCTCCAAATGACCCACCGCCCGTTCCGTTGTTTACTGTAAGTGTGTAAGCATTGGCTGCGTTAGTACGCCAGAGTCTGAGCAATTGTCGTAACGCCAGCGGCGGATTCGAAGGTGGAGGACGCCCAATCTGATCCTTGTCATTAATTCCATGGCAATTGGCACAGGTGCGAACTTCACCGGGACGAAAAGAAATCCAATAGCGTTCCTTTACTACGCTTTCATTGTTGGTTCCGGTGAGTTGCCAGGTGACCGCGCGGTTGGCCGGAAGTATTGTGGCTTGCGAGCCGTCGCTCATCAGCTCCGTGCCTCCGATCGGTGGATTAACCTGTGTGCTCGTATAGTTGAAGGCCGTAGCATCGTGCATCGGCGTTGCAAGTATGCGCCGACCCGGTTGAATATCTGGCGTGTTGTAAGTGTAACCACGCAAATAATCCGCCTGCAAATATTGAAGGTGAGTAATGTCGTAAACTTTCCCGGCGTTTGCGATGGAATTTGTGCCATTGGGAATTCTTAAGTTATACGGTTGTTGTTTGTCAGCTGCGTCACGCGCTGTGACGTTTCGGCTGATCACCAGGGCCAGCTCTCGTGCCGCAAGGTCCGCCTGGAATGTGGGTAGGTCGACGTTTTCTTCAGCGAACACTTGTTGTTCGATCGAGGTCGCGCTTGATTTTTGAGGGAACGGGATCGGTCGCGAGCGAACCTCCACCGGCTGAAGTTCCCACTGCGTCGCGCTGTTGGTGACCAGGGTTGAGCCATCCCAATAAATCGCGGTAACGTTAATACCAGCGGTGAGCAGTTGGTTCGTGGTCCAGAGAGCCGTGTTGTTGGTGAGTGTGTAGAGCCGGAAGTGATACATCGACACTGGCATCGAAGCTGTCCCAAGATTTGTATCCCACCCAAAATTTACGCTGGTGGGCGTATCTGTGAACGCGGCAATGAGCGTGCCATCGGACATTGGCAGCGGGTTTCGATAGAGTCCGAGGGAGCTTGGGCCAATTGCGCCGTTCGTGGGGGTGATATAGCGCACAACCATGCCCGTGGGATTGAGTCCCATGCCTCCTGAGAGGGTGAGGATTTGCCCGCCGGCATGATTTCCACCAAATATCGAGATATCTTGCGCCGCCACTCCCCAGTAGAGGCCGTTGGTTCTCGGATCTTCTTTGATTTGGAAAAGTCCGCCCAACAGATTGGTGTTGGCACTAACGACCCCTGAGGCCGCGCGAGTTGCTAAGTTGGTGAAAGTGACGAGATTCGAATCATTCGTGAAGGATTGCACCATCGCGAGCGAAAGTTCATGACGACCCACATGGTTCAGGATTTCTTCGTTGCCGCCATCCTGATCGAGTGTCCAGGGCAGGAACATATTGAAACCATTACCGCTGACGCCCAATTGCGCCAAAGAGTTAGTATCGAAGTTTCGAGGCTCAGGAAAATTTTCCAGTATGTTAGTGGAAGTTAGCGCATCGATGGATTCGCTAAGGAAATTAATGGAGCCGTTAGTCTGACGGTGCAAGCGGTCGCTGGCCGCATTAGGATCCTGTGAGAGATGGTCCCAACGGGTGACAATCAGTCGACCGAAACTATCAATGAATGGATTGAATGCGCCGCTAGCCAAATGAGAGAGCATTTTCAGGTCGCCAGTTACCGGATCGAGGCTGTAAGTGCCGGCAACTGTTGGCCGCCCTTTATATTCGTCCAGTTGTGGATAGAGATGGGTTTGATTTTTATAGGGCCGATCACTCATGAAGATGATTCGGCCATCGGTGGCGTAAGTGGGTGTTACATTGTTGCAGTTCGTCGGTTGATTGGCAACGGCTACGATAGCTGGTTTGGTATTAGTGTCGGCAATGACCTGAGCGAGATTGGTGATTTCATATAATTGCCAAAAGAAAGGAGTCGTGTCAGCCGCGTTGGATGGTGAACCGACAACCATGCTGAACAGAACTTTGGTTCCATCCCAATGGATGGCAGGATCACGCACGCCAATGCCAACGCCGTGTTGAATACCATTCGTTCCGAAACCGGCTTTGCGTGTCAGGTTGACCAATCCATGGTTTGTCATCAGCAACCACAAGTCAGCTCCGCGGGCTGCGTGAGCGGTATCGGCTAAATGGTTACCGAAAATTGTCACCACCGACAGGAAAGTGTTGGAGACAGAGCTGTTCAGTTCGCGAGGAATGGGAGGTTGAGTAACGAATACAATCGGGTTAGTCAGCGTCAGCGCGCCAAAACCCAGCGAGGACCAGCCAAGGCTCGCCAGAAGAATCGAAACTTTAATTAGACGCCAACGCGTTTTCATGCGGCGACTTTAACTCAGTGTGGAGAACTCTCAATACGCCGGGTGGCGTATCGAGTGTCGAACGTGCTGAGGAAGTGGTATTCTCGCGCGCTCGGTGCTCCTTACCTCCAGGTCGGTGTACAACATAAAGACGCTTTTGCCCTGTTCTTGGACTTTCCTTTCACAACTGCTAAGCTCGACTTGTGAATAACTCGAGCTCTAAGCCGTTGCCTTGTGCAAAAGATAAATTGCTTTTCACGCCTGGCCCTTTGACGACCAGTTTGAGTGTGAAACAAGCGATGCTGCACGATGCAGGATCGTGGGATGTGGAATTCAACACCGTGGTCGCTCGTGTCAGAGAAAGTTTACTGCGCCTGGCTGGCGTTACAAAAGAGAGCGGGTGGGAGGTCGTGCTCTTGCAAGGCAGCGGATCATTTGGCGTTGAAGCTGTGTTCCAGACTTGTGTGCCAACCCGCGGCAAGGTGGCCGTTTTTGCAAATGGAGCTTATGGCGAGCGTATTGTTCAAATGCTCAAACATGCTCGTATCGAACATGCAGTGCTGCGAACCGCAGAGGACACCCCAGCATCCCCTGCCGCTCTCGAAGCATTACTCTCTCAGGACCACGGAATCACACACGTGGCACTCGTGCATTGTGAAACCACAACGGGCATTCTCAATCCTCTGGAGGAAATTAGCGCGGTCGTACGTAAACATCGTAAGATCTTTGTGGTTGATGCGATGAGCAGCTTTGGTGCATTGCCAATTGATTTCGAACGTTGCGGCATTGATTTTCTTGTTTCTTCTGCCAATAAATGCATCGAAGGTGTTCCTGGCTTTTCATTTGTTTTCTGCCGGCGCACAGTGCTGATGGCGTGCGAAGGGTTTGCGCGTTCACTCAGCCTGGATTTGTTAGCTCAACTTAAAGGTTTCGAAAAGAACGGTCAGTTTCGTTATACGCCGCCCACCCATACCATACTTGCCTTTGAACAGGCATTATGCGAATTGGAGCAGGAAGGTGGTGTGCTCGCACGCGAAAGTCGCTACCGCAAAAACCACGAAACCTTAATCAAAGGAATGGCCCGATTGGGGATACAACCTTATCTGCCTCAGGATGTTCAAAGCTGCATTATCACCGCTTTCCATACCCCCAAAGATCCTGGTTTTTCTTTCGATCTTTTCTATCGAAAACTCAGCGCTCGAGGATTTATCATTTATCCTGGGAAATTGACGCAGGTGGATACGTTCCGGATCGGCAACATAGGCCGGATTTTTCCTTCGGATATCGAACAACTGTTGCATGCAATTGGGGAAACGATGAAGGAAATCCGAAGTTCGAAATCCGAAACCCGACTTGGGAATGCCGTAAACGTTCGATGATTTTCCTAAGGTCATTTTCGGATTTCGGTATTCGAATTTCAGGTTTATTTTTGTACGTTGACACCCTTTGCCCCCAACTTTACTTTGAGCCTATCAATTATGGCTGAGAACATTCCCAATACACCAGGCGGCGCTGTTCCCCCGAAGAAAGAAACCGGCAAGGTCCAACCGAAGAAAGAGACCGTCCGTATCAATTTGCCTCCGAAACCCTCGGCCGCTCCGACAATTAAGCTTCCTA
>JADMIO010879532.1_pt1 | contig 12703 bp, 10 predicted proteins | sample 8958161 | NCBI WGS metagenome assembly JADMIO01 (sample SAMN16585339, study PRJNA669376) | soil metagenome | isolation source: Crop rotation soil | place: USA: Cullars Rotation, Alabama | collected 2011 | reverse complement strand
AATCAGGCTTCCGGATTCTGGAAAACTGAATTATCAAACTTGACCCCAAATGTGACTGTGAAGATGCGCGTTTCCTGGGTTTCTTTGCCCTCTTCCAGCAAAACGGTCCTGAAAGGTACGAGCGTGCTTTGAGCGTAGCGGTAATCAAAAAACCTTCGGGAATATTTCAGCGGTGTGGCACCCGCACTTGGTGCTTCCTCATATTCCAACCACAAAACGTGAAGACTCTTGGTGCTGAGATAGTAGCGCGTCTTTTGCTTTTCCTTATCAATTAGATCCAGTACGTAGAGATCCAGCCCCTTTTGCTTGTCCTTGCCGACCAGACTAAGCGTTGTGCCGTTTTCCTTGTAGCGCAGCAGAGCGTCGATGCTGTGCTTATGCTGTGAGACAAAAGCATTTACCGCATCCTGCTTGGGAGTAAATGCGGCACCGTTGATAAGCCCCCACAAACGACCTTCGCCGAAAATGAGCGAATACTCCAGTTGCGGCATCTTCTGGTCGAGGCGAATCTTGTCCTGGTCGGAGCTTTCCCCACGCACAAAACGTCGTTCGTAAGATAACTCCTCGGTTTTCCCTTCCGGTGTCGCCCGGGTTATTCGACCGCGTTCTACGCCATTTCGACGTATTTGAGTCAGCACTGGCCTCGAGCCGTAGATAAAGATAGCTGACTCCGCTATCTCTTCCGCTGTCGGGTTCTTCGGGTCTCTTTCAACTTTTGGAGGTTTTTCATTCTTCGTTTTTTCGTTCTTATTGGGCGTCGGGCTAGGGGTGGGCGTGGCGGTAGTTTGGGCCTGTCCGGCATTCGCTGCACTTGCACTCACCACGTACGAAGTGAAGCAAATTAGAATTGCACAGAAGCCAAGCAGAATCGTACAGACAACTAAAGGCGACTTAATTAAACGAAGCAAAAACCTGATTCTCCTTTGAATAACTAGACTTATGAGATCGCAAAGTCGGGGAAAAGTGCGAGCCAATGGTCAGATTCTAACATATGCAAGGTAAAGCCATTTTACGCCCAGCTTGACCAATTTGTCAGTTTCATTGATGCGAGATTGCCAATGGCCGGATGCCCAGCTGAGCGGTTCGTCTGAAAACTGCCTTCGAGAATTAAGCCAAAAACGCGAGGCCTCGAAGGGTTTCTTTCGTTGCAAAGGATTCTGTTAGCGTCTTTGCCGCACAGCAGGGGGCAAAGCCGCTCACCGCCTCGGTGGCTGTTTGACAAGTGCTGCCCCAACCGGATATTTTGCTTAGCTTTTACTTACACGAACATACTCAACAGTGGGTTACTGTGTAGGCATTTGAACTAATAAAGCGCTAATTGGCGCGCTCTCTCTACGAAAGGATATTTACCTTATGAAACGTGTAGGAATTCTGGCCGGCCGAGAAAAGACTTTTCCCGATGCACTGATTAAGGCCGTCAATGATCGAGGCAAAGGAGAAATTGTTGCCGACTTTATTACTCTCGGCGGCATCCGCCACGACGCACCGCCACGCTACGATCTCGTGATCGATCGCATTTCGCATGAAGTCCCCTTCTATCGTGCCACCCTAAAACGTATGGCACTGGAAGGTACAATCATTATTAACAACCCCTTCTGGTGGTCCGCCGATGATAAGTTCTTCAATTACTCGCTGGCCCCGAAGCTCGGTGTCGCGGTTCCAAAGACCGTGCTCATTCCGCAGAAGGACTACATGGCTGGAATTAGCAGTGAGAGCCTGCGCAACCTTGAGTTTCCCCTCAACTGGCAAGAAATTGTTGACTACGTAGGGCTGCCGGCCATTCTCAAACCATTTGATGGCGGTGGTTGGAAAAATGTCTCCAGAGTTAATTCGATCGAGGAACTCTGGTCCGAGTATGACTCTACCGGCCAACTTTGCATGACCCTGCAACAGTTCATTGATTTCGATCAATTCGTTCGATGCTACTGCGTTGGTCAGCAAGAAGTGATGATCATGGCCTACGATCCGCGTAAGCCATATCTCTCGGGTGAACAATACATTCATGACCCCAATTACCTCGAACCTAAGCTTGCGGAGCGCGTCAAGAAGGACGTCCGCACGCTCTGCACCGCACTGGGATATGACCTAAACACCGTGGAGTTTGCGATCAAAGATGGGATTCCCTATGCCATCGACTTCATGAATCCAGCGCCTGACGCAGAGTTGGCTTCGGTGGGCGAGTTCTACCACAACTGGATCACAGGCGCCGTGACGGATCTGATCTTCCGTCGACTGACCGAGACACGCGAGCGTCCACGTTACCGTTGGGACGCCATTCTTAACCCGGAGACTTCTCAAACATCCGCAGTAGCATCGTCGACTGAGCAACAGGGTCGAACGATCGTGCCGCGCCCTTCGGCGTCTTCCGCCAAAGGGAAATCTGCAGCCGCAGGGGCCACCGTCGAATCGGGCTCGTCAAGCGATACGAAAACGCGAATAACCGACGAGCCAGTAACTCGCGCGACGCGACGCCCGAAATCAGAAGCGGGTTCCAAGACAACATCGAGGAAGTCGACCCCTTCAGCCCGCACCAAGTCACCTCTTTAATTCTGTCATTCAGACCATGAATAAAAAGGCAGGGACAAAGCGTCCCTGCCTTTTGTTTTTCTTGTGGAGTCGTAGTTAGTCAACCGGACGCGGTTTGCGTCGCTCGGAAAGGATTTTCGTCGCCAAAAGACTAGATAGCCAGGCAACAAGCGATGAGGAAGCCAGTGCCCAACCGACCTCTCCTATCTCAGTAGCGATAAATGGACCAGCTAGCGCAATCAACACACTGCCATTAGTGACACGAGCGGCAAGACGTCTCACGCTTGTCAGTGTTTGCAGCCAATTAATTCGACTTAATTCCGCTGTGAGGTAATTGTCGTCGTCACTGATACGAACATAGTAGTCAGCTTCGCGACGCGCATAGACAACAAGGGCTTTTTCCGAGGTCGCTTCGGCAGCGTCTCTATAATGATGAATGACGTGTGCGAGCTTACCGTGACGTAGCGCAATATCTGCCAAACCAATCCTGGCCCTGAAGTGGCAAGGCTGAAGGTCCACGGTTCGTTGAAAGGATTGTTCGGCTCTCGCCGCTTCACTAAATTCCAGGAAACTCTCACCGATCAGGGAAAGCAAACTTGCATCCTCATTGGCCCGCCGGGAAGAGAGGCGCAGAGCGGCACGCGCTCGAGTAAGAAGCCGCGCGTCTCCAAGCGCGCTCGCCTGAGACCGAAGCAGTCGCGCAAAATCGTAAATCAACCAACCGTCACCGGGAAGAACATTCAGCGCTCGTCGGAAAGCCTCACCGGCTTCTCTTAGTCGCCCGGCGATTCGTAGATTGTTTCCTAGCTCCCTTAACAACACCGCCCGCTCGATATCATTAGTCGAAGGTGTGCCCTTATCATGAGCCTCACCGGTCTCTTTTTTTCCGCCCAACTTGAACTCAGATGTGGCTTCGTCAAGAACCGCCAGCGATGCAAGTTGCAAAGCTTCGACGCGTTTATCCAAAGACTTCGGATCGCAAAGATAGTCACGCAGTTCTCGGGTTCTGAGGTCGATCTTGTCGTTATGAATGAGCGGGAAAACTTGCCGCACAATTTTTGAGTAGCCTCTGCTGCTCGAGGAAAAAACGAAACACGCACCCTTGCCGCTTAACTGGCTGCGGTAGTGATATCTTACCCGGCCACCGCGGCGGAGGGTACGCACGGCACTCGTGTCCACACGTTCCAGATCGGAAATACTAAGGCGCTGCCTGCGACCAGAAATTAGTTGGACTAGAAGCGGCACTACACCTCGACGCATCAAGAAGTGCCCATCGAAAACTACCTTGTCGGTAAGTGCAAGCGCGGTTACGACCCCCCAAGCCACAATCACGGCGAGCAGCGCCAGGAAATACATTTCCGAACGCAAAAACAAGGCGGCTGCGAACGTAAATACGCTCGACGCGGCCAGATAAGAGCCACGAGAGACACTCACGCTCGCAAGGTACGGCTTTTTACCGAATTCTTCCGGTTCTCTTGCGGACTCGGCGATCGCTATCAATGCCGAGGTTTGATTAGTGTCATTCATTGAATAGCTGTTATTGCGGGTTTGGCTGGTCTCTCTTGGGGCACTCGACCGGTATTTCTAACGCAAAAGTACCGCGCTGAACACCAGGTTTAGTGTAGCGTAAGTCAGCGAATTGCACGAGGGTTTCGGTCAGGCAGTCAGCTCCAACTACGCGCACGACTGGAAACCGGGCGAAGTTCAGGAAAATTTGTCCGCGCCGGTCCTGTGCCGCTCGCGATACGACCGGGGAACTGAGCGCATCAGCCCGCTCTTCGCGCTCAATATTTTCCACCTTGGCCTGCCGATCCAACAGCGACACTTCAAACCGGTATGCGACTTTTTCTGTTTCTACTACGCACAACCACTGAAATGGATTGCCAAGAGTTGGCATGGCTGCGACATCAGTAACAGACTCGCCGCTTTGTGAGGCGATGACAGATGCTCGGATCCATGCATCCGAAAGTGCAAGCGAATGAAGGACGGCCAAACCTGCCCAGTAGACCAGGACAATGGTAAAGGCCGCAATCGCAATCCTATGTCCCCATTTCTGTTGCACGTTGAACTTGAATGCGGCCACCAGCGCGGTCAGTACAACTAGCCAAAAAGCACGGCGCAAAAAATATGGATCGGGACCAAACCCTACGGAGACCACGATAACCATGTAAGTCAGTGCCAGCGAGCAGGCGATCCAAAAAACGAGTTGCCATTTAGCTCGCGACGTGAGGAGAAAAGCTGCGCCGCCCAGCACCAGCCAGATAAATGGATCGACAATGAAAACCAGGTCACCGTAAAACCACTTCGAACTCCACGGCAGCAGGAAACGCACGCCGTAGTTATTGGTCCAATCCATTATTGAATGAGTGCTGCTGACTACAAGCGAGGCGGCTAGCAAGCCCTGCAACCTAATACTCGGCGGCCGTTTCCGAATTGCCGCGAGGAGATGCTCGAACAAATAGAAAACAACTGGAATAATCAGCGCTAGAACAAGAGTACCGACAATTGAGTGAGTGATACCGCGGTGGTGGTGCAGGTAAGTCCAACGGTCGCCAAAAAGAAGGGCTGCTATATCAGCATCGGGCGCATTGGCTGCGAGGATACAAACGGCGGTCGCCCTGGGCGATAACTTTTCCAATCCAGCTTTTGAGGCTACGAGCCCGACAAGCGAATGGGTGACGTTATCCATCAGGGGATTTTAGATTTTTGATTTTTGATTTTTGATTTCGAGGCGATTAAAGGTTTTCGAAAGCCTGTTCTTCCAAAATCGCAAATCAAAAATCAAAAATCCTTAGAAGGCTAATCCTGCTCCGGGAGTTTCCGGCGGGAGTTGCGCGTAGCGAACTGGGTCGAGTTTCTGCAGCTCAGTTGCTGCTTCTCGGACTGCTCCTGACGGAGGTTGGGCTGTACCATCTGGCTCTTTAGCCTTGCGGGCCGAGTCGACCAGATTGAACAGAAGGTCGCCTGCTTCTTTCCTCTTGTTCTGTTTTTTGTATACGAGGGCTAAACGCAGATTGGCTGTTTCTGGAGTCACCACTAACGCGTTCCGACTGGCAATCTCGCTGTAGAGTTGTGCGGCTTCATCATACTTGCCGTCGTTTTCCTTAGCCTGTGCTAAAGCAAACTTTGAAAGAATGCCAACTTCGTTAACGCTACTCTTGCTAAGCTCGACCAGTTCGCCAACGGCCTTCTCTCGCTCCAGGCCAAGAAGATTGGTCGCGATGAAGTATCTTGCCTCAGTGCGGTAAGGATCACCGTACTTATCAGCGACCTTTTGAAATTCTTCAATGGCCTTGCGCGCCCTTTCCTGCTCACTGGTAAAGTTCGGGGTGGTTGAGTTAGGCGGTGGCGTCGCTGAAACTGGCGTATTAGAAATCGCAATCGCGCGACCCAATGCACGACGCGCCTCATCCGCCTTTCGGCGACTCCAACTCAGGTACAATCCGACAAGGGCGGCCACCACAATAATGGCCAGCAATCCGTAGAGGATCGTCTTGCCCTTACCTTCCAGCAGGTTGCCCAGACGATCGACGAGTCCCATCGTCGTGTCGCGAAACCGGTCATGTTTCAGCTCTCGTGCGCGCTTCTTTTTATATCGGGCCACAGGCTTCTGTCTCCGCAAGTCCACATAGTGAACACCGTTCTGCAAGGTGTATGATGAGTGAAACAAGCACTCTAATGGTCGCCCGGAAATCTTGTCAACCGGCTGCGCCTTGTTTGAAAGGTTGGTTCCAGAAACAGCGGGCCACAGCCTCCGTCAGCTATGCCAGACAAAGTTCAATGACCGGACCAGGCGCATCTAACCAAAATATGTCGGAGTCCCGGGAACAAATAGTGCGACCCTGGTGTCTAAGGGTTCGCTTGTCCGGGAATGGGCTTAGGCTGCCACCGATTCCGATTCCCGCTCCAGGGGGTGAGCAGTGAGCTACGGAGAGCCAATAGCCCTCCGCGGGCAAAGGGAATTGCAGCAGGTTGCTTCCGCAGCCGCGGTCGAGGTACGTGGAAAAACCGAAACACAGTTCATTGAAAGACTAAAGAGGGGTGAAGAAGCGGCGTTTGAGACCCTGGTTTCCGAGCGTTCGGGCGAAATCTACGGGTTGCTTTACCGCCTGACTGAGAATCGGGAAGAAGCACGCGACTTAACTCAGGAAACGTTCCTTCGAGCTTTTCAAAGCATAAGTCGCTTTCGGGGTGATGCGGATTTGAAAACTTGGATTTATCGCATTGCCATAAACCAAGCGCGAAATCGCTGGCGCTGGTGGAGCAGACGCCGGCGAGGCTCGACAGTTTCGTTGGATTCACCGCAGGCGGGAAGTAATCAACCGCTTTCCAACATGCTGAGCGCTGACCATAACAACACTCCAGAACAAGACACTCTGGCCCATGAACGCGAAAAAGCACTCAGATGGGCTTTGCAAAGTCTGGGTCGGGTTTATCGTGAGGCGGTGATATTGCGCGATATTGAGGGATTTAGTTATGAAGAGGTTTCGGAAACACTTGGGATCAGTATTGGCACTGTGAAATCGAGATTAGCGCGAGGGCGTGATGCCTTGCGCAAGAAGTTGGAAGGATCTTTGTAAAATTCTTGATTTTGGATTTTAGATTTTTGATTTCTTCCTGTGGGGGAGATTCAACTTTGACTCTCTTTACAATCGGCAATCAAAAATTGGAAATCAAAAATATTCTTTGATGGCTGACCTGCCCCGGCTCACAAACAACTCGGTGCCAAATGGGTCGAAGTGACCGGCAGGTACGGGCAACTAATTGTAGGATCAGGGCGAATTGAAAACGTGGCCAGCAACACCCGTTCGAAGCGTCGCCGCAATCAGCCAGTTAGGATCTTGTTTTGGACTTTGTCGGAATTTGCTTCCTAAAACGGGAGCAGCCGGGGCAGGCCAGCCATCCAAGAAAATTGCCAATTTCCAATTGCCGATTGGAATTAGGCAGTTCGTAACCGTGGTTTTCTAAAATCGGTAATCGGCAATTGGCAATCGAAAATTTGATTATGTCGTGCGAAGAAATACAACAGTCGCTTTCGTTGTACATCGATGACGCGTTGTCGCTGCCTACACGAGTTATGATCGAAGAGCACTTGGGGAAGTGTCCAGTCTGCCGTGCTGAGGCGATCGAGTTGAGATCACTTGTTCGGGATTTGAGTCTATTGTCTCAGCCTGTGCCCCCGTCCGACCTTGCGTCATCAATCACTGACGCCTTGCTTGTTGAAAGCGCAGCGCGAAGGGTGGCACCCACAGCCTCTCTACGCGATCGTCTGGCAAGCTTTCTAGAACCACGCTTGATGCCCTACAGCGTTGGCTCGGTCGCGTCTGTGATTCTCTTTATCGCAATGTTCGCGGCGCTTCGTCCTCACTTTGTTGCGCTTCACGAAGCAGCCGAGCAAAGCCGAGCAATTTATGTTGTGCCATCAAACTCACATTATGACCTTAACAAACCCGTTACTTCTGCGGATTACGCCGCGAGTCGAGCGCCGTTTAATGAACACTCTCCAAGCTTGAATCCGAAAGGTGCACTGGCAGCCCTCACCAGATCCTATGCGCAGCCACGGCCGGAGCTTTACCATGATGCTGACGATATGCTCGTCGTCGCCGATGTTTTTAGTAATGGATTAGCATCTCTCGCTGACGTAGTTCATGCTCCGCGGAACCGGAAAATGCTTAACGACTTTGAAAGCGCGCTGAGGCAGGACGCAGCATTTGTTCCTGCTTCAATGGACCGCCGCCCGGATACAATGCGTGTTGTCTTTGCAGTGCAGAAAGTAGACGTGCGGGAAAGAAACTTCTAAAGCGTTCGCCACTCATTCCTTCCTGTGTGAATGGCCGCTCTGCCGGCCCAGCCAACAAAATTTTTCCACGCACTAGTCATAAAAGAACTCAAGCTTTGTCAGACACGCGAAGTCGCAGGCTCGTCCGATCCTCTGCTCCGAAGCTCAAGAAACTCCCATTCTGTCCAACTTGCTACTTTCCTAATCACTGGCCGCATACTCATAATTACATGCGCTTATCACTCGCTTGACGCACCGCACCGTGCATGTTAGCTTGCGCTTCCAGCCTTTTTTAGCGATTTACTTAATATTGGGTTCGGAAATCGAATCTGGAGATAGAGTTGACTGCTCCTGCACCGCAGCTAAAACAGACGCCATTAAATGCCACTCATCGCCGCCTCGGCGGACGTATGGTTGATTTCGGCGGCTGGGACATGCCGGTGCAGTACCCGGCCGGGACTGTCGAGGAACACCTTCGTACACGCACTCACGCGGGATTGTTTGATGTCTCGCATATGGGCGAAATCGAGGTTCGCGGGTCTGACGCGCTTGCCCTGATCAATAACCTAACATCGAATGATGCTTCCAAACTTGTTGATGGACAGGCGCATTACTCGACACTGACAACTCCTGCAGGCACCGTCGTCGACGATTTGCTCGTCTATCGCTTTGCGCCTGACCGGTACTTGCTCGTAGTTAACGCTGGGACCACGGAAAAGGACTGGGATTGGATTACTTCACATCGTCGGAAAGAATCAGTCGAGTTGCGCAACGCAAGCGCTGAATATTGCCAGCTTGCCTTGCAGGGTCCGGATGCGCTGGGAATTCTGGGACGGTTGACTGATCTGCCTTTATCGGAAATCAAGTACTACCATTTTACCGAGGGCAAGGTGGATGGCATTCCGGCGATCGTTTCGCGTACGGGTTACACGGGCGAAGATGGCTTTGAGGTGTATGCCGCCGCCGACAAAGCTGAATACCTTTGGGACAAAATTCTCGAGGCAGGAAACTTCGGCTCCGCGCAAGGCGTGATTCCGTGCGGGCTGGCTGCGCGCAATACCCTCCGGCTCGAAGCTGCCATGGCCCTCTACGGTCACGAGATAGATGAGAATACTACGTTGTGGGAAGCTAACCTCGGTTGGATTTGTAAACTAAACAAAGGCGATTTTATTGGGCGTGCGGCGCTCGCGAAACAAAAGGAAGAAGGATTGCAACGCCGCCTCGCCGGGTTCGAAGTTAGGGAACGAGGGATTGCGCGCGACGACCAGGAGGTGCTAACCAATGGAGTGCGAACCGGACGTGTGACGTCTGGAAGCCCGGCGCCATACCTCAAGAAGAACATCGGATTAGCTTACCTTCCTGTTGAGCACGCCAACGAAGGGCAGCAGATTCAGATAGATGTGCGCGGACGTTTAGTCGAAGCTCAGGTTGTTAAGACGCCGTTTTATAAACGTGCCAAATGAGTTTGGAGTTTTTTTTGATTTTTGATTTCTCTGCTTCTTTGTCTTTTGGCTTTTCAATTTCGCCGATAGCTACAAATGTCAATCAGCAAATCGGCAAAATCTAAAATCTGAAATCAAAAATCTAAAATCTATTGGAGGAACCATGGCGAACGTTCCAGAGGATCTACACTACAGTAAGGACCACGAATGGGTGCGCGTTGAAGGTGACGTTGCGGTTATTGGTATCACCGATTATGCCCAGAACTCTCTCGGCGATGTCGTCTACGTCGAATTACCAAAGGCGGACGAGGAATTTGCGGCTAATGAATCATTTGGCTCGGTTGAGTCCGTGAAAGCTGTCTCCGAAATGTTCTCACCTGTTTCGGGATCGGTTATTGCGGTGAACGAGGCGCTCGCGGATGAGCCGGAGAAGGTCAATGGTGATCCCTACGGCGAAGGTTGGATGATCCGCGTTCGCATGTCGAGCCCTGGCGAGGTCGATAGCCTCCTAACCGCCGCGGAATACGAAGACTTCACGAAAGGTGAGACAGAGTAAACTTGCGCTATATTCCTAACTCGCCCGAAGAACGGGCCGAGATGCTTCACCAGATCGGCTTGAACTCGGCTGCGGATCTATTCGCTTCCATTCCCGCAGACTTACGTTTGGACCGCGATCTCGTAACCTCACCTGCTCTTTCTGAGATGGAGCTGCTCTCAGGATTTGAGCGAATGGCCGCGCGCAACACGGCTGCGCATCGGCCCTGCTTTATGGGTGCCGGCGCTTATAACCACTATATTCCAACTGTCGTCGATCACATTCTTTCTCGCTCAGAGTTTTTCACCGCCTACACTCCTTACCAGCCTGAGATCTCACAGGGCACACTGCAGGTTATTTTTGAATTCCAAACACTTGTCTGCCAGTTGACGGGCATGGAAGTGGCAAATGCGTCTATGTACGACGGCTCAACAGCATTGGCCGAGGCAGTGCTAATGGCTGAGCGAGTGACTAAGAGGCGCAAAGTTATTACCTGCGGAGCTATTCATCCAGAGTACCTCGACGTCGTCAATACCTACGTCCAACACGCCGGCATCGAGGTAGAGCATGTTGAGTTTGATTCGAAGACAGGTCAGATCTCGGATGAACTGGACCAGGCACTTGATGACAAGACCGCAGGCATCGTCGTCCAGTCACCGAATTTCTTCGGCTGCATAGAAGACGTCGCGACACTAGCCAAGAAAGCACATGCCGCCGGCGCATTGTTGATTGTTGCCATAACTGAGGCGATTTCTTTAGGTCTTTTAAGTTCGCCCGGAGCGTGTGGCGCCGACATCGTGATCGCCGAAGGACAGTCTTTTGGTGTCCCCCTCTCATTTGGTGGGCCCTACGTTGGTTTGTTCGCCACTCAGGAAAAATATGCGCGACAGATCCCCGGCCGTCTCGTCGGTGAAGCATTCGACAAGCAAGGTCGTCATGGCTTTGTTCTGACTCTCGCGACTCGCGAACAACATATTCGACGCGAACGGGCAACCTCGAATATTTGTACGAACGAGGGATTGATAGCGTTAGCTGCCACCGTCTACCTGGAAACGATGGGGCGGGCTGGTCTTCAGGAAGTTGCGCGACAATGCGCGCAAAAGACCGCGTACGCTGCACGCCGCATCGCGGAACTCCCGGGTTTCTCAGTCCCCTTCACCGCACCGCGGTTCAATGAATTTCTTGTGCGCGCGCCAGTCGATGCTCGCTCTTTGTTGACTACCGTCGCCCGCGATCACGGAATAACGGGCGGTCTGCCATTAAGTCGGTACTTCCCCGATCGCGCAAATGATTTTCTAGTATGCGTTACGGAGCTAAACACTCGGAAAGATATTGATGCTCTGATTGATGCTATCGCGTCGAGCAAATAGGGAAACAGATGAACCGAGCCGCCGTTTAAACTGATTGGTGCTCCTTCGCTGACGTAAGTTTCGTGGGTTAATTATTGATGGAATCTGAAATTACAAAAGTCACGTCACACATTAGCCACAATGAATCGCTGATCTTCGAGCGTTCGCAAAAAGGTCGCATCGGTTACCGCTTGCCGCCCTTGGACGTAGAGGAGACTCCACTCGATTCAATTATCCCGGCGAGGTTTCGACGGGACGATGATCTGGAAGGCGTTCCGGAAGTAAGCGAAGTTGACGTGATTCGTCACTTCGTCCGCATGTCTACCTGGAACTATTCGATCGATCTCGGCATGTATCCGCTTGGCTCATGCACCATGAAATACAATTCGCGCTTGAATGAAAAAGTAGCGCGGATCACAGGGTTCGCAAATCTCCATCCACTCGCAGACGAGAGTGAAGCGCAGGGCGCCTTGCAGGTAATCTACGAATTACAGCAAGACCTCGCCGAGATCACCGGCTTACCCGGCATTTCATTGCAGCCCGCTGCAGGCGCTCACGGCGAGATGACGGGCGTCATGATTATTCGCGCCTACATCGACGCGCGCGACGGTGAAGGCGCGTCGGCCACTCGCCGCACAATGCTGATTCCCGACTCGGCGCACGGTACAAATCCAGCATCTGCGCACCTGTCCGGATTTTCAGTTAAGACAATTCGATCTACGAAGGAAGGCCTTACGGATCTCGAGCATCTTCGTGAGCTATGCTCCCACGGAGAGGTTGCAGGCCTGATGCTAACAAACCCGAACACACTCGGTCTGTTTGAGAAGAACATCAAGGAGATCTGCGAGATCGTTCATGAAGCCGGTGGGTTGGTTTATATGGACGGCGCCAACATGAACGCCCTGGTTGGAGTCGCACGGCCCGGCGACATGGGCGTCGACGTCATTCACCTGAACCTGCACAAGACCTTTTCGACGCCGCACGGCGGTGGCGGACCCGGCTGCGGACCATGTTGTTGCACCAAGGAGTTGGAACCGTTCCTGCCAGTCTTTCCAGCACAGTGGGATCCGAA
>JADMIO010814655.1_pt1 | contig 12704 bp, 12 predicted proteins | sample 8958161 | NCBI WGS metagenome assembly JADMIO01 (sample SAMN16585339, study PRJNA669376) | soil metagenome | isolation source: Crop rotation soil | place: USA: Cullars Rotation, Alabama | collected 2011 | reverse complement strand
GCCGCGACTTCAAGTCACGTGAATTCCAAGCTTCGGATCCCACTGTGCTGGAAAGGGCTACCACGGCTGGCACGACTGGTACCTGTCGGTGAATCTGGCCGGCGGCGACGACCTCAAGGGCCACCTGCTTCCCGGACTCGATCCACTCGGTGTCCCGCGCGGGCTCACCGGCACGACGCACCCGTTCGCCTACGGGGACCTGGACGCGCTCCGGAAGGTCGTCGAGGCGCGAGGAAACAAGCTCGCGGCCATCGTGATGGAGCCCGTCCGTGGCGCTGGCCGCGTCCCAGGCTTCCTCGAGGGCGCACGGGAGCTCGCCACGAAGAACGGCTCGGTGCTGCTCTTCGACGAGATCACCGCCGGCTTCCGGATGAACACCGGTGGCGCGCACCTGGTCTACGGCGTCGACCCGGACATCGCCACCTACGCGAAGGCGCTGTCCAACGGGTTCGCCATGGCGGCCATCGTCGGCCGCAGGTCGGTGATGGAGGCGGTGCAGAAGACCTTCATCTCCAGCGCGTACTTCACCGAGCGGGTGGGCCCGGCCGCGGCGCTCGCGACGACCACCAAGCACCGGAAGATCAACGCCGGCAAGACCCTCACCGAGATCGGCACCCGGGTGCAGGAGGGCTGGAAGAAGGCCGCCGAACGCACCGGCGTTCCCCTTACGGTCACAGGGATCCCGGGCCTGGCCAGCTTCGGCTTCCAGGACAAGGACGCGCCGGCGCTGATGACCTTCTTCATCCAGGAGATGCTGGGTCGCGGCTTCCTCGCCTCGGATCGCTTCTACCCCACGGTCCGGCACGAGGAGCAGCACGTCTCGGCCTACCTCGATGCGGTGGAGAACGCGTTCGGGAAGATCGCGGACGCGCGCGCGAAGGGCGACGTCCGATCGCGGCTGCTCGGGCCGGTGAAGCACACCGGCTTCGCCCGGCTGGCCTGACGCCGAAACCAGTCGGATCGCGGGAGCTACTTCGTCGGCGCCTTGCGCTCGTGCTCGGGCACCCGGGTGCGCGAGGCGTCGACCGTCTTCAGCTCGTCGAGGTGGTGCCGGTACCAGTTCACCCCCGCGAACTTCTGGTTCAGCGCGAAGACCTCGGGGTGCACGTCGAGGTAGTCGAGGATCGCCTGGAGCCCGAACGGCGGCTTCCCCTCCACGTGCAGCGCGTCGTACACGCGGCGGATGAGCTCGTAGTCCTCGGCGTAGTCGATGGTCAGCCGGTGGGTCATCGACAGGTCGCGGTCGAAGGTCAGGTTCTTCAGCTTGAACCGCTCGGGGCGCTCCCAGATGAACGGCGTGGTGTGCTCCCGCTCCATGGGCTTGGTGGCCTCGCGCCAGGCCGTCTCCAGCACCTCACGCTTCATCACCTCGACGTCGTACCCGTCCGGCCACGTGCTCGGATGGAGGTTGGAGACGTAGTCGTACGAGGGGTCCTCGAGGAACGTTCCGAAGACCTTGTCGACCAGCGCCGGATCGAGGAGCGGCTGGTCCGACGGGATCTTGGAGACCGCGTCGCAGTCGGTCGTCTTCAGCGCGGCGATGTGTCGGTCGAGGAGGTCGGTCGGGTGGCCGCGCACGCAGGCCACGCCGGCCTTCTTTGCGAGCTCCACCACCGTGTCGTCCGAGCTGTCGGTGGTGGTCGCGACGATGACCTTCCAGGCGGTTCGTGCTGCCTGCACGCGCTCGAGCATCCGGACCAGCAGCGGCTTGCCGGCGAGCGGCATCAGCACCTTGCCGGGAAGACGGGTCGAGCCCGTGCGCGCCTGAACGACGACCAGAACCTTCACCAGTGTGCCTCCGGATGGGGACGAGAACGCCGGCGCGCCTTCTAACTCCCGCGCGGCCTTCGGGCCAGCCCGACCGTCCAACACCGGAACCGCCAGATGTCCTTCAGCTGCGAGTCCCTGGCGTCCCCTGGCCCGCGGACCGGGGGCGTCGCACGTTGCCGCCCACGGAGCGGAGGCCACTTGTCGAACAGTCGAGCGGGTGGGGGGATGATCTTCGGATCGGTGTGCGCGCTCGCGCTCGCCGTCGCCCTCGGCTGCGGCCCCGCTCGCGGAGGTGGCCAGGCCGATGCGGGCTTGCCCGGCAACGATTCCGGTGTACCCCCCGACGGCGGCACGGGCGGTGACGCGGGGCTTCCGGGGGATGCGGGCCCGGACGCCGGCGTTCCCTCCGATGGTGGCGTCGGCGCGGACGGAGGAACCCGGATCCTGGTTCCCCCCCAGGGGAAGCTGTACCACGGGGTCTTCCCTGCGGGCAGCACCGAGCCGGACTCGGACATCTCGATGCAGGCGGCCGACGACTACGTGGCGGCGGTGGGGCGGCCTCTCGCGTGGGTCTACTTCAGCAACGAGTGGTACACGACCAAGAGCTTCCCTCGCGTGACGGCCGAGGCGATCCGCGACCGAGGTGCGGTTCCCTTCATCCGCCTCCACATGAGGAGCCAGCAGAAGCAGAAGGTCGTCGATCCTCTCTACACGCTCGACAACATCAACGCGGGCATGTTCGACGGCGACCTCCGGGCCTGGGCGGACGGGGCGAAGCGGTTCGGGACGGCGCTCATCGTCCAGTACGGAACCGAGGTCAACGGCGACTGGAATCCCTGGAGCGCGCCCTACAACGGAGGCATCACGGTGGGTCCGGCCAAGTTCCGCGCGGCGTTCCGGCACATCGTGGAAGTGATGCGAGCCGAGGGAGCGATCAACATCACCTGGGCGCTGCACCTGAACGGCGAGAACTGGCCCGGGGACGAGCCGGGGAACAACGCCGGCGCCTACTACCCTGGGGACGACGTCGTCGACTGGATCGGCTTCTCCATCTACCAGAACCAGGGTGGCGACCCGACCAAGTGCAAGGACCTGAATGCGCTTCTGAAGGCGCGCGAGGCAGAGCTCGGAGACGCGGCGGTCAAGAAGCCGCTCTTCCTCTTCGAGCTCGGGACGAATCTCCTGGCCACCCAGTGCCAGCCACTCACGTGGACACAGCAGACCCTCCAGGACCTGCTGGGAGGACGCTGGCCCGAGCTGCGCGGCTTCGCCTGGTGGAGTGAGAACTCCACCGGCTACGTCATGAACGTGCAGGACACGCCGCAGCTTGGAGGCATCTTCCACGACGTGCTCGGCGGGCCGCTCGCGCCGAACCTGGTGGACCGGCCCGTCCTCCACTGATGGGACCTTGGTCCCATTCCCGAGGAATGGTCCGCCTGCGATGGGCGGGGCGGACCAACCGGAGGGGACCCCATGAGGGCACTGTCCAAGCTGCTGCTTTTGCTCGCTCCCGTCGCCGTCGCACAGACGCCTGCTGCAACCCCGGGCGGCGCTGCGCCGGCGGCCTCGGCCACCGCCACGCAGCTGCGCGCGCCCCCGCTGACGAGGGCGCAGATCGACGACATCCGCACCGAGCTTCGAGCCAGCAAGAGCGACCTGATCGCGCAGAACGTCCCGCTCACCTCGGAAGAGGCAGCGAAGTTCTGGCCGGTCTACAAGCAGTACGAGGCCGCCGGGAAGGCGCTGAACGACAAGCGGTTCGACCTGCTCATGCAGTTCATCGATGCCGGCGACAAGCCAGATCCGAAGCTCCTCACGAGCCTGGTGAAGACCAGCCTCCAGCGGGATCTCGATCTCGCCAAGCTCCGTGTCGACTACGCGCCGAGATTCGCGAAGATTCTTCCCAGGGAGAAAACCGCCCGCTTCCTCCAGGTCGAACGCGCGCTCACCCTCATCGCGGACGCAAAGCTCGCGGGGATGATGCCGTTGCTTCCCTGGTATCCCTGGCCGCGACTGGAGGAGTGAGAGGTCGCTCTACAGCACGCCCCAGCCGCCCGGATCCTCGTAGGTGATCCGGATCTCGGACTCCGGCGACGGAGCGCGGGGAATCTCGCGGCGCACGCTCGGAGCGGTCTGGGCGACCGTCGGTGGCCGCGGAGGCTTCGGCTCCATCCCGTTGCTCTGCGCGAAGCCGCGGATCGCCGCGCGCGCGGGGCTCTCCTCTTCCTCGACGCGGTCCACATCGACGTGAACCCGCTGGCCGTTGGTCGCCGGCAGCGTTGCCGGCATCGGGATCTCCCGGCCACGCAGCGCGCGCGTCCGCACCGTGGGCAGGTCGGCGTCCGCGAAGCGCCGGTCCGGCGCGGGAAGGGGAACCGTCTCGACCACCGGCGTCCTCGTCACTCCGGTCGGCGCGCGGAACGACGGACCGAGCAGCGCGCGATCGGCCTTGCGGCGATCGCCACCAGTCCTCCGCTCGAAGGCACGGTGCAGCGGATTCTCGGGCAGCGGATCGGTCATTCGCCGCGCGTGGAGCAGCACCTCGTCCACGTGCGCCATCAGCGGCTCGACCGCGGGCCCGTACAGCTTCCGGATCGCCTTGCCCATCGCCTCCAGCCGACCCGCGTCCTCACCGACCATCGGCGCCACCAGCGCCTGCGCCTTGGCGAACACCGCCCGGAACCGCTCCAGCTCGTCGTAGAAGTCCTGAAGCCGTGCCCTGTCGAGGTCGTCCACCGACTGCTCCTCCCGTACATCGCCTTCCAGGAGACTACCGGTCTGTAGCGACACCCCAAGTTTTCTCCCTGATTTTGCGGGAGGTTGGAGGGTGGGAGAGACGCTTACCGAGAAAAGACTGATTTCCCTGCGACCCAGGTGCCCCGCACCCGGGTGAGCGCTTGCGCGTCGGTGCGCGGGTCGCCTTCCACGAGCACCAGATCGGCCGGAGCACCCACCGCGATCGTGCCGCGGGCCGTGTCCTTCATCCGCCGCGCGGGCGCGGTCGTGAGCGAGACGAGGATGGCGCGCCAGTCCAGCCCGGCCTCGGCCATCCATCTCACCTCCTCGTCGGCGTCCTTCTCGGAGATGAACCCCACGTCGGTCCCGAAGAGCACCTCGCCGCCCGCGGCGGAGTACGCGCGGAGCTGCTCCTTTCCCGCGCCGATGAAGCGGTCCCGGACTGCGCCGGACATCCGCGCCTGGTCGGTGATGACGCGGTTGAGGCTCAACGTGGGCACGAGCGCCATGTGCCGCGCGAGCAGACGATGGACCAGCTCCGGGCTCCAGGGGCCGGCATCGGGATCGGTGTGCGCGAGCACGTCCACTCCTCCCGACAGCGCAGCCTCGAGACCTCCGGCCGTCTGCGGATGCGCGAAGACCACGAGGCCGCGTCGATGCGCCGCCGCCGCGGCCCCCTTCACCACCGCGAGGTCCATGAGCCCGGTCTTGCTTCCTCCGAGCCAGGTCCCGGTGAAGAGCTTCAGCGCGGTCGCGCCGGGCCGAAGGCGGACGCTCCCGTCGACGATCCGCGCCGCCTCGTCCGCCGTCGCGGGCTGCGGAAGCTTCGCCGCCTCGTCATCGCCGAGCTCCTGGCGCACGTAGATCGGCACTGCATCGACGGGGAAGAGCGACGCCGCGACCATGGAGATGCGCGGGCAGCCCACCGTCGCCGCCCGGCGCCGCACGGTTTCCGTGTTCGAGGGCAAGGACCCGAGATCCACCACCGAGGTGAACCCGCGCGAGCTGAGCATCGCGCGGCACGCCTCGCCGAGGCTCGCGTCCGTCTGCTGCGCCGCGCTCTTGAAGCGCGGATCGGTGAAGTGGACGTGGACATTCCAGTAGCCGGCGAGCACCGTCCCGTCCGTTCCGTCCACCCGGCGCGCTCCGTCGGGCACGTGCACGGACGCCGACGGCCCCAGCGCCTTCACCTTGCCGTCGCGCACGACGATGGTCGCGTCGTCGAGGACCGCGCCGGTCGGCGAGGGAATCACCCGCGCATGCTCGATGGCCCAGGTCGTGCCGGCGGCCCGGACCTCGAGGCCGACCAGCACTACCAAGAGCGCCACCAGGCGCGGCCAGGTCCAGTGTTCAGGGCAGGTGCGACGCGTCCCGTGGTTGGGCATAGCCGGCTGGTGCCTCCTGGGAGGTGGACCCGGTCAGCGCCGCTCCGACGATCCAGTGGATCGCGCGCTGGAAGGACTCGCTGTTGTAGGTACGCGCGAGCCGGTCGAGCATTCCATCGGCCACCAGCTCCCGCAGCAGGTGCCCCGCGGCGAACTCCGGCGTGAAGCGCCTGCGGAGCGCACTCAGGTAGGCGCGCCAGGCCGCGGGCTCGTCGGCCTGCCCACGCACGACCGTCGCCAGCGCGTCCGCCGCGAAGACACCCGACTGCATCGCCTGGCTGATGCCCTCGCCCGTCCCGTTGTGCGTGAGCCTCGCCGCCTCGCCGATGAGCAATGCGCCCGGTCGCGAGACGTTTGCGATCCAGGTGGTGTGGACGATGGGATGGCCCTTCCACGAGCCGATCTGCCGCGCCGTTCGCAGCTCGCTCGCGAAGCGGCGGTCGAGGAATGCGCGGAACAGCGCGCGGAGATCTCGCGGCACCTTGCGCCCGTACTCGTCCTGCGCGTCGACGCAGATGCCGATGTTCACCCGGGTCGCCGTCTCCGGGAAGAGCCAGCCGTTGAGGGGGCTGAGCTCGGGGTCGAACACCATGTCCAGCCGCCCGTGCTCGAAGTCAGGCCCCTCCCACCAGCCCATCAACGCGTCGATGTGCCGCCGCTCCCGATCATCTTTGGAGAAGAGGCTGTGGGCTCCGTCGGCGAACAGCGTCCAGCGCGCCCGGATCTCCTCGCCCTCCAGCCCGCGCACGCCTGCGACGCGCCCGTTCTCCTCGATGGCCTCCATCGCCCTCCACCGGCCGCGGAAGCGCACTCCCAGCGCGCGAGCCCGCTCGACCAGCAGGTTGTCGAACTCCCTCCGCAGAAGGACGACCGCCGCCGAGTTCGCCGGGACCCGCAGCTCCTCGCCCGACGGCGTGACGAAGCGCACCGTCACGATGGGATTGGCGCGCTTGCGCAGCTCCGCTCCGAGGCCCAGCGCCTCCGCGACGTGCAGCGCCGCGGGTGACAGGCCCGAGCCGCAGGTCTTGTTCCTCGGGAACCCATCCCGGTCCACGAGCAGCACGTCCTGGATTCCCAGCTGGCCCAGCCGCACCGCCGCCGCCGCGCCCGAGGGCCCTGCACCCACGATGAGGATCTCGGTGTCCATCAGACACACCCCAGGTAGCGAGATGTGGTCACGGTCTCAACGCGCGGAACGCCGCCCGCAAGGTTTCCGACAGAGGGACGTCGAATATGCTGCGGGCAACCCCGTGCCGCAGACCGCAGAGCGTCCCGTCGCTTCCGTCGCTTCTCCTCGCCGGCCGCGGTTCGTCGGCGAGCTGGACACGCTCATCCGCGCCCGCTACCCGCTGATCTGGCTCGTGTCCTCGGAGGAGGGCCGGGTCGAGGAGCTGCTGCGGGAGATCGCTCGTGGGCACGGCAAGTCGCTCATCGGCTGGTCCGCCGTCCGTGGCCTCCACCGTCTCGACGAGACGCGCGGGGTCGCGCTCCCCACGGACACCGAGGAGCCCTACGCGGCGCTCCAGGCGCTCCGCGGCCTACAGGAGCCCGCGCTGGTCGTGCTCAAGGACCTCCACGCGTGGCTGGACGACCGGCGGCTCGTCCGCGCGCTCCGCGAGCTCGGCCAGTCACTGAAGAGCAGCTACACCACCGCGATCGTCCTCGCTCCGGTGCTCCAGCTGCCGGTCGAGCTGGAGAAGGAGGTCGCCGTCCTCGACGTCCCGCTCCCCACCTTCACCGAGCTCGCGGATCTGCTCCGCGACATCGTCGGCGTCCTGCGGAAGGCCGGACGCGTCGCGGTGGACCTCAAGCGCGAGGAGGGAGAGCAGCTGATCAAGGCGGCGCTCGGGCTCACGCTCCAGGAGGCGGAGAACGCATTCGCCAAGGCCATCGCCGACGACGATCGCCTCGACGCCAGCGACATCCAGCGGGTGATGGACGAGAAGCGGCAGGTCATCCGCAAGAGCGGCCTCCTCGAGTACTACCCGGTGGACCACGCGCTCGCCGCTGTGGGTGGCCTGCAGAACCTGAAGGACTGGCTGCACCGCCGCGCACGGGCCTTCAGCGCCGAGGCGCACGCCTTCGGCCTGCCCGAGCCGCGGGGGCTCCTGCTGCTCGGCGTCCAGGGCTGCGGGAAGAGCCTCACCGCCAAGGCCATCGCCTCGCAGTGGGCGCTGCCGCTGCTGCGCCTGGACATGGGGCGGGTGTTCAGCGGACTGGTGGGCTCGAGCGAGGAGAACCTTCGCCGGGCCATCCGAGTCGCGGAGAGCGCGGCCCCCGCCGTCCTGTGGCTGGACGAGATCGACAAGGCGCTCTCCGGCTCTGCCTCCTCCAGCGTCACCGATGGCGGGACCACCGCCCGGGTGCTGGGCACGTTTCTCACCTGGCTCCAGGAGAAGACGGCGCCGGTCTTCGTGGTCGCCACCGCGAACCGCGTGGAGGGGCTCCCGCCGGAGCTCCTGCGCAAGGGCCGCTTCGACGAGATCTTCTTCATCGACCTCCCCGACGCGGCCGAGCGACAGGACATCCTGCGCATTCACCTCTCGCGGCGCGGTCGCGCTCCGGAGGGGTTCGATCTCCCCGGGCTCGCGGCGAGGGCCGAGCAGTTCAGCGGCGCCGAGCTGGAGCAGGCGGTGGTGGAAGGTCTCCACGCCGCGTTCGACACCCGCTCCCAGCTCACGGACGCTCACCTCGCCCGGGCAATCACCGAGACGGTGCCGCTCGCGGTCACCCTCCGCGAGGAGATCTCCCGCATCCGCGACTGGGCACGTGACCGGACCCGGCCCGCCTCGCGCGCGATCTCGCCGTGAAGTTCCTCTCCCGCTTCCAGCGCCTCGAGCGATCCCGGCGCTCCGAGGAGCCGGCGCGGCAGACCACCGGCGAGCGCTTCCGGGCCATCGAGCCGCTCGCCCCGCTCCCCGAGTCGCGCCCGGGCGACCTCGCGCGGTTCGCGCCTCCGCCCGAGCCGGCGATCCAGCTGCAGCCGCACTCGGATGCGCAGCCCTTCGTGCGCTGTCCCGCGTGCGGCGTCGACTCCCCGCTGGGCGCGCGGCGCTGCGCGTGCGGCACCGCGCTCGACACGCTCGAGGCAGTGGCCTTCAACACCGCCCTCTGGGACCGGCACCGCGAGGAGGCCAGCGCGAACGAGGCCGAGCGCGCCCGTGTCCGGGACCGCGAGCTCGCCGATGCGCGGCATGTCCAGGACGAACGCCGCGCGCTGGGCGTGGCCCTCGCCCGCGAGATCGCCGAGCGGGAGGGGATGCCTCGCCATCGCGTCCTGTCCCGGGCTGCCGCGGCGCTCGTCGTCGTCGGGGTCCTCGGGCTGGTGCTGCTCACGCGCGGTCCCCTCGCCCGGGGAGTGTTCGCCTTCCTGGTGGGCGCGCTCTGCGTGCGTCTGGTGCTCGGCTGGAACCGCGCCCGCCCGGGTGAGATTGAACCCGGGGGCGGGTCCAGCGTCGACCGGTGAGCAGGGAGTACATCCGCGTCCCTTGCCGTGCAGGCGAGCAAGTTTCACCCTGCCGCCACCATGCTGGATTTCCTGAGGCGGCGTGCGGCGCGGGACGAGGAGCCGGAGGGCACCACCTGCCAGTGGTGCAGGCGGATCATCCCGGCAACCACCAACGAGGACCTGTTCATGGCCGGCGCGGTGCTCGACCCGGTCGCGGGCTGGTTCTGCTCCACGCCCTGCGCGCAGCACTACGGGCTCCGGTTCCGCGTGCAGCCGTCGCGTACCCCGCCCGGCGGCGCTCGCAAGACGCAGGGGCGCTAGGGCGCCTGGGCTCAGTGGACTGCGGCCGCGCGCTCGCCGTCCGTCGACTTCGGCTTCGACTCGTCGGAGGGCGGCTTCTTGTGCAGCCGTCCCTCGATCCACAGCGTCGTGACGATGATCTGCAGGACGGTGAGCAACGGAGTGGCGACGAACAGCCCGAGCAACCCGAACAGCGCGCCCATCAACGCCTGGAAGAAGAGGAGCAGCGCTGGATTCGCCTCGACGGCCCTGCGCATGACGAACGGCTGCACCACGTAGCCCTCGATGACGTGCACTCCCACGTACACGCCGAGGGCCATGAAGAAGTGGTGCGGTGACTGCGAGAGCCCGACGAGGAGCCCCGGAACGGCGCTCGACACCGCCCCCACGTAGGGGACGAATGTCCCGAAGAAGGTGAGGAGACCGAGCAGCGCCCAGCCCTGGATGCCGCAGGCGAAGAGGCCGATCGCGGTGACCGAGCCCATGAGGAACATCGCCAGCACGGTGCCGCCCACCCAGCCTCGCAATCCCTGGCCCAGCCGCTCCCACAGCTCGTCGAAGTCGGCCTCGAAGCTTCGCGGGAGCATGGCGCGGATGCCTTGCTCGTAGAGCGATGGGCGATAGACGAGGAACGCCGCCAGGACGACGAGGAGCACGACCGTGGAGACCAGCTCCACCACGTGTCCGAGCATCATCGGCGTGAGCGTGGCCACGGTCTCCACTGCCTCCGGAACCTTCGCCTTCAGCGTTCCCGCGACGTCCTTTCCGTTGGTGAGCTGGCGAACCGTCTTGTCGCGCTGAGCGTGCCGCAGCCAGGCCTCCGCCTTCTTGGTGGCATCGGGAAGACCGTCCAGCAGCTGCTTCCCCTGGTCCGCGATCACCGGCGCGGCGATGGCGACGACCCCGCCGATGACCCCGAAGGCGAGGAGCACGGTGAGCACCACCGCCGCCGCCCGCGGAATCAGGCGCGAGAGCCAGCCCACCGGGAAGCTGAACATCGCGGCGAGGAGGATCCCGAGAAAGCCCAGCAGCACGATGTTCTGGGCCTTCACCAGACCGGTCCACAGCGCCCAGACAGCCAGGAGGGAGAACCCGAGCGCCAGCGGGCGCTTCCAGATCCGGAAGGCACGGATCATCGCTGCGCGTTCGCCTCGGCGAGCCGGTCGGGCATGATGCAGACGAGGTGTGTCTCGCCGCGCCGGACGGCAAGCGCCCTGTCGCGCTGCGGACAGGGGATGGCCCGATCCTTGCGCCCGTCTACTGGTGGGTGGGGAGGCCGGCCGCGCCGGGGTCGAAGGCGATCCCGCCGAAGGCCCCCTGCGTCAGCGAGTTGAGCTGGGTGGTGGGGGTGCCACCGGTGACGAGGACCAGGTTCCCGTTGGTTCCGTTCCCCGCCGAGAAGACCCACAGGCCGCCCTGCTTGTCGAAGGCCATCCCGCCCGGACAGCCCGGGCCGTTCAGCGCCAGCTGGCTCCCGACGGCCGGGCTCACCTTCTGGATGAAGTCTCCGCTGCAGCTGCTGGCCCAGACGGCCGGGGGGTTGCTCGCGTCCACGACGACTCCGTACGCGTCGGCGACCGCCGCGCCCACGCCGCTCTCCGCGGTCCCACCGCCCGCCGGGAATCTGAAGACGTGTCCGTTCGCTCCGGCCTGCTTGGAGGTCACCCAGAGCTTCCCGGTGTCGCCGCCGTCGAAGCTGATGCCCCACGGACAGGTCACGGTGATGATCCCCGTGGGGGTCGCGTTCACGTTGCTGCGGGAGAAGGTGGAGACCGAGTTCCCGCTACAGCTGGCCACGGCGACGGTGTCGCCCCGGATGGCGATGCCGGTCGCGTCGGCGAGGGTGACGGTCCGGTCCGCCGTGCTCCCGTTGCTGGCGAGCGTGCTCGGCATGAACATCCGGATCCCGTCGGAGAACGTCGCCCAGAGGTTCCCGTCCGCGTCGAACGCGAGCGCCCGTGCGCCCCCCACGCTCAGCCCGTTCTGGCTCGCGTGGTCCACGAGCAGCTCGGTCTCGGTGAAGCCGCGGATCGCGCCGTCCACCGGGATCCACATGCGCCCCAGACCGCCCCGGAGGGAGAAGGTGACGGCCACCGCCGTCTCGGCGTTGGCCCGGACCGGAACCTGGACCGAGCGGGCGGGAGTTCCGCCGTCGAACTGCACCGTCCCGTCCCACACGCCGTCCACGATCGTCCCCGGGACGGCGATGCCCGCATCTGCCGTCACCGTGTAGGAGCCGGCGTCGATGATCTTGCTGCGCAGGACGGTTGGCGCGTTGGCGACGAAGGTCGTCGCGTTCCCGCTGACGGGGTCGACGATATCCACCGAACCGACGGCGCCGCCGGGATCGATGCCGAGGACGATCCGCCCATGCGTCGACGGCACCACTTGGACCGTTGCGGTGGCCGGCTGCGTGGTCCCGCCCACGGTCGCCGTGGCTTTGACCACCACCTTGTCTCCGGGGGTCCCGAGGTCGCTGGGCGTGAAGGCGACGGTCTGGCCGTTGCTCGCCGCGAGTGTCCCCGCGTTGCCGCTGAGCACGGCCCAGGTGACGTTGCCGGTGAGGTCTCCGTTCTGCGGGACGGCCTGCAGCGTGATGGGATCCGCGCCGGTCTCCACGCTCACCTCGTCGGGGGAGATGGTCAGCTTCGGACCGACGCCCTGGATCGGCCCCTCGTCGGAGCAGGCCAGGGCCAGGGCGAGTGGGGCGAGGGACACCACGAGCGGGATGCGCATTGCTCTCTCTCGTTCGGGGAGGGCCCGACGACACCCCCTTTCGGCACCCGCGTCAATGTCTTGAGAGGGGTGGTGCGAGCACCGACACCATCCCGGCGATCGCGCGCGGCCATCCGTGGGTCGCGACCACGTGGTCCCGTCCTGCCCGCCCGAGCGCAGCCGCGAGCTCCGGCGCGTCGAGCAGGCGGCGGATGGCTCCCGCGAGCGCCGCCGGATCCGCTGGCGGGACGAGGAGCCCGGTGACGCCGTCGTGCACCAGCTCGGGGATCGCGCCCACGCGGGTCGCGACCAGGGGGCGGCCGCGGGCGAGCGGCTCGGCAGCGGGAAAG
>JADMIO012791516.1_pt1 | contig 12705 bp, 13 predicted proteins | sample 8958161 | NCBI WGS metagenome assembly JADMIO01 (sample SAMN16585339, study PRJNA669376) | soil metagenome | isolation source: Crop rotation soil | place: USA: Cullars Rotation, Alabama | collected 2011 | reverse complement strand
GAAGTCCTGGCCGGCGCGCTGAGGTTCGATCGCGCGCCCGTCCTCGCGACGGCGACGACCGGCGTCGACGGCTCCTTCGCGATCGGCAGGTCGGCGGAGAGTCGCTGCGTCCTCATCGCGTCGGCGGCCGGTTTCGCGGCCGCGGCGACCGAGTGCCGCGGGCCGCAGCCGACGCGGATCGAGCTCCACGCCGCCGCGGCCCGCGACGTGGTCGTCGTCTCCGGCTGGGACGGTCCGCCCGTCGCGGGCGCGGAAATCCACGTCTACGCGCCCGGTCACATGAAGGTGCCGGCGTCGACGTTCGTCACCGACGCGACGGGCCACGCGCTGGTCGTCGTTCCGCCGGAGTCGCGCGTGATCGTGACGGCGCGCGGCATGCGGATGTCGGATCAGGCCTCGCGGCTCGCGGACCGCGTGGTGCTTTCGAAGGGGCTCGACATCGCCGGGGTCGTCGTCGATGCAGCCGGGGCGCCGATCGCCGGAGCGCTGGTCGCCTCCGGCGACGGCGGAAACCTCAACAACCTGGGCGTGCGGAGCGACGCCGACGGCCGCTTCGCGTTCCGCGGGCTGGTGCCGCTCGGAACCGTCGACGTCCGCGTCTCGTGCAGCGGCTTCGTCACGCGGCGTCTGCGCGTCGCGCCGGGCGACGAGTCGATCCGCATCGTGCTCCAGCGCTACGAGAAGATCTCGGGCGTGGTGCTCGACGCGGGCGGTCACGGCGTCGTCGACGCGATCGTCCGCTGCCCGCTCGAGGACGGTCACAGCCGCGCGACGTCCGGTCCCGGCGGCGGCTTCGAGATCGACGTGCCCGCGGCCGGCGCGTTCGTCCTGACGGCGGACAAGGACCGCGTCGCGGCGCCGCTCTACGGATACGAGAGTCCGCGACTCGCGGGAGAGGTCGAGATCGCCGACGCGCGCCAGGTGAAGGGACGCGTCGAGCTGCGCGTCGCGGCGCCGGTCCGCTCGTTCGCGCGGATCGACGCGATCGACGCCGACGGTCGGCCGTGCCGCGCCTGCGGGATCACGGCGACGGGCAAGGTGCAGGAGACGTCCGACGACCGCGGCCGTCTGCACGTCGTCTTCGACTGCGCCGCCGGAACGCGCGTCGCGGCGACGCTCGACGCGCAGGCGTCCGACGAATCCGCTGAGCCGCCGTTCGCGATCGAGCTGACGACCGGCCCGCCCGACGCGCCGCCCACGACGATCCGCACGCCCCGCTGCCCGATGCTCGCCGTCCATCTCTTCGACTGCGACGGCGGGCCGATCACCGACGAGAACGCCGGCACGGCGGTCCTGTGGGAGCTGGGCGGAACGCCTCCGCGGTGTCTCGGCTCGGGACCGATCCCGACCGAGCAGTTCCGGCGCATCGAGCCCGACCAGCGCTTCGCGATCGAGGTGCGCTGCACGGGTCTGCCGGCCGCGCGGGTCGAGTTCTCGTCGGACGACGCGGCCGCCGGACCGGTCTGCGTGCGTCCGAAGCTCGCGGGCCGCATCCGCGGACACGTCGTCGGCTCGAGCGGCCGCGCCGCGGGCGGCGCGTTCATCACGGGGCAGCCGGAGCCGGGGTTCCTGCAGGCCGACGGGTCGGGCCGCTTCGACATCCCGCTCGCGCAGTCCGGCGACGTCGCGCTGCAGATCGCCGGGGGTCGCGGGGAATCGTGGCGCGGCGCGTTCCGCGTCGCTCCCGGAGAGACGATCGAATCGGGCGAGATCCGTCTGTCGTTCACGCCGCAGGAGACGATCGAGGTGACCGGCCGCGTTCTCGACCCGGCGGGCGCGGCGGTCGGCGGAGTGCAGGTGATGTGGTGCGCGCCGAACGCCCTTCCGATCCACCCTGTTCAGACGGACTCGACCGGGGAGTTCGCGCTCGTCGTGCCGCGCGGCGTCTCGGGCCACGTGCTGGCGTTGAAGATCGGATGCGGGGCGACGTGGCGCGCGACCGGCCCGGTCGAGGTGGGCGCCGCGCCCGTCGAGATGCGGCTCGGTCCCGAGGGCCGCGTCGAGGTGCGTTTCCGCGGCGACGTCGACGACCTGCAGTCGATCGACACGGTCGGCGTGCGTGCCGCAGAAGGGCTCACGTGGTATCCCGATCGACGGCAGATCGAGACGCGTCGCGCCGACGAGAGACGCTTTCTCCTCGAGGGCCTGCCGGTCGGCCGGATCACGGTGTTCTCGGGCTCGGCGCAGCACCGCTTCGAGGGCGCGGTCGAGGTGAAGGCGGGGGAGACGACGACGCTCGTCCTCGAGTGACGCGTCGCTCGGCGGCCGCCGCGGCCTCGAAATCCATGCCCCGCGCGCGATCCGCGCCGGGGAGGATCGCGGCCGACAGAAAACCCCGCGAGGCTTCCATGGGACGTCAGTGGCTGCAGAAGGACCGCGAGATCAACGGCGCCAAGCGCGGGAAGATCTTCACCAAGCTCGTGCGCGAGATCACGGTCGCCGCCGAGATCGGCGTGCCCGATCCCGCGATGAACGCGCGGCTCGCGGTGGCCGTCGAGGCGGCGCGCAAGCAGTCGCTGCCCAACGACACGATCGCCCGGGCGATCAAGCGCGGCGCTGGCCTGCTCGGGCCGAAGGTCGACCTCGAGCTCGTCACCTACGAGGGCTTCACGCCGCACAAGGTGCCGGTCATCGTCGAGTGCCTGACGGACAACCGCAACCGCACGGCGCCCGACATGCGCTCGCTCTTCCGCAACGGGCAGATCGGCACGAAGGTCATGTTCCTGTTCGATCACGTCGGCATCGTCGAGGCGACGCACGAGGGCGCGGGGCTCGACATCGAAGGCGCGGCGATCGAGGCCGGGGCGCAGAACGTCGAGCCGCTCGAGAAGGTGCCCGAGGACCAGACCGGCGCGCGGATGTTCACGGACATCAAGGACCTCGAGTCCGTCACGGCGGCGCTGCGCGGCGCGGGGTGGACCGTGACGACGTCGGAGCTCGGCTACGTGCCGAAGGTTCCCGTGGAGCTCGCGCCGGAGCACCGCGCGGAGGTCGAGGCGTTCCTCGAGGCGATCGACGACCACGACGACGTCCACCGCATCCACACCGCGCTGAAGTGATCCTCGAATCGCACCACGCGGGCGTCAGCCGCGGCGCTTGAAGAACTGCACGGCGCGCTCGTGCTTCTGCGCCGCCGCGCGTGACCGGAACGTGCCGAAGTTGCGGCGCTTCCCGGTCTTCGGGTCGATCTTCCTCGAGTACAGCCGGTAGCCGCCGGACGCGAGCTTGCGGATCATGCGGACCTCCGCCGCGGTCAACGCGCGGTCGGCTGGATCGCTTTCAAGGACGCTTGACCAGCAGCCGGTTCGCCACGACCTCGCCCTGGTACTCGAATCGCGTCTCGCCGATGTCGGTCCAGCCGTGGCGCGCGTAGAAGGCCAGTGCGCGCTCGTTCTCGGACCACGCCGTCAGCCAGACCGCGTCGGCGCCGCGGGACGCAGCGAACCGCTCGGACGCCGCGAGGAGCCGCGCGCCGAGGCCTCGTCCGCAGAACCGCGCCTGGACGTAGATGCGCTCGAGCTCCGCCGGCGCGCGCGCGGCAACCATCGCGTGCCGCGCGTCGAGACGGATCTGGCTGAAGGCGAGAAGATGTCGAGGCCGCGCCGCGACGTGCACTGCGCGATGGGGATCCGCGAGGACGGCGCGCATCGCCGCGGGGTTCAGCTCGGCGAAGACGTGCGTCGCGTCGGCGCGCGACACGCCCTGCGTCGCGTACGTCTCGAGCCACACCTCGACGGCGAGGGCGGCGAGCGGCACCGCATCGTCGCTCTGAGCGGGGCGGATCTCGACGTCGTCCATCGCCCCGAGGCTCCCGCAAGTCATGATTTGAGTCAGGTACGAATCGTGAGGATTCGGACCGATGCCGACAATGGACGCCATGGACGCACCGATCCGACGCAGCTCAGTCGCCGCCGCGATCCTCGGGATCGCCGCACTCCTCGCCGGCCCGCGGTCTGCGGGAGCCGACGACGGCGACGCCGCGCCACCCGCACCTCCCGCTGCGCCCGCGCCCTGGGTCCGGCCGTACCGCGGCGTCTTCGTACCGGCGCCGTCGACGAGCGAGACGCTCACGGGCAAGCTCCGCGCGCGCCACTGCGAACCCTGGACGCACGTGTTCGACGTCCCGGAAGACGCCGTCGCGCTGGAGGTGACGCTCGAGAACGACGGCGGCAACGTGGACCTCGACTTGGGCTTCGGCGACAAGGAGCCCGACGAGTGGACCGTCAGCGAGGACGGCAACGAGTTCACCGAACACGCCGCGATCGCGCGCGCCTCCGAGAGCGACTGGAAGACCGGCCCGCTCTTCGTCCGGGTGGACGCCTGCGGGAACGACGCGAAGACCGACGCCGACGAGATCTCCTTCAAGCTGACGCTGAAGCTCCTGCGCCTTCCGAAACCCGCGACGCTCGCCGTCGGAACGATCGCCGAGGGAGCGACGGCGCCCGAGTCGGCGCATCGCGCGGAGTTCGTCGTCGAGGTGCCGGCGGGGGCCGGCAGCGTCCGGTTCGACCTCGTCGACGCGGAGCGCGACCTCGACCTGTACGTGGCGCGCGGCAAGCCGGCGCCCGAGAGCGACGACGCCGACGTGGTGTCGAAGAGCTACCGCATCCGCGAGACGCTGATCGTCGGCGGGCCGGGCATGGAGCTGAACGAGGGCGACAAGCTCTTCGTCTCCGTGATCGACGCCGCGGAGTACGACATGCCCGTGCGCTTCCGGCTGGCCGCCACGGCGGGCACCGGTCCGCCGAGCGACCTTCCCGCGATTCCGAAACTGCCGCTGCCCTCGACGCCGCGGGAGCGCGCGTTCGCGTCGGTCGTGGAGGTGATCGCGGCGGGCAGCTCCGGAACGGGCACTCTCGTCTCGGAGAACGGACTCGTGCTGACCGCGCACCACATCGTCGACGACGGCCAGAAGGCGGGCGACGTGACGATCGCCTTCGACTTCGACCCCACGGACGAGACGCAGGACCTCTTCCTCGCCCGCACGGTGAAGGAGGACAAGGAGCTCGACCTCGCGCTGCTCCGGATCGTCTCCGACGTGTGGGGCCGTCCGCTGCCGAAGGACTACCGCTTCCCGCACATCCGTCCGGCCGCGGAAGCGGCGCTGCACCTCGCGGAGGAGGTCTACACGGTCGGCTTCGGCGACACCGGCGGCAACGGTTCGCGCAATCCGGTCACGGTGTCGCGCGGCATCGTCGCGGGCTTCGAGCGCGAGAAGGCCGGGCTGCGCGTGAAGACCGACGCGCAGATCGTCTCGGGCACCTCGGGCGGCGCGGTCCTCGACGCGTGGTTCGGATTCGTCGGCGTGCCGCTGTTTTCGATCTCCGGATCATCGGGCAAGACGCGGCTCGGGTACTTCATGCCGCTGGCGGAACTGCCGGCGGAGTGGAGGAAGGCGATCGACGGGGGGAAGTGAGCGCCGCTCCTCCGGCCGCGAACGCGTCCTGTCCGCGGTGCGGATCCGCCCGAGCTGAACGGACGGCCCCGCACGACGAGCGACGCGAACGACGCACCTCGTCGGGCCGGAACTCTCCGAGCGTCGACTTCACCGCGAAGCGACGCCGACGCCTCCGCCCACCGGGCCGATGTGTCCGCCCGCGGCGCAACCGGCGAGCAGGGCCACCGAGATCAGGAGACCGGCGTAGAGGGCAAGCTTGGTGCGCATCGTGAATACCTCCGGGCCGCGACTTGCGGCCTGACTTCGGAACGCACCACGGCGGCCTTCCCTTGCGCCTAAGCTCCGTGCATCCGAATCCGCACGAGTGCCTTGGCGTACCGCTCGGCGAAGCCATCTTTCGCGCGCCGCGGCCGACGGCGCGACCTTGGGCTGGGCGGAGGCTAAGCTCTTCGCCCTCGAGGAGGGCCGACGATGAGGTTCATCCGGTGGGTGATGGCGCTCGCGATCCCGTTCGCGTGCGTGCTGGGCACGCCGAAGGCCAATGGCGCGTACGGCGAAGCCAAGATCGAGAGCTTCTACGCGGTGGAGAAGGTCGACGGATCCCCCGTCTTCAATCCCGCGCTGCGGCCCGGCCACGAGGTGTCGCTCCTCGCGAGCACGAAGACCTGCGGCGCCTACCAATGCCTCGGCGACTACTCGTACAAGCTGGAGATCACGTTCGACTCCGCGGTGGCGGAGGTCGGTCAATTCACGGAGAACGTCCCGGGGCTGCAGGTCGGCGCCGGCGCGGTCTCCTCGCAGGCGTTCGTCCCCGACACCTACGGCTTCGGCTGGCAGCGCGCGACGTTGAACGTGCCGCTGAAGATCCGGCCGCTCGACCAACTCGGCGGCATCCGCGAGTTCCACGCGCACTGCCACTCGGAACTCACGAATCCCGCGAACGAGAAGTCCACGGGCGACATGGACTTCGAGCTGCCGATCTTCGAATCCAATCTCGACGTGGGAGTGCTCGCGAGCGCCGAGGGCGGCGCGGCGCGGCCGGGCGAAGAAGTCGGTTGGACGGTGTTCGCGACGACCGGCGCCGACACGAGTCGAGCGACCCTGCAGGTCAAGCTCCCCGACGAACGCTACGCGACGCTCGTCGACGGCAGCCCGGGTCCGGACGCGCCGGTGGTCTCGCACGGCAAGCTCACGTGGACGCTGACGGACCTGAAGGGCACCGATCTCGTGCTGAAGAACTTCCGCGTGAAGATGGCGGACCCGCTTCCCGACGACCTGCAGACGATCGCGGCGACGGGGCTTCTCAAGGTCGCGCACAAGTCGAAGTCGCACACGGGGAGCATCCCCGTGCCGCACCCGCATCCGGACCTGCTGGTCTCGTCGGGCGGCGGATTCGTCGGCGCCGGCATCGTCAGCCCGACGGGCAAGAAGGAGATCGCGCAGCGCGACGACGTGGCGTCGGGCGCGACGGCGAGCCACGTGATCGTCATCCGGAACGACGGCTTCGAGGCCCACGACTTCGACGTCGGCGGCGATCCGTCGCTGACGAAGAAGGGCGCGACGACGTTCGACGTGAAGTACTTCGACGCGGAGTCCGGCGGCGCGGACGTCACCGCCGCGGTGACCGCGGGCACGTGGTCGACCGGCGTCCTGGCCCACGCGGAGGAACGGCGCATCCGCGTCGAGGTGACGCCCGCCGTGTCGAAGACCACCGCGACGATCTCCGTCGCCGTGCGTCTCCCCGGCGTGGGCAAGCCCGTCGACTTGGTGAAGATGAGGGTCCGCGCGGTCGCGAACTGACATACCGTGCCAGGCCCGATCCGTCGCGCGAGGCGCTTCACTTCGGGCCAGGTTCGAAGTGCAGCGGCCGGCCCGACGATCCGGTCCTGGCACCGCAGGCAGTCACCCCGCGTGCGCACCCTTGCTCAGGTGCTCATGGACGACGACCCACGACCCGCCTCTTCGCGCGAGCACGCAGGTGCCGCGACCTGAACCCGACGCCGGCGCGCCGTGAATCGTGCCGGACCAGTCGAACCGATAGGTGCACGCCGCGACGTCGGGGGACTCGGCGACCCAGACCACGTCGCTGATCCGGTACGACTCGGACCGGATCAACTCGGCGTTGCGTCGGATCGCCCGCTCCACCGCGCCCTTGCCGACGTGCGCGGTCCCGTCGCTGAACCAGTAGACGGCGTCGTCCCCGATCAACCGCAGCGTGTGCTCGACGCCGCCTGTGCGGCCCGAGGTCTCGTACTCGCGGAGGAATTCGTCCGGGGTCATGGAGCCTCCTTCCGGCATACCGTGCCAGGCCCGATGCGTTCGCGGAAGCGCTTCATTCCGGACCAGGTTCGAAGTGCAGCGGCCGGTCCGCCGATCTGGTCCTGGCACGGCATGCTTCCGTAGCTCGAACTTCCACCGCAGCGACAGCCACGAAGTAGGCCGGCGGCGCGGCGCGTGTCGTGCCGTACGCTGCGCCGCACGTGGCACATCCGCCTGATCACGAGAAGTGGCAACGTGCGGCGATTGAACTGTGCCGGATCGTCGTCGGAGAGCCGGGGATCTCCGAGGACGGCCTGGTGACGGCTCTCGTCGCGCTTGGCTACCGCATGATCGACGCGGAGAAACTCTGCCTGTTCGTTCCGTCCGCGTTCACGTGGGCGACGATGAAACGGATGGGCGTCAAGGCGTTCCCCAGCACCTACATCGTGTCTGACGCGGCAGGGAACGATGTCGCGCTTCCGATCGCATCGGAGCACATCTTCACGGCGGCACTCTTCCTCGCGCACGAGACGCTCACGCATGGTTGGAGCCAGGAACTGCCTCGGTCGACGTTCGAGGCTGTCGCCTGTCGAAGCGCGGAGATGGACGCACTCAACCAAGCGCTCGACGCGAAGGTGAACCTCGCCGAAGCGAAACTCCGGCCTTCGCGCATCTCTCGGTTCACCGCGGAAGCGGCAAGCGGCTGACACCGTCGCCGAAGGCGTGCCATACGGTGTCAGGCCCGATCCGTCGGCCGAGGCGCTTCACTTCGGGCAAGGTTCGAAATGCAGCGGCCGGCCCGCCGATCCGGTCCTGGCACGGTATGCCGTGGTGGGCGACAAGGGACTTGAACCCCTGACCCCCTGCGTGTCGAGCAGGTGCTCTAGCCAACTGAGCTAGTCGCCCACGGGAACGGCGGCGGCGGAGTGTAAGGGTCGAGGCGGGGCGGCCAAGCATTCGAGCAAGCCGGGGTCGGGAGTCGGAGGTCAGCGACCGGTCACCGTCGCGAGTTCGCGGTCCGCGAGGACCACATCCCGCGACGCCGCGAGCACCTCCACGTACCTCGCGAACGCCGCCTTCTCCGCGTCCGGCGCCGGGCCGCTCGGCAGCAGGAAACCCAGCCAGTTCGCCGAGTCCGCGTACGCGTGGCCGCCGGCGGCGAGCCAGGCCTCCCCGTCGAGCGCTCGCAGCGCCTTCAGTTCGAAGAGCGGACGCCCCGTCGGCGGCTCGAGCGGTTTGCCGTGGACGACGTCGTACGCCGCGAGCTGCGCGACGGCTTCGTCGAACCAGCGCGGCGGCGCGATGCCGAGACGTCCGTGGAGCAGCGCGTGCGTCGCCTCGTGCGCGAGGTTGAGGCGGTCCATGAAGCGACGCTCCACGCGCACCTCGCGCGGTCCGAGGAAGTACGCCACGTGCCACGGCTGCGGCGCGTCGGAGACGACCACGCGGACGCGCACGCCGTCGAGCGGGCCGAGCGCCGGCAGCATCCGCTCGACGGCGCGTCGGGTCAGCGCGAGGACCTCGGCCGCGAGCTCTCGGTCGCGCGGCGTGGCGCCCTCCCACTCGATGTCGTCGATCGACGCGGACGCCGCCGGCGGTGCGATCGGAGTCGCTTCCGCGACGGTCGGCGCGGCCGGCGGGGGAGGCGCTCCCGCGCATCCGCACAGGGCCTGAACCCCAGCTCCCGCCACGATCGCCGCGAGGCCGGCTCGGCCGCGCAGGACGCTCCGTTCTCGCCTCATCGGCGCGGCGCTCTTACGATCCCGCACCGTTCGGGCATCCCCCTTCACCACGCGCCGCCGCGACTGCGGGCGGCCAAGGAGACTTCGATGATCGTAGGCGTGCCGCGCGAGATCAAAGACAACGAGAACCGCATCGCGATCGTGCCCGCGGGCGTGGACGCGCTCAAGCACGACGGCCACGTGGTCCTCGTCGAGCAGGGCGCGGGCGTCGGCTCGGGCATCACCGACGAGCAGCTCAAGGAAGCGGGCGCCGAGATCGTGGCGTCGCACGCCGACGTCTTCTCGCGCTCCGACATGATCATCAAGGTCAAGGAGCCGCTGCCGGAGGAGTACCGCCTGATCCGCTCGGGCCAGATCCTCTTCACGTACTTCCACTTCGCCGCGAGCCGCGAGCTGACCGAGGCGATGATCAAGACGGGCGCGATCTGCATCGCGTACGAGACCGTCGAGCACGGCGCCACGCTGCCGCTGCTCACCCCGATGAGCGAGGTCGCCGGCCGCATGGCGATCCAACAGGGCGCGAAGTACCTCGAGAAGCCGCAGATGGGCCGCGGCATCCTGCTCGGCGGCATCCCCGGCGTGGAGCCGGCCACGGTGGTCGTGATCGGCGGCGGCATCGTCGGACGCAACGCCGCGAAGATGGCCGCGGGTCTCGGCGCGCACGTGATCGTGCTCGACATCAACCTCGACGTGCTGCGCTACCTCGACGACGTGATGCCGGCCAACGTCACCACGCTGCACTCGAACCTCTACAACATCCGCAAGGTCATCAAATACGCCGACCTCGTCGTCGGCGCGGTGCTCATCCCGGGCGCGAAGGCGCCGGCCCTGATCCGCCGCCAGGACCTCAAGACGATGAACGAGGGCTCGGTGATCGTCGACGTGGCGATCGACCAGGGCGGCTGCGTGGAGACGGCGCGTCCCACGACGCACAGCAAGCCCACGTACATCGAGGAAGGCGTCGTGCACTACTGCGTGGCGAACATGCCGGGCGCGGTGGGGCGCACGTCCACGTACGGCCTGACGAACGTGACGATGCCGTACGCGCGCATCCTGGCCCGCCTGGGCTGGAGCCGCGCGATCCGCGAGAACAAGGGCATCGCGACCGGCGCGAACATCGTCTCGGGGAAGGTCACGTACAAGGGCGTCGCCGAAGCGTTCAACATGGAATACGTTCCGGTCGAGCGCACGGCCTAGCCGGGTTCTCACCGGCGCGAGCCTGACTCGGGCTCGCTCCGATCGAATCGAGACGGCGTGCCCGATCGGGCGCGCCGCTCTCGTTTCGAGGGGCGACATCTCTCGGATCGCTAAAGTCCGCGAGCGGGAAGAGCAGATATGGAACGCGAGAGTTCGGCCGCACGGCCGCTCTCGGTCGGAGGCGTTCCATGGAGCTCGCTCTGAGGCAGATCGGCCAGGTCCTGGTCGTTTCGTTCGTGGGCCGGGTCAACCTCGAGGGCCAGACGTCCACCGAGTTCAAGGAGCGCCTGAAGGCGCTCATCGCCGACGGCCACCTGCACGTCGTGCTCGATCTCGGCAACGTCGGCTTCGTGGACAGCGAGGGACTCGGCGCCCTCATCTCCGGGCTCAAGGTGCTGCGGCAGGTCGACGGACTTCTCGTCCTGACGAACCTGTCGGAGCCCGTCGAGGCCGTGCTGCGGCTCACGCGGCTCATCCGCGTCTTCGAGGTCGCCAAGACCGTCGAGGACGCGATGCGCATCGTCGAGAAGCCGTCGCGCTCCACGGCGGGACGGGGCTGAGCATGAGCGAGATGCGCCTGCACGTCGCCGCGTGCGACAAGGAGACGCAGGACCAGATCCGGCGACGGTTCGAGGTCGAGGGCATGGCCGTCGACGCGAGCCAGACCCTGGACGAGATCCCGCTGAACCTCGCGGGCCGCGTTCCCGACGTCCTGCTGCTCGACGCCGACCACGACTCCGACGCGGTCATCGCGCGGCTGTCGGACGTCAAGCGCGAGTACCCCGAGATGCCGGTCATCCTCTTCGCCCGCGACGCGGACATGCCGCTCGTGGTCGACGCGATGCGCGCCGGCGCGTTCGACTTCGTGGGCAAGCCGCTCGACCTGACGCGGCTCGACATCGCGATCAAGAACGCGTCGCAGCTGCACCGCCTGATGCAGCGCGTCAACCAGCTCCAGGAGAAGTACCAGCGGCACGGCAGCTTCCACTCGCTCGTCGGTCAGTCGGCGCGCATGCGCCAGATCTTCGACATGATCGAGCACGTCGCCCGCACCGACGTGACGGTGTTCGTCACGGGAGAGAGCGGCACGGGCAAGGAGCTGATCGCGCACGCGATCCACGACCTGTCGACGCGCCGCGAGCGCCGCTTCGTCGCGCTGAACTGCGCGTCGATCCCGCACGACCTGCTCGAAAGCGAGCTCTTCGGCCACGAGAAGGGCAGCTTCACGGGCGCGGTCGCGCGCTACGTGGGCTCCTGCGAGCAGGCCGACGGCGGCACGCTGTTCTTGGACGAGATCTGCGAGATGGACCCCGCGCTGCAGAGCAAGATGCTGCGCTTCCTGCAGAACCGCACGTTCCACCGTCTCGGGGGCACCGAGACGCTGAAGGTGGACGTGCGCATCGTGGCCGCGACGAACCGCGACGCGATGGAGGAGATCCGCAACGGACGCCTGCGCGAGGACCTCTACTACCGGCTCAACGTCGTGCCGATCGAGTCGCCGCCGCTGCGCGACCGCAAGGGCGACGTGCCGCTGCTCGCGACCAACTTCCTGGAGAAGTTCTCGAGCAAGTACGGCAAGTACTTCTACGACTACTCCGCGGAAGCGCTCGACGCGCTGCAGCACTATCCGTGGCCGGGCAACGTGCGCGAGCTGGAGAACACGATCGAGAGAATCGTCGTCCTCCACAACGCTCCGCAGGTCAGCTCGCGGATGCTGCCGCCCAACGTGCTGCAGGGAGCGGCGAACGCGCGCGAGGGCGATCCCTCCGAGTTGACGCCCGGTCCCGACGTGATCCTGCCGTTCACCGAGGTCGAGAAGCGCGAGATCGCGCGCGCGCTGCGCATCTGCGGATGGAACGTCGCGCGCGCCGCGGAGCGCCTCGAGCTCGGCCAGGCGACGCTCTACCGCAAGATCAAGAAGTACGGAATCCGTCTGCTGCGCAAGCAGCGCGACGCAGTCCTCGCCGAGAAGGTGTAGCGATGGCGCCCCCGCGTCGTGCCGGCCTCGTCCCGCGGCTGATCGAGGCGATCCGTCGGCTCGTCGCGCGGCCGCAGCCGGTGCCCGCGCTGGTGCGCGTCCGATGACCGCGCCGAACGGCGCGGGGAAAG
>JADMIO012720444.1_pt1 | contig 12705 bp, 15 predicted proteins | sample 8958161 | NCBI WGS metagenome assembly JADMIO01 (sample SAMN16585339, study PRJNA669376) | soil metagenome | isolation source: Crop rotation soil | place: USA: Cullars Rotation, Alabama | collected 2011 | reverse complement strand
CTTTCCCGCTGCTGCGCCGGCCGGGACACCCGGCGGGACAAGGGGCGCCGGCGCATCATGATGCGAAGTCCGCCGAAGCCTTGCCGGCATTGGTGATGATCAGCGCGGAATAGCCCGCGATCGCGATCAGCACATTCTCGATCAGCCCGATCGCAACCGCGCCGGCCGGATTGCCCTCGAGGGTTTCGCTGAGCGCCTTCGCGGTGGCCGGCACGAGCACCATCTCGGTGGCCTGCAGGTAGGCGCGCATGTCCTCGATCATCATCGCGCCGGCCTGTTCCGCGAGCGCGTTGGCGCCGACGTCCATGCCGGTCGGCTTGATGTTGGGCGGCAGCTTCGCGGTGGGCGCGAGCACTTCGGCGTTGGTGAATTTGACGGCCTGTTCGACCTGCGCGAGGCCGGGGGTGATCGGACCGCCGCCATCATCGCCGCCGCCGCCGCTGCCGCCGCCGGAATTCTGGTTTCGTTTCGCCATGAACGGCCTCTCTGTCGGTTGGTGGCGCGCTCAGTGGCGCTAGCCGGTGATGATGCTGATCGCCTTCGCGACGATGGATGGGTTGAGCTGGTTGAGATTGTGCTGGTTGCTGACCGCATTCTGCGCCGCGATGCCGTTGGCGCTGGCCATCATCTGGTAGAAGGCGGCCATCGCCTGGGCCGGCGCCTCCGCGACGACCTTCACATTGGTCTGCGTGATCGCGTCGGTGATCTGGGGGTTCACCAGAGGGGGGTCAGAGGCCATGCGCTGCCGTCCTTTGCTTCACACGCTGTCCTGAAGGTAGACGTGCGGGCGGCGGATCTGTGACCGCCTCGCCGCGCGCGGCGGTGAGCCGGGCCCGCAGCTTCTGCACGCGCTTGCGCGCCGAGGGCGCGCTGATCCCGAGACAGTCGGCGATTTCGTCGTAGGACCGGTCGTCCATGAAGCGGTGCACGAACAAGGCGCGGGTCTCGCCGGGAGCATTGTCGAGCACGTCCTGGATGGCGACCAGCGCCTGACGATCGGCCAGCCGGTCGTGAATATCCCCGCCCGAGACGGGCAGGCGCCACAGATCGGCCTCGGCATGGACGTCGATCGAGCGATCGAAGAGCAGGGCCGTGCGGCGGGCGGCGCGATGTTCGTCGATGGCGAGATTGCGCAGGATGATGAAGAAGAAGGCGCCGACCTCTCCGAGCGGGCGATCATAGCTCTCGACGAAGCTCAGTAATTTGATCGTCGCCCGGGAGACGAAGTCTTCCGCCTGACTGGCATCGCGACACAACATGTGCGCCTGCGAGACGAGCGTCCGGTAGTTAGAGGACCAGAATCGGCTGATTGACTTCCGATTCTCGGAAACGATGAAATCTTTGTGAGATTCATCGATATAACTAGAAGAATCCGAAACAAGAGCCTGATTCATACTTGCCCCCAACCGTTGAGGAGGGAGCTATCACCAAGGTCCGCGAGTCAGAGTCACCCGGGTAACAATAGAATCATCAATAGTTTTCGCTTTTTTGCGATGATTGACCCTCGCTGATTCAAGTTTATCGTCCGCTTCATTAGCGACGGTATTTCAACTCACTGATCTTCTCTGTTTGAACAGGATATTGAGATGACGAACGATATTGCCGAGGTGATGGCCACGATGGCGCGCAGCCCGCTCTTCGACACGCTCGACGAGGCGAGATTGAGAAGAATGTTGTCGCACTCGAAAAAAATTTTCCAAAGCGAGCGTCGCGGTCGGCATCGGCAAGGTTGAGCGGTCGCTGATCGTCGTTCATTCCGGCTGGTTCCTCCAGCGGGTCATCCATCATAGCGGGGACGAGCTGATCACCGCCTTGCTCGGGCGCGGGGACGCGGCCGGGCTCGCGGAATCGGTGCTCGCCATGCCCGCGGAACGCGAGACCGTCGCGGGCGCCGATACGATCGCCATCGCCGTCCCCTGGCGCGCGGTCGTCGAGACCGCATTCACCTCCGACGAGGATCGCTTCCGGATCGATCGGGAGCTGGCGCGGGAAGCGCTCTCCCTGCGCAACCGGCTCGCGACCCTGGCCTTCTGCTCGCTGGAGGGAAGGATCGCCACCTTCCTGCTGGACGTGCAGCGGCTGGCCAATCTCACGCCGTCGTTCAGGCTGACGCAGGGCATGATCGCCAGCGCCGTCGGCGCCAGCCGGCCGAAGGTCAATCGCTGCCTGAGGCAGCTCGAGCGAAGGGGGCTGATCGCCTGGCGGAAAGGGTCGGGGCCCGAAATCCTGGATCCCGTCGGCCTGTGGCGCCTGTCGTGACCCGGAGAGCCGGCGCGACCCCGGTCAGGCCAGCTCGACCAGGTGCGTCCCGTCCTCCTGCCGCCGGAAGAGGAAGCGCCGGCCGGTGAACCGGAAGATGATGTCGGCGGCGGTCAGGCTGTGCTGGCTCGGCTTCACCGTGGTGAAGCGGCCACCGGCGAGCGCGAAGGGCAGGAGCAGCTGGTCGGCCAGATAGGGGCCGGCGAACGCCTTGCTGGCGATGAATCCCGCCATGCGCTGCGCCGCGGTCTTGGCGAGCGATTCCGCCGAGTGGCCGAGGCGGCCGAAGCCGGTGACGATCTCGGTGACATGCTCGAACTCCGCCTCCAGCAGGAGCGCGTTGCCCGGACCGTTTTCGTCGGGCAGCTGGCGTACGGCGAAGGAGTCCTCAGGCCAGTCCGGCAGGAATTTCCGCGCGGTCTTCAGCTCCCGGTCGGCGATGTCGAACGGCAGGCCGGCGAACAAAGCCGTGGCGGAGACCGACCGAAGCGGCCCGCGGTGGAGGCAGTCGATCGGGGCGAGCGGGCCCGGGACGATGTCCACCTCGATCCGGCCGCCTCCGCGCGGATAGAAGCCGTGGCGCACCAGCCGCAGGTCGAGGCCGGCGCCCATCCGGCGGACCACCGGCGCGAACGCCTTCGCCATGAAGTCGAAGGGCGGCGCCAGCATGTTGTGGGTGCCGCCCTCGAGCACCAGCCGCGACGGTCCGCCGGCCAGCAGCAGCGGCATCAGCACGGTCTGGAACACCAGGCCGGTGCTGCCGGCGGTGCCGACCGCGAAATGATAGTCGCCCGGCACGATGCGCCCCGGCGTGAAGGCGATCTCGGACGAGCCGACCGACAGGCCCTCGCACTCCGCGCCGCCGATCCGGCAGGCGGCCTCGATCGCGGTGACGTGCTGGCGCATCAGCCCCGGCTTCTCGCGCTTGCCGCGGACATTGGTGATGCGGAAGGGCTGGCCGGTGACGAGCGACAGCGCGCACGCATTGCGCACCACCTGCCCGCCGCCTTCGCCTTCCGCTCCGTCGATGATGATCATTGGTCGCTCTCTATTCGCTCCTCCCCGGAACGGGGAGGCGGCAGCGCGAAGCGCTGACGGAGGGGCCCAGCATCTGGCACGGGGCCCCCTCCACCATGCTGCGCATGGTCCCCCTCCCCGTTCCGGGGAGGATCGATCAGCCCTTGACGCACACCACCTGCTTCAGGGTGTGGACGATCTCGACCAGGTCCCCCTGGGCGGCCATCACCGCCTCGATCGGCTTGTAGGCCCGCGGCGTCTCGTCGAGCACGCCCTCGTCCTTGCGGCACTCCACGCCTTCCAGCGCCTGAACATGCTCGTCGAGCGAGACCTCCTTCCTGGCCTGGGTGCGGGACATCACGCGCCCCGCGCCATGGCTGCAGCTGTCGAACGCCTCGGCATTGCCCAGCCCGCGCACGATGAACGACCTGGCGCCCATCGAGCCCGGGATGATGCCCATCACGCCCTTCGCCGCGCGCACCGCGCCCTTGCGGGTGACGAGCACGTTCTGGCCGAAATGGTTCTCCCGCGTCACATAATTGTGATGGCAGTTGACCGCTTCCAGCTCCGCGTCGAACGGCTTCGCGATGACGCTGCGCACGGCCGCGATGACGTTGGTCATCATCGTCCGGCGGTTCAAAGCCGCGAAATCCTGCGCCCAGCCGACCGCCTCGACATAGTCGTCGAAATGCTCGGTCCCTTCCGGGAAATAGGCCAGGTTCTCGTCCGGCAGGTTGATGAACCACTTGCGCATGTCCTGCTTCGCCAGCTCGATGAAGAAGCTGCCGATCGCATTGCCGACGCCGCGCGAGCCCGAATGGAGCATGATCCAGATGCGCGCCTCCGTATCGAGGCAGAGCTCGATGAAGTGGTTGCCGGTGCCGAGCGTGCCGAGATGGACGAGGTTGTTCGTCTTCGCGAGCTTCGGATATTTGTCGGTGATCCGCTTGAAGCGGGCCGCAAGCGTCGCCCAGGCCTCGACGATCGGCGCCGGGGGCGAACCCCAGCTGCCCGGATCGCGCTGGCCCATCTTCATGTCGCGGCCATGCGGCACCGCGCGTTCGATCGCGGCGCGGACGCCCTCGAGATTGTCCGGAAGGTCCGACGCCACGAGCGAGGTGCGCGCCGCCATCATGCCGCAGCCGATGTCGACGCCCACCGCCGCCGGGATCACCGCGCCCTTGGTCGGGATCACCGAGCCGACGGTCGCGCCGATCCCGACATGGACGTCGGGCATCACCGCCATATGCTTGAAGATGAACGGCATGCGCGACGCGCTGGCGAGCTGCTCGCGCGCCTTGTCGTCGACCGGCACGCCGCGGGTCCACAGCTTGATCGGGACACCGCCCTCCACATGCTGGACATCGTAGGTGCGCGTCTCGGTCGACATGATCTTCTCCTTAGCGCGACTTTCGATCCGATTGCATCGGATCCGGTCGCGCACGACTTTTGTTGCCGCGATTTCCGAGCCGCCAGGTGATTGCACCTGGCTAGAAATCGCTTTTGCGGCTTCGGGGCGGCCGGCCTATTCCGGCCGCCCCTTCCTCGCCGCGGCGCCGCGCAGTAATCCGCCTGCGCGACGCTCTCCTCAACAGCAGGGAGCGTGCCAGTTGCCGTGATGGCGTGGCGAGTCTTTCATATTATATTGAAATAAAAGAATATTCTACGATCATCCGGGCAAGGCGGCGTGCCGTCGGAATTCCGGGAACGTGAATTTTCTGATCGAAACGGATCGTGTTTTATCCTATGGGATAAATATGAAACCGCTCACCGTCATCGGCTTCCTTGGCTCGACGCTGGATGCGAGCCAGTTCGGACCGGCTCGCTGGAACAAGTGGCGGCCGTCGGTCGGCCTCTGCATGCATCCCGATCTGAGGGTCGACCGGTTCATCATGCTGCACGGGGCGCTCCATCAGAGGCTCGCCGATTATGTGACCGGGGACATCGCCTCGGTGTCGCCCGAGACGCGGGTGGACCGGCGGATCCTCGATTTCAAGGACGCCTGGGACTTCGAGGAGGTCTACGGCAAATTGCTCGATTTCGCCCGGGCGGAGCCGTTCGATCCCGAGGCCGAGGAGGTGCTGATCCACATCACCACCGGCACGCACGTCGCGCAGATCTGTCTCTTCCTGCTGACCGAGGCGCATTATCTGCCGGGGCGCCTGCTGCAGACCCAGCCGACGCGCGGCGCGGTGAGCGCGGCGGGCACTTGGAACATGATCGACCTCGACCTGTCGCGCTACGACAGCATTGCGACACGCTTCGCGGTCGCCGCGGCGGAAGGGCAGAGCTTCCTCAAGTCGGGGATCGAGACGCGCAATCCGGCCTTCAACCGGATGATCGACGAGATCGAGCAGGTGGCGTTGCGCTCGCGTGCGCCGATGCTGCTGACCGGGCCGACCGGGGCGGGGAAGAGCCAGCTTGCCCGGCGCATCCACGAATTGCGCCGCGCGAACCACCTGATCGGCGGCCCGTTCGTCGAGGTGAATTGCGCGACCCTGAAGGGCGACGGCGCGATGTCGGCCTTGTTCGGGCACCGCAAGGGCGCCTTCACCGGCGCGATCGCCGACCGGCCGGGGCTGCTGCGCGCGGCCGACAAGGGCATGCTGTTCCTCGACGAGATCGGCGAGCTCGGGCTGGACGAGCAGGCGATGATCCTGCGCGCGATCGAGGACAAATTGTTCCTGCCGGTCGGCGCGGACCGGGAGGTGTCGTCCGATTTTCAGCTGATCGCGGGCACGAACCGGGAGCTGGGCGAGGCCGTGGCGGCCGGCCTGTTCCGCGAGGACCTCTATGCGCGGCTGAACCTCTGGACCTTCCAGCTGCCGGGCCTGGCCCAGCGGCGCGAGGATATCGCGCCCAATCTCGATTACGAGCTGGACCGCTTCGCCGAGCGGGAGGGCGACCGGGTCGGCTTCAACAAGGAGGCGCGGGAGCGCTACCTCGCCTTCGCGATGTCGGCCGAGGCGCGCTGGCCGGCCAATTTCCGCGACCTCGCCGCGAGCGTGACCCGGATGGCGACCCTGTCCCCGCGCGGGCGGATCGACGTGGCCTGCGTGGACAGCGAGATTGCGCGGCTGAAGCGGCTCTGGACGGGCGCGGACGGGGGGGCCGCGGACGGGCTCGCCGCCCTGCTCGGCGAAGAGGCTATGGCGGCGGTGGATCCGTTCGATCGGGTGCAGCTTGCTGAAGTGCTGCGGGTGTGCCGCGCGAGCCGGTCCCTGTCGGAGGCCGGGCGGACCTTGTTCGTCGCATCGCGGCTCAAGCGGAGCAGTGCGAACGATGCGGACCGGCTGCGGAAATATCTGGCGCGGTTCGGATTGGACTGGTCGCAGGTCAGCGCCGGTTAGCTGGCGGCATAGCTCTCCAGAAAGCCGCAGCTTCGGCAGCGCCAGGTCGCAACGTCGATGGGCTTGCGGCCGCGTAGCTTGACGCCGAACCAGAAGCTCTTTTCGGGGGGTCCCTCGGCCCAGCCGCTGACGCGGTTACCGCCATGAGTGTTGTCGACGATGAAGCCCTCCACCATTGCGGACTGGCATTTCGGGCAAACCGGGTTGCGGGCCATCTTTTCCTCCTAGCGCGTGCCGTAGGTCCGGTCGCCGGCGTCGCCGAGGCCGGGGACGATATAGCCATGGTCGTTGAGCTGCTCGTCCATTGCCGCCGCCCAGATCGGGACGTCGGGATGGGCCGCGCGCAGCGCCTCGACGCCGGGGCGGGCGGCGAGCAGGCAGACGAAGCGCATGTCGCAGACGCCGGCTTCCTTCAGCCGGTCGATCGCGGCGACGGCGGTATGGCCGGTGGCGAGCATCGGATCGACGACGATGACGAGCCGCTCGTGGCAATCCTCGGGCGTCTTGAAATAATATTCGACCGCCTGGAGCGTCATCGGATCGCGGTAGAGGCCGACATGGGCGAGGCGCGCGGAGGGGACGAGATCGAGCATGCCCTCGGCCATTTGCAGGCCGGCGCGCAGGATCGGGGCGATCACCAGTTTCTTGCCGGCGAGCAGCGGCGCGTCGGTCGCGGCGATCGGGGTCTCGATGCGCACGGTCTCGACCGGCAGGTCGCGGGTGACCTCGTAGCAGAGCAGGGTCGCGGTCTCGCGCACCACCGCGCGGAACAGCTGGATCGAGCTGTTGCGGTCGCGGAGCAAAGTGAGCTTGTGCTGGACCAAAGGGTGGGAAACGATCGTCAATCCGTCCATGTCGCGTTCCTAAAAGACTGTGCCGTCGGAGATGATATTGAAGGGCGGGCCGCCGCCGGGGCGCTTCTCCGCGGCGATGCGCCGGCCCGCGGCCCAGCTGCCGCCCTCGAGCATGCGGGCGAGCGGGAATGACGCTTCGTCCACGCCGAGCCGTTCGCGGACCAGCGGCGCCATGCGGTCGAGCAAGGCGACGGTCATGGCGCGCCAGGCGACGATCAAAGGATCGGAGACGTGGTGCGCGCGGGTCGCGTCGGCGGGGTCGGTCAAAGCGAGGACGCCCATGTCCACGAACAGGCCGCCATTGCGATATTCGGCGAGGCCGGTGAGGCCGTCCACGTCGGTGACCCTTATGCCGGCTTCCTCAAGCGGCTCGATCAGCGAATAGGACAGCCATTGCGAGAGCTTATGCAGCGGCACGAGCCCGTCGGTGGTGTCGTCGCGTCTAATCGCCGGGTGGCGCCAGCAATCGCCGAGATCGACGCCGTCGATCCGAAGGCGGTCTGCCCAGATCGGACCGAGCGCCTCAAGCAAGGCTTCGAGGATCGCGGGGGCGGGAAGGGTGCCGTTCCGGGCGCGGGCGGCGAGCGTGTCGTAGAGGCCGCCTGGACGCCCGCCCGGGAACAGGTCCGGCCGGGCGCGCACCTGCGCGCCGAGGCGGCGGAGCAAAGCGGCGCGGCCGTCGAGGCCGGCCAGCGGACTGTCGTCCGAGGCCTGGAAGGCGCGGGCGAGGCGGGCCGCGTCGAGGCCGGTCAGGTCGTCCAGCTCGCCGGCTTCCGCCATGCGCTGGCTGGCGACGGCAAGGCCTTCGGAGCGGGTATAGGTGCCGCCGCTCACCGGATCGACGAAGCGCCAGCCGGGGCCGGTGCCGGCGTCGAGCAGCACCGAGAGGATGACGAGATCGAAGGCGGCGCGGGCCCGTTCCGCCGGATCGCCCTCGGGCAGGCGCGGCGGGCCGGCAACGAAGTGCCGGGCGCGGGCGTGGAAGGGGATGGCGAGATCCGGATAATTTTCGCAGGTGACGGCGGCGGTGAGATCGGCGGCGTTGGCCAGCCGGTCCAGATCGACCCGCCAGCCCGCGACCTTCCCCGCCAAGGCGAGGTCCAGCATTTCGTGGGCCCGCTCGCGCACCGCGGCGGCGTTGAGGAGGGAGCGGATGTCCGACGCGGCCGTCATTCGCTCCTCCCCGGAACGGGGAGGGGGCCCGCGACGCGAAGCGGCGTGGTGGAGGGGGCCCGGCACGGCGAGAGGCTCGGGCCCCCCTCCACCATGCTGCGCATGGTCCCCCTCCCCGTGCCGGGGAGGAACTCAGACGCGATCATCGCCTAGAACTTCCCGAGGTCGCGGCCGACGGTGCTCTTGAGCTTCTTCTTGCTCGGCGCGCCGGCGGGCGTGAAATAGCCGGCGGCCTTCTTCGCCTCCATCTCGACGCTGGCGTCGGGCGGGATCAGCTCGTCGGGGATGGGGACGCGCTCGATAATCTCGATGCCGCCACCGGCCAGCGCGTCATATTTCATGTTCGACATGGAGACGAAGCGGTCGATCCGCTTGATGCCGAGCCAGTGGATGATGTCCGGCATCAACTGCTGGAAGCGCGCGTCCTGCACACCGGCGACGCATTCGGTCCGCTCGAAATAGGTTGCCGCCTGGTCGCCGCCCGGCTGGCGCTTGCGGGCATTGTAGACGAGGAACTTGGTGACCTCGCCGAGCGCGCGGCCTTCCTTGCGGTTGTAGACGATGAGGCCGACGCCGCCGTCCTGCGCCTGGCGGGTCGCCTCCTCGATCCCATGGGTGAGATAGGGGCGGCAGGTGCAGATGTCGGAGCCGAACACGTCGGAGCCGTTGCACTCGTCATGGACGCGGCAGGTCAGCACCTTCTTCTTGTTGCCCAGATATGCTGGGTCGCCGAAAATATAGAGCGTCATGCCGCCGATCGGGGGCAGGAAGACGCTGAGATCGGAGCGGGTGACCAGCTCGGGATACATGCCGCCGGTCTGCTCGAACAGGCAGCGGCGCAGGTCCGATTCCTTCACCCCGAAGCGCTCGGCGATGCCGGGCAGCCACCAGACCGGGTCGACCGCGATCTTGGTGACCGAGACGTCGCCGGCCTCGTGCACGATCTCGCCGTCCACGTTCAGGCGTCCGGCCTCGATCGCGTCCTGGATCTCGGGCAGGGTCAGCCGGGCCTTGGTGATCGCGATCGAGGGGCGGATGTCGATGCCCTCGGCGAGCAGATCGCCAAAATCCTGGGCGACGCGGTGGCCCCAGGGATCGAGCGAGACGATCTTGCCGGGCTCGCCCCATTGCTTGTGCGGGCCGATCTCGATGACCGGGGCGGTGTCGTTGAGGTCCGGCCGGGCGGACGGGTCCATCGCCCCCGAGGAAATGGCGAGCGCGCGGTAGATGGAATAGGAGCCGCCATGCGCGCCGATCGCGTTGCGGTGGGCGCCGGCATTGACCGTGGCGATGACCGGGCCGCGCTCGGCGGCGGTCGGCGCGCCCCAGTGGAGCGGGAAGCGGGCGGGACCGCGCGAGCCCGGGTGCGAGGTGAGGCGGATATGGCCGCTCTTTGCCTCCGGTGACGTCATTCGAAACTCCTGATCACAGCGACTTAATCGGACAGGCTACGCCAGCGTGAGTCGCCGCGCCAGCCCCCTTAGCTGGCAGGCTGCTGCGCCCGCGTGCGCAAGGCGGGGAGGGTGAAGACGTAGCTGTTCTGCGCCTGGGCGCGGTGGCAGGCGAGGCAGGCCGCCTGGTTCAGCCGCGCGTTGCGGACATGGGCGGCATCGAACACCGCATAGTCCCAATTGCCGTTGCGGAGCAGCGCCGGGACGGTCGCGCCCCAGCCGGCCTGCGTCGCCATTGCCGCATAGCCGGTGGTGGCCCCGCTCGCGTCGCGATTGACGACGACGATCACCGAGCCGTCGGGCAGGGGCCGGTTCGCGCGGGCAGCGGCCAGCGCGGTGGTATTGGCGTAGCGTTCGGCGGTGGCGCCGCCCTCGCCGGGGACGCGTTCGTAGGAGGTGAAGCCGGTCGGGAAATTGGCCGGGAAGGTCATCCGCGACGGGATGGCGGGACCTGCCGCAGCCGCGGTCGCACCATGGGCGTCGCCCGGCACCGCGGGATGGCTGCTCCAGTAAGCCGCATAGCCGGCAATGTCGGCGTCGCTGAGCTGGGCGGCGATGGCCTGCATGGCGTCGTTGTGCCGGGTGCCCGCCTTGAAGGCCTGGAGCTGGGCCGCGAGATAGGCCTGCTGCTGGCCGGCGAGATTGGGGACGCGCGGATTGCGGCTGATCCCGTTCTCGCCATGGCAGGCCTGGCAGGCGCTGACGTCGACCGGCACGGAGGGCTGGGCAGCGGGTGCCTGCGCCGGCTGCTGTGCGGCGGGCGCGCGCGCCGCGAGCCCGACACCAAGCGCCGCCAGCGCAACGCCCAATGAGATACGTGCCGCCTGCATAACCCCCCCCCTTAACCTGTGTTTGGGTGCGGCAATACACTCGGCCGCGGCCGCGGGCAATCAGACCGTGCCCGTCACGTTCTCCAGCCCCAGCCAGCCGGCCATCAGCGCGAGTTCCGCGGCCAGCCGCTCCCGCGTTTCGGGCGGCGCGCCCTCCTCATAGGTCGTCTTCTGGACCAGCAGGCGGCCGTTCTGGCGGTCGCTCTTCAGGTCGACGCGGGCGACGAGGGCGCCGTCCATCAGGAAGGGGAGGACGTAATAACCGTGCTGGCGCTTGTGGGCGGGGGTGTAGATCTCGATCCGGTAGCGGAAGCCGAACAGCCGCTCGGTGCGGGCGCGCTCCCAGATCAGGGGATCGAAGGGGACGAGCAAAGCCTGGCCCGTGATCCGGCGCGGCTGGCGGGCCTCGGGATGGAGGAAGGCGGGCTGGCGCCAGCCCTCGACGGCGACCGGGAGCAGGCGCCCGTCCTCGACCAGGCTCTCGACGGCGCGGCGATTGGCCTCGAGGTCGAGCCGGAAATAGTCGCGCAAATCCGCCATCGTCGCGACGCCCATCGCGCGGGCGGCGATCTCGACCAGGGCCCGGTGGGCGTCGGCCGGTTCGGGGGTCGGGAGGGCCAGAATCGCGGGCGGGATCACCCGCTCCATCAGATCGTAGACCCGCTCGAAGCTGCCGCGGCGGGTGGCGGTGGTGATCCGGCCCGACCAGAACAGGAACTCCAGCGCCTGCTTGGTGTGGCCCCATTCCCACCAGCCTCCGCCCTTGCGGGCTACGGCTGGCAAGCCAGCCTCTACCTCTGAAGCGGACATCGGCCCTTCGGCGCGCATGCGCTCGAGGACTGCCTCGGCCTCTGGACGGCGCTCGTGGGCAAAGGCGCGCAGGCTTTTCCAGCCGCGCTCGCCCCGCGCCGCCTGGTCCATTCGCCAGCGGAGCAAAGGATGGAGGGGCAGAGGAAGCAAAGAGGCTTCGTGCGCCCAATATTCGAACAGCCGCCGCCGGCTCTTGCGGCCCCAGGCGGCCTCGTCGAGCAGGGCCCGGTCATAAGCGCCCAAGCGGGAGAAGGCGGGCAGATAATGGGCGCGGGAGAGGACGTTGACGCTGTCGATCTGGTGCAGGCCGAGCCGGTCGATCGTCCTGGCGAGATGGAAGCGGGTGACCTTGGCGGGGCGGGGCGCGCCGAAGCCCTGCGCTGCAAGCACAATCTTGCGGGCGGCTTTCAGGGAGAGGTCGTTCGAGCCGCGCGCCATGACGATATCAGAACAAAATGGGAACCAACTGTCAATGCGCGTAGTCGAAGAAGGCGGCGTCCTCATAGCCGATGCCGTCCAGCCGCCACCCATTGCTGTCCCGCTCGACGATCGCGGTCACGAACAGGATTGGCGCGACGTCGCCGGTCGGCGGTGTCCAGCCCACATTGGTGCGCCAGACGACGGCCATCCTGTGAACGTCAGGCGGCAGGCAGGCGTTGAAATAGGGACGCCCGTCCGGCTGCATCCATACCGAACCGGCAAGCCGGAGACGCTTTCCCTCATAGGCGGAGGGGTTTTTGAGTACGTTGCAGGCGTCGGCCGACTCTGCCCGCTGGCAGCTTGGTAGCAACGCCAACGCCGCGAGCAGGAGCAGGCGAGCGGTCATGCGGTCACGCCGCTCGCGGCGGTCGCTGCCAGCCGGGTCAGCGCCTGCATATGCGCCGCGAAAGCGGTGCGGCCCGCTCTCTTTCCAGCACATTGGGATCCTAAGCTTAGAATTCCACGTGGACAAGTTGTCGCG
>JADMIO011827278.1_pt1 | contig 12708 bp, 9 predicted proteins | sample 8958161 | NCBI WGS metagenome assembly JADMIO01 (sample SAMN16585339, study PRJNA669376) | soil metagenome | isolation source: Crop rotation soil | place: USA: Cullars Rotation, Alabama | collected 2011 | reverse complement strand
CTTTCCCCTCCCCTCTGCGTTCTGCATTCAACGCCGCCTCAGAAAAGGAGGCTCTGATGCGTCCCGTCGCTGCGGTACTTCTCCTGCTCCTCGCGTCCTCACTTCCCGCCCAAACCGTCACTCTTCCGCTCACCGACTACGACAAGCTCCGCACTCCCTCGGCTGACAACATCACCGTCGTCGACACGCTCCGGCTCTCCGGCTCCTTTCGCAATCGCGACCTCGCCGTCACCTTCATCGGCAAGAGTGTCGGCGCGCGTAGCGCGACCGCGGTCCTCCAGGCGGGAGGCGGGCTCGCGGTGTGGGGGTGCAGCGGCAACGCGCTCATCAGCCGCGATGACGCGTCCTTCCGCATCACGCCGCTCGCGCCCTCGTTCGAAGCGAAGTGCCACATCTCCGCCGCGGGCAGCGATCGCCTCGAGCTGACCACCACGCGCGACGTGCTCGCGGTCGAGTCGAACGTCACCGACGGCGAGCTCGCCGCCGCGAGCGGCGCGAACGTCTACTCGCTCGTGCGGCAGAGCGGCAGCGCGGAGAACCTTGCGCCGACCGCGACCGGCCACTACCTCATCACCCTGCTGCCGGATGAAACGCGCTTCCAATACCGCATCGACGTGCACAATCCGAATCGCGGGCGGCGGCCGTTCGAGGTGCGCCTGCAATCCGGCGAACATCTACAGCAGGTAGACGCGGACGTCTCGTACGAGATGATCGACGGTTTGTACCGCTTCGACCTCCCGCCGGGCGACCGCACGCTCGTTCTCTCCGGCCAGCTCGCCAGCGATCACTTCACGCCGCCCGTCGACGCGAGCCTGCAATACCTCGCCATCGAGAACCATCCGATCATCCGCCCGAAAATCACCGGCGCGGTGAAACGCATCAGCGTGGGCGAGACCGGCGTCCCCATCGCCTTCCGCGGCCCGCAAGCCTTCCTCCTCGGCAAAGGCGAAAGCGTGCATTGGGAGAAGACGAAGCTCGAGGCGCTGCACACGGTCAGCTACGCGCTCAACGGCGTGCACCACACCTTCTTCATCCCCGCCGAAGGCGCGATCCTCGGCGAATCGATCTTCGGCATCGACAACCAGGGCGCGAGCGACATCAAGCTTCCGCTGCACCCCGAGCCGACGTTCGTCAGCGTGCAGAACGAGCCGCTGCTGATGACGAAGGACACCGACGGCACGCTCACGGTTCCGCTCTCCGCGGGCAAACAAGACGTCCTCGTGCAGCACCGCCAAACGCTTCGCCGCTTCTTCGGCTTCGGCATTGGCGACCTCTCCGTGCCACAGATCGGCGTGCCGGCAACGTCGCTCTTCGTCGCGATCAACTACCCGCGCCAGTGGACGCCGCTCGTCGAAACGTTCTCGACGCGCTGGCGCTTCTGGAGTCCGGACGGCATCAGCGTCGTCATCGCCATCGTCGTCTTCGCGTGGTGCGAGCGCCTCCTCGCGTGGCTCCTCATCGCCAACAAGCGGCGCCGCATCACCATCGCAGCGCTCCTCGCGATCTCGTGCGCCGCGTTCGCGCCGGTCTTCATCGTGACGATGATCGCGTGCGCGCTGCTGACGATCGGCTGGCTCGCGCAGGCTCTCAAGCGCGAGAAGTGGACGCCGATGAAGGCGCTGCTCGCGACGTGCGTCACGATCGCAGCGGTCGGCGTCTTCCTCTATGACCTTTCGACGCAGACCAGACTCGACAGAATGATGACGGTCACCGGCAGCGGGGGCCTCGCGAGCGTTTCGGAGCCGTTCTCCCTCAGCGGCGAAGCGAAGCAATACGAAGACGAAGCCTCCGCTCAAACGAACGCGATGCAGCTCAACTACTCCTCTTCGCGCGCCGACGCCGCGAAGAAAACAGCCCAGGTGTACCAGGGCCTCCCCGCGCGCTTCGACATGCCGGCTGGCAGCCACCACAGCTACTTCGGACAGGAGATGCTCAGCGCCGACCGCCCGCATCACATCCGCGTCGTGCTGATCTCCTCGTCGCTCATCTTCGCGATCGAAGCGCTGCTCCTCGCCATCGCACTTGTCGCGTTGTGGCGCGCGCGCAAGGAGCTCGCGAGCGGATTCGCGGCGCGTTTCCCGCCGCGCGCGATCGCCGGCGAGCTCGCCGACGTCCCGGCCGGGGCATAGCGTATTCTTGCGCCGGGCATGCTCCGGCGATTCCTTCTCATGGCCGCGCTGGCGTTCTACGCCGTCAGCGCGGCCGCGCAAGTCGAGCGCGTCAAAGCGCTTATCGAAAGCGGCCAGAAACACGAGAAGGCCGGCGAGCTCGAACAGGCGGAACGCGACTACGTCGCCGCGCGCGCGGAAGCGGAACGCATCGACTCGAAGAGCGCGATCGCCGAAGCGTCAGGCTCCCTCGGATACCTGCAGTACTACCGAGGGGATATGAACGAGGCGCTGGCGAACTTTCAACGAGCGTACGAGCTCGCGAGCGCCGCGCACGACGCGAAGGGTCGCCGTACCGCGCTGATGTACATCGCCCACGTGTACGCCGACGCGGGCGTTGCGCAGTACGACCGCGCGCTCGAGTACTACCGGCAACTCCTGCCGGAGCTCGAAGCCGCCGGTGATGCGCCCTCGATCGCGAACACGTATTTCGACATCGCCTCGACGTACGACTCGAAAGGCGACTCCGCCACTGCGCTCGAATGGTTCCGGCGTGCACTCGCCGCGGAGCGCGCGCTGGGCCGCAAGGAAGAGATCGCGCAAGTGCAGCGGTCGATGGCGATCTCGCTGCGAAAGCTCGGACGCTACGGCGAGGCGATCCCGCTGCTCGACGACGCGCTGCGCACGTTCACCGAAGCGCATGACGACGATGCGGCAATGGCCGTGCGGCAGTCGCGCGGCATCGTCCTCCGCCACCTCGGCCGCTTGAGCGAAGCGATCGCCGACCTCGAAGCGACGCGCGCGTGGTTTGCGAAGACCGACAACACGCGCTTCCTCGAGAAGAGTCAGGATGAGCTTGCGGCAGCGTATTCGGACGCGGGGCGGTGGAAGGATGCTTACGCCGCGCGGACGGAGCACGTCGCCCTGCAGCGGAAGCTCGCGGACAAACTGCGCGAAGAGCAGACCTCGCGCATGCGCGTGCAGTTCGACAGCGAAAAGAAAGAGCAGGAGAACCGCGCGCTCGTGACGCAGAACGAAGCGGCGGCGCGCATCCGGCGATTGCAGAGCGGCATCCTCATCTTCACCGCGCTCGCGATCGCGGTTCTCGCCTACTTCGCCTATCGGCTGCGCAACATGAACCGGCAGCTCACCGACGCGCAGGAAAAGCTCGCGCGCTTCGCAGACGCCTCGGGTGAAGCGCTGCGCGACGTGCGCGCCTGGTCGCGCGGCACGGCGGCCGAGCTGGCGACGACGATTCGTGCGAAGGACATCTCCGTCTTCATCACGAGCGGCCGCGACCTCGTGCCGCTCTCCGCGACGACGACGCGGCCGCCGAGCCTCGACGAAGTGGAGAGCCTCTCCTACAAACACGCCCAGATCGCGGCCTCCGGCAACGCCCTCGTGCCGGCTCCGGGGCTCACGGGAAAAGTCTTCGGCGCATTGACGATCAGCGGCAAGACGACGCCGTGGAGCGATTCCGAGCGGCAGCTCATCAACACGTTCGCACATCAACTCGGCGGCGCGCTCGAACTGCAACAGGTGCGCACCGACCTCGCCGAAGCGCGCGAGCGCAACCTCGCGGCGCGGCGGCAGATGACCGAGCGCGGCATCCGCCTGCTGCACGTCTGCCACACGTGCGCGCGCTGCTTCGACGATCGCGAGACGCGCTGCCCGTTCGATGACACCGAGCTCGATGGCTCGCGCATCCTCCCCTACCGCATCGCCGCGCGCTATCGCCTCGCGCGCGTCCTCGGCTCGGGCGGGATGGGCGAAGTGTTCGCGGCGCGCGACGAGCGGCTCGAGCGCGACGTCGCCGTCAAGGTGATCAAGGCCTCGCAAATCGATGCGAATGCGCGTTCACGTTTCGATCGTGAGGCGCGCGCGGCGGCGCGCATCAAACATCCGAACGTCGTGTCGATCTACGACTCGGGCGAGCTCGAGGAAGGGTCGGCGTACATCGTCACCGAGCTCCTCGAAGGGCGCGACCTCAGTTACGTGCTCGACAAACATGGCCGCGGGACGCCGAAGCAGGTCGCGCAGCTCGTGCGGCAGGGCGTGGCAGCGCTCGCGGCGGCGCACGCGGCGGGACTCGTCCATCGCGATGTCAAACCGGCGAACCTCTTCCTCGCCAACGGACCGAATACGTTCGCGGTGAAGCTCGTCGACTTCGGCATCGCGAAGACGCTCGAGCTCGAGGCGCAGCTCACGCAGACGGGCGCCATCATCGGCACGCCGGCGTACATGGCGCCGGAGCAGCTCACGACCGGCGTGTGCGACGCGCGCAGCGACTTCTACTCGTTCGCGACGGTCGCGTATGAAGCGCTCACCGGCGTGCGCGCGAGCGGCGACGCGGGCGGTTTCGCGGCGCTGCTCGACGTCATCGCCACGGGCATCGCATCGCCGTCGAAGCATCGCCTCGGCGTGACGCCCGGCATCGATGCGCTCTTCGCCTCTGCGTTCGCGAAGGATCCGGCGCAGCGTCCCGCGAACGTACGCGAGTGGGCGGAGAAGCTCGCTGACGAGCTCGAGCGCCTGCCGGCGACCGAGCGCGGATGGCCGCAGCCAATCGTCGCCGGTGCGAACGACGACACCGTGATCCCCGACGCGCCGTCGTCCGAGCTCACGCCGACGATGCCGCTGCAAAATCCGCAGACTTAAGAACGCCGCGCGGCTTTCTGGTAGCGTTGCCCGCCGTGACGAGGACGCTCCTCGAGGTCCTGCAGCAGCGCTTCCCCGATTCGTCGAAGACGACGCTGCGCAAGATGCTGCAGTCGGAGCGCGTGCGCGTCGGCGGCATCACCGAGCGCGACGCCAAGCGCGCGATCGATGACGAAGCAGTCGTCGAGATCGCCGGCAGTCGCGAAACGCGACGCCTCGACCCGCGCGTGCGCATCGTGTTCGAGGACGACGAGCTCATCGTCGTCAACAAAGCAGCAGGCATCCTCACCGTCGCCAACGACGCCGAAAAACGCCAAACGGTCGAAGCAGTCCTCGGTGCATTCCTGCGCCGCGACGTGCACGTCGTGCAGCGACTCGACTACGACACCTCCGGCGTCGTCGTCTTCGCGAAGAACGCCGACATGCGCGCGCGCCTGCAGGAGCTCTTCGCCGCGCACGACATCGAGCGCATCTACATCGCCGTCGTTCACGGCGAGCTCGATCCACCCAGCGGCACGTTCCGATCGCTGCTCGCCGAGGATCGCGAGCTGCGCGTGAGCAGCGTCGACGACGGCGGCAAGGAAGCGATCACACACTACGCGACGATCGCGGCGGGCAACGGCTACTCGCTGCTCGAAGTGACGCTCGAGACGGGACGCCGCAACCAGATCCGGGTGCATCTGTCCGAAGCGGGACATCCGGTCGTCGGAGATCCGATGTATGGTCATGCGGAAGAAAACCCGCTGCGCCGGCTCGGCCTGCACGCGAAGCACCTCGGCTTCGTGCATCCGCGCAGCAGAAAGAGGATGAGCTTCACCGAGGAGGCACCGCAGGAGTTCGCGGGGCTTCTCAACCGACGATGATGACGAGATTCGTTCGCAGCTCCTTCGCGGCGGCACTCCTGCTCGCCGCGGCCTCCGCCGGCGCGGCACTCGACCCAACGCTCCTCGGCGATCTGCACTGGCGGCTCGTCGGTCCGTTTCGCGGCGGACGCGTGCTCGCCGTGAGCGGCGTGCCGGGCGAGCCCGAGCACTACTACTTCGGCAGCGTCAACGGCGGCGTGTGGGAAACGCGCGACGCCGGACGCACCTGGTCGCCGATCTTCGACGAGCAACCGGTCGGCTCGATCGGCGCGCTCGCGCTCGCGCCTTCCGACCCGCGCATCATCTACGTGGGCACGGGCGAGGCGGACATGCGCTCCGACATCGCGCAAGGCGACGGCATGTACAAGTCCGTCGACGGCGGCCGCAGCTGGAAGCACCTCGGACTCGACGACTCGCAGCAGATCGCGCGCATCGTCGTACACCCCACCGATCCGAACACCGTCTTCGTCGCGGCGCTCGGACATCCGTACGGACCGAACTTCGAGCGCGGCGTCTTTCGCTCGAACGACGGCGGCACGACGTGGCAGAAAGTCCTCGGCAACAGCGCGGACGTCGGCGCGGTCGACGTCATCTTCGAACCCGACAATCCGCAAGTGCTGTACGCGGCGATGTGGCAGACGCGGCGCACGCCGTGGAGCGTCTATCCGCCGTCGAACGGACCCGGCAGCGGTTTGTACAAGTCGACCGACGGCGGCGCGACGTGGACACCGATCACCGGCCATGGATTTCCGGAGAAGCCGGGACGCATCGGCATCGCCATCTCACCCGCCGCGCCGAAGCGCGTGTACACGGTCGTCGACGCGCCGCAGGGCGGCATCTATCGCTCCGACGATGAAGGCGCGAGCTGGACGCGCGCGTCGAGCGACGCGCGCGTGTGGGGACGCGGCTGGTACTTCGGTGGACTCGCCGTCGAGCCGAACGATCCCGACGTCGTCTACTCGTGCAACGTCAACCTCTATCGCAGCGCGGATGCTGGAAAGACGTTCGCGCCGGTGAAGGGCGCGCCGGGCGGCGACGACTATCACTCGCTCTGGATCGACGCCGAACATCCCGACCATCGCATCCTCGGCGTCGATCAGGGCGCGGTCGTTTCGCTGAACGGCGGCCGCACGTGGAGCTCGTGGTTCAACCAGCCGACCGGGCAGTTCTACCACGTCGTCACCGACAACCGTTTCCCGTACTGGCTCTACGGCGCGCAGCAGGACTCGGGAGCTGCGGGCGTGCCGAGCCGCGCGTCGTCGATCGACGGCATCAACATGACGCACTTCCGCGAGATCACCTCCGGCGGTGAAAGCGACAACGTCGCGCCCGATCCGAAGGACCCCGACATCCTCTACGGCGGCCGCGTCGAGAAGTACAACCTGCGCACCGAGCAAACGCAGTCGATCGATCCGACGCTCGCGTACCTCGAGAACGATCGGCGCACGTGGACGCTGCCGCTCGTCTTCTCCGCGCGCGATCCGCGCGTTCTCTACTTCGCGAATCAGAAGCTCTATCGCACCGAAGACGGCGGCTCGCATTGGGCGCAGATCAGTCCCGACCTCACGCGCGAGAATCCGGGCACACCGGCGAACCTCGATGCGACGACCGCGGCGCTGCATCAACAGACCGGCCCGCGCCGCGGCGTGATCTATGCGATCGCGCCATCGCGCACGGAGGATCGCGGCGTGTGGGTGGGGACGGACGACGGCCTCGTGTGGCGTACGCGCGACGACGGCGGGCATTGGGAGAACGTGACGCCAAGCGCGCTCACGCCGTGGTCGAAGGTCGGCATCATCGACCCCTCCCACTTCGACCGCGACACCGCCTACATCGCGGTCGATCGACATCGCCTCGACGACTTCAAGCCGTACATCTACCGCACGCAGGACGGCGGCAAGACGTGGAAGCTGGTCGTCGCAGGCATCCCATCGACGTACTTCGTCAACGTGGTACGCGAGGACCGGCTTCGTCCCGGACTGTTGTACGCAGGTACGGAGCGTGGGATGTACATCTCGTTCGACTACGGCGAGAGCTGGCAGTCGCTGCAACGCAATTTGCCTGCGACCTCGGTGCGCGACATCGACGTGCATGGCGACGATCTCGTCATCGCCACGCACGGCCGCGCGTTCTGGATCATGGATGACGTCTCGCCGCTCCGCGAGGCGGCGGAGATCGCCGCGTCACCCGCCGAATACGCGCTGCTCAAACCGTCGACGGCGTACCGCGTGCGGCCGCAGGCGTTCGCCGGCACGCCGATGCCGAAGGACGAGCCGATGGCGATCAGCGCGCCGTTCGGCGCGTATATCGATTACCTGCTGCGCATCGCGCCGGCGCAGGCGGTCACGCTCGACATCTACAACGCGAACGACGAGCTCGTGCGCCACTACTCCAGCCTCGACGAGCCCCCGCCCGTCGACCTCGGCAAGCTGACGGTCGCGCCGGAGTGGGCGGCGACCCCGTCGACGCTCAGCGCCGCGCGCGGCGCCCATCGCTTCGTCTGGCCGCTGCGCTACCCCGCGCCGGCGATCCTGGGCGACGGCCGCCGTCCCGCGGAAGGCGTGTGGGCGCCGCCCGGGACGTACAAGGTCGTGCTCACCGTCGATGGTGCGCGTCTCGTGCAGCCGCTCACTGTGCTCCCCGACCCCCGCGTGAAACTCGACACGACTGCATACGCGGAGCAGTTCGCATTTGCCCGCCAGATCGAACAACTACGCGCGACGGTCGAGACCGCACTCGACGACGCCGAGTCGCGCTTGCCGAAGCTCACCGGCGCACCGCTCGCGCGCGCAGTGGAGATGGTGGGCCGCGCCGGCAACTACAGCGCGAACGTCGGCACCCCGAACGAGCCGCAGCCGACGACGAGCCTCCGCTTCCTCGCCGACGCACTGCAGCGCCTCTTCGACGCCGTCAACGGCGCCGACGCCGCCCCCACCCAAGACGCGCGCGCGAGTTTCGCGAAGCTGAAGCCCGCGGCGGAGGGGGCGGTGGCGCGGTGGAAGGAGTTTGCGGCGGGGAGGGAGTGAGGGGTGGGGTCGCGTGTTTGCGCGACGGGGCGCGGTTTGCGTGAGGGCGTAGTCGGTGGGACGCGCAGGTAGATGGACATCGTAGGGATGGATGGGCATTAAGGCCTAAATTAGAGTTAGCCCGACGCGAAGACGTGAAGACAATCATCTACCCGTTTCTTGTGCTTAGCGCGCTCGGATTCGTCTTGAGCCTCGTTTCGCACATAGCTGCTGTTCTCGGCCGGCAAGGACCGTTGGGTGAGAGCACTTGGCTTCTGCACGTCGGCATCTTCGTCGTGTGGATTCCGACCGTGCTGATCAGTCAGAGGATCACGCGGAACGCGAACCAGCCTAATTTCTGGAAGGTTGCGTTGCGAGGCGCGCCAACGTGGATGCGCTGCTGCTTCTACGGCGTTTGCATCTACGCAGTCGCCAACTTTGTACTGTTCATTGCAACAGATTCGAGTCATCAGCACACCTCCGCTACCGGCATGCCGCCATCCGTCGTGCGCGGCTTTTCAGGACACTGGCTCGCGTTCTACGGCGCAGCATTCGTAACACTCTATTCTGCCGCGCACATCACGAATTGGAATCCCACATGCCGAAACGGCCATAAGATTTCGCCGCTGGCAAATTTTTGCGAAGAATGCGGCGCGCGAATTCCACCTGAGGAGGGTGCAGCGGTCTGACTCTGGTTAGCAGCGGACGAAGTGCCGTTCGCTGGCCCGGCGCTTCCGCGCCGGCTCGGCGTAAAATTCATGGGTGTGGCTTCGGCACGTGAAGGCACTTCGCCGCTGAAACCAAGATCCGTTGGACAGACCGAACGATCCTTCGCCCAGGCTTCACGCGCAGGGCGACGTCGTCAAGCGCGGCAACGGCCGCGCCGCTAGGGTGTTTGCAACAGGGGCTTGGCCGTGAAGGTGAACTGCTGCTCCGTTGGGCCGGCAGCGCTTCTCGCGGAACAAGACCCCCGAGGTCGATAGCTCCAAAGATCATGCGGTCACCCAGCCATGCGGTTGCGTCGGCACTCACCTGACGAAGAGCGGGGCGCGTCCGAAAAGAGCCAGCCACAGGTTTGACGGCCTACTGCGCTGCTCCATCTCTCGGCGCAAGATCGGTCAGATCAGTAACTTGAGTGCCTCTGCGGGACCTGACGAACAGCTATACTCAATCCGTGGATTACGAGTGGGATCCCGAGAAAGACGAGATCAATCAACGCCTTCACGGCGTTTCGTTTGCAGAAGCATCCACGAGCGGATCTAAGAATATCGCAGGAACCGTACGGGACGAGCTTTTGCGGTGCATGAATTCAGGTTTAGGACAACCGGTTACACGTTGAACAATCGCCTTGTCATCGTTACACACACCGAACGCGTCGATCGCATCCGGATTATCTCGGCGCGAGCTGTCACAGCCAGAGAGCGTCGTCAGTATGAGCAAAAGCCCTAACGAATCGAAAGAGTTCGAGATCCCGGAGACCGATCTGTCCGGAGCGGTACGTGGCAAGTACTACGAGCGCGCTATCGCAGGCAGCAATATCGTTCTGCTTGAACCGGATGTCGCGCGAGTGTTTCGGGACTCTGCCGTTGTAAGCCAGGCACTTCGCGAGTACCTTAAGGAGCACGGCGTCCCTCCAAAATTGCCGGCGAAGAAAGCGGGCTAACTCAGCAGCCGACTCGCGGCCGTTCGGTGGCCTGGCGCTTCCGCGCCCCGTGCTCGCTGGATTTCGGGTGTGAGCGTTGCTGGCACGTGAATCCCACGAGCCGCTGAGCGAAAGAACGTAGACGGACGTGACTCGCCGCAAGAGCACCGCCGCATAGTTAACGCCGATTAGTGCCTCGCCGGATCGTACAGAGGCACCGCTACGGAGAACGTCGCGCCGCTCGCGTTGTTTTCCCACGAAATCCGCCCACCCAGCGCATCAGCCAGGTCTTTTGCGATCGCGAGACCGTAGCCGGAAGAAACCTCCCCGCCGGTAGGCTGTGCCGACAGTCGTCCGCCGCGCGAGAAAAGCCGCGGAGCCTCATCCGCACGGATACCGGGTCCACTGTCCGACACCGCGAGGATGCCTTCGTGATCCAGTTGAGTCTCGCGAACGACTATGGAACCGCCGGGCCTGGAGTATTTGACCGCATTCGACATGAGGTTATCGATCACTGCGCCAAGAGCGATACGGTCAGCCCATACCATCACGGGACGATCTATGACCTGGAGTACGAGCCGAATGTTCTTCGTCGCGGCAATCGGCTTGTACTCGTCGTACGCCGCCCTCGCCACAAGCGTGAGATTCACAGGTAAAAAGATTAGTTTCGGCGCATTCTCGTCCGAGGGAAGAATCAGCTGTCGAACTGCGGCCTTCATTAACTTGGTCGCCTCATTCAACGCTGTCAGGCGGTCCTGTGCATCGGGGATAGAACTCGCGCCGAGATCACGTTCCAGCACATGCGAGATCGTCGACACCACCATCAAGTAGTTGTTCAACGCGTGCGCGGCGTACGTCAGGCGATCGGCGTCCACCGCCGGCAGTTTCGCAAGCTGACCGAGCGATTCGTCGAGATCTTGCCGCGCATGTTCGATCGACTTGGAAAGTTCAGCTCTAATGTCCATGCCCCTCGAATCATACGCTCGTGGCATGACACGACGCCGATTCGCTGGCGCAGCACGGGACTGAACGCCTGCTAGTATGTCAGCGCACCGCGAACGCGACGTCGCACGACGTTCGGACGTCTGGCTCGACTATCGATGGACTTCAACCCACACAATCGCGTCGTCCAACTCTGTATGCAGGGGATGGAGAGGGAAGGCCAGGCCCAACCTGAAGAGGCGAGCCGGCTATTTCTTCAGGCCTGGAGCGACGCGACCAACGATTTCGAGCGATTCCTTGCGGCGCATTTCGTCGCTCGGCATCAGGCGAATGTCGCCGATCAATTGCAATGGCTGCAAACGGCCTTGCGGTTGGCGTTAAACGTCAACGACGAGAGTGTCGGCGCCGCGCTGCCTTCTCTGTACTCGAACATTGCCGAGTGCCAGGACAAGCTCGGCGACCACGCCAACGCGCAAGCGAATCGTGAGCTAGCGATCTCGTCCGATCATGCCCCATCCGACGGCGGCCCATTCTTCCACGGAACGAAAGCGGACTTACGGATCGGCGACCTACTGACGCCCGGTTTCGAGTCGAACTACAAATCCGACGTGATCATGAACCACATCTACTTCACGGCTTTGGTTCATGGCGCAGGCCTCGCGGCCGCATTAGCGAAAGGCACCGGCCGTGAGCGCGTTTATGTCGTAGAACCGACCGGCAGTTTCGAACACGACCCGAATGTCACCAACAAGAAGTTTCCCGGCAATCCGACCCGTTCCTACCGCACGCAAGCACCACTGAAGATCGTGGGCGAGGTCACGGATTGGGTACGACAGACACCTGAAGAACTGGAGAGATGGCGCGCGCGGCTGGCCGGCAAGGGACAAATCATCAATTGACAGGGCCGGCGTTCGTCCCGCAACGGTTCGCGGGCGTAGCATGAGTGTACGATCGCCGCATTACACGCGAAAAGCAAATGTACGAACGCAGACATCAGCGACTTCTTACCCGCGCCGAATTCGTTCGGCGCGTGATTGGCCACTTTCTGGTGGCCGTTCTGGCGCTGTGCATCGCTCTGGGAACCGGCGTGGCTGGTTATCACTTCATCGCGCGCCTCGGATGGATGGATTCGCTTCTCAATGCATCCATGATTCTCGGCGGGATGGGGCCTGTCACGGAACTCACATCAAACGCAGCGAAGCTATTCGCATCTGGTTACGCGCTGTTCGCAGGTCTTTTCTTTTTGGCAATGGCCGGCGTGTTGCTCGGGCCATTTCTCCATCGGCTCATGCACCTTTTTCACGCCGATGACCCCGAGTCGCAATGAGCGCGCCTGAAAACGCCGCATGCTCGTGCATCCATTCACGTGCGTGCGATTCGCGGCGTGCCGGTGAGCGTGAGATCCGTTAGGCGGACAGAACGAACACATCGAGACTTTCCAGCACATTGGGATCCTAAGCTTAGAATTCCACGTGGACAAGTTGTCGCGG
>JADMIO012610972.1_pt1 | contig 12709 bp, 6 predicted proteins | sample 8958161 | NCBI WGS metagenome assembly JADMIO01 (sample SAMN16585339, study PRJNA669376) | soil metagenome | isolation source: Crop rotation soil | place: USA: Cullars Rotation, Alabama | collected 2011 | reverse complement strand
CCCCCCCCCCCCCCCCCCCCCCGATATTCATAAGTAAGGGTTCCTAGTTATAGTAAACCACAAGAAAAATGCCAAATATATATTTATGTTCCAAAGTTGTCTGTTCAATATCTTTGAAACTCCTACATATCATGATGATAATTTAATAAACCTTATAGACCATTATGTTTCTTGGGCTGAAGAAAGAAGTCGAATAAATTGTTCTTGTAATATTGAAATCGTTAGCCATAAATATGCGATAACCACAATTTTTTTTGTATCGCAAAATGCGATACCAGGGTCCTTTTCTTGTATCGCATTTGCGATACCAAAAATTTTTTGCGACACCAGTCTATTAGAATTCGGATCCCGGTATTTAACCGACATCATCTCTGGATTAACTTATGATGGAGGTACAGATACATCAAAAACTATTGGGTTTGACTTCATATACTCAATTTCTTGTTTGTTTAGACCTGTTTGACCTTGGGATTTGAAATAGGATGTTGAAAGTGAATTGAAAACTTTGGGGAAGATTAACCTTTATTTGCCATCTAGGTGGTTTATAGGACTTTGAGGGATCCATACGCCTTTGGTGAATAGGATTTAAAGAATAATCTTGATTTTTTCTCTTCAAGTGAATGTTCCAGAATCAGGGTGTTTTTCATCAGAGAAAATGGTTACATCTAAATTACTAATTTCTTCTGGAATTGGCATTTTCATGCCATCAAGAATAGATTTAAGGGAATTGTACATAATATATTTTTTAAAAACTAGCTGATAATATCTTTTCCCTCATTTGTGTTAGAAAAAAAGAACCCTCAAATGAGGAAAATGCTCAAAGAGAACAAATTGCTCCAAATGAAGAAGAAAAAGCTTCCCACCATGAGGACGATGAATCTGAGAACAATTAAGAGCTAGAGGAGCTGGACCCTTAGAATATGAGTCTGAAGAAGAATCACTGAGCTGAAAACATAAATTTTCATCCTTAATTTCGTCCACCAGATTTTTACAAAAAGTTTTAAATTTTCGTAAAATCGTCTAAACATGAAGTCATTTTGTTCGCCAAGAAGATTGCTGATTACAGATCAATGCTTTATTTCAAATCTGTCTGAATCAAGCTTTAAAAAAGTTTTACAATTTAATTTTCAAAGTAAACTATTATCTCTTGATTCTATATCCAATGATTCTTGAGTACAAAACATTCATTTGATTGAAATCCAACTTTTATAGTTTAAAACATCTTTTTTGAAATTCAGCCTTCATGCAAGATGCGCCAAGACTTTTTTCCACATTTTTAATTCAGAATTAAATTTGACAATGGCTCAATTTCAAGTATCTGAAAACCACTTGCTTGCAGAAAAGCTGAAGGAAATATTTCAATCCGTTAATCAGTTCAAGCCGGGGAAGGCCTCCTGAACTCAGAATAAAGAGCTGCTTAGAAAGCCGAGCAAACGAAGAGCTCAAGATCCATGTCTGGATTGCTACGGAGAAGTAATATCATTTTAAACTTGACGAAGCAACAAGCTAAAGAACTGAAGAGGAAAAGAGGAGAAGGGATAAAGATCCCAAGATGAAATAGGATATATTTGAATAAGAATAAGAGAGATTTGCAACGGAAACCGGGCCTTGCAACAGAATCGGCTTTATTAAAAAAAGAAGTCTTGAAAAAATCTACAAGGAATTTTTGAAACAGGCTGAAAATTTTGACAGACTGGGAGACTGGGGAGTTTCCAGAAAAGCTTTATTGATGAAATAGAGTGGAAGGACATTTTTACTTTGATGATGGCATGGAAGGAAGCTGGAGCTATTTTTAAAAATATCAGACTCGATGACTCATAAGCAATGCAAAAAAAAAAAAAAAGATATTTTTCAGCTTGATATAAAGAATATTTTTCTTAAAATTTCTTAAATACCTCCCCAGAACAAAAGGTTTTATGATCATTATAGAAGAATTTTGTGATATTGAAAGAGGAAATTTAAATTAATCAATTATGGGTTTTAAATTTTGCAATGCCGTCAAAAAGATCGTATTGCGACAACCAAAAAAAACCTAGATACAAAACCAAAAAGATTTTGGAGCTCTGGCCATAAATATCGTAAGCTCGGCGTCTCCCAAGAGATATACCTTCCATATTTAATTTGATCTCACTATTTGTATCTGATAGTAATACAAGAATTGCCAACTCTCTTAATTGAAACTGAAATTTTAAACATAATATCCTCCCCCTCCCCCTCTTCTCTTCTCTCTTCAATAACTTATTACTTTAGAAAAGAATACAAGGTAAAATTTAGATCATAATGTTTTCCTCTTCAAACTAAGCAGAAAAGGAGACTGTAAAATCATCTTCAATAAAACTCAACTATTTGCGAACCATTCTTTAGAAATTAAATACCTTTGGGTAGTTATCGAAAGAGTCTCCTCTCCTCTTCCAAGTTATTTATCTAAAAAATCCCGATTTTTACGCTTGTACCCTGTAATCTCCCAATAATCTTCATTACTTAAAAAAGCTTGACTTCTTAATTGGTAGAACAATTTTTTGCAAGAAAAACTAAAGATTTTTGATTAAAAATATGGATAGGGAAAAAATAATTTCACAGAAAATCTTAAAAAATGTGAAATCTGAGAAGTCTTATATAGATGGTTTTCGAGATAACTGATCAAGAATAATTTCCAATACCTTTAAAAGTTTGAAAATATTATAATGCCTAAATGAAGGTATACATTTATTCTCCTTTCTGATCTGGTATGAATTTGAGAAACCCAAAATTATATTCTAAGGTTCTGCGATGCCTACAATAAAATCTTGCTTCTAAAAGCCTATCAGAAAATTTTATATCAAATTTGTTTAGGGTCTTAATTCATCCCTTAAAATCCTGAAAATATTCGTTGGATAGGTATACTAAATGTGCTCCTGGTAAGAGTTAATGCTTATGGAGTAATTACAGTACATTTTCACTTGATTTAAACATATTAACAAGGATTAGATAGCATTTTATGATTACCACAAGGAATTTTTTTGATTGGCAATATGACCCGAAATGCCGCTCTCAACTCAAGCAAAATTTGAAGCCTAATGACCAGGAAATTTCATTTTAAGAACACATCAACATTGGACAAAAATAAATTATCCAATGTAACGGACGAGATTTTTCGTCCAACAAAAGAGAACTGCAGTGTAGAAATATCCAATGATACCATAATAACCCATTCAAGATCTAAAAAGAATACCTAGAATTATTATTCTATCAAGGAAATCCTGTTGAACCTTGCTGGTATTATCCTTTTCTGGATTTATTATCATTTTAACTCCAGGACTTCCCTAAAACATTATTCATACAAATATTGAGTTTACAGAAAACTTCAATTCAGGATAAATTAAACTTTTCTGAGGGCACAACCATATTTAGAGGCAGGAATCATCCTGAAAGCTACTCTATTCGCATAGATATGGCTAATATGATAGCCCGGTAATCACCTCTAAATAAAACCTAAGAGAGCAACTTAACTGTTCTAATTTACTATAGTTTTCCTCCAAATTGATCTATCTAGAGCTGTTTTCCCGAATTTGATAATTCCATTTTTCCAAAATAATCCACCTATTGAAACTGAACCACAAATATACAGACTACAACTTTTGAAAATGACCAGTGAAAATTAAATGGAGCTCTTCAATAATAAAGAGAAATATACTTCAACAACATATGATATTTGATCAGAGTGGCCATCGTTCCTGATTTCTTTTATATTTGGAGGAGTTAGACCTCTTGTGAATTTTTGCAAATCTAGATTTATAAAAACTATATATCCTTCCAAACTTTTCAAGAAATTAAGTGCTCTTTGGATTTGTCACCTGTAATGGTAAAATTGAATTATATTAAGAAAATGCTATTTGAGTACGAATTGAAGATTAGAGAAGACTTTGTGAATTCTTATAGATCAGGTGCGACTCAAAAAGAAAAGAATAATGAGGAAGAGATTTCTCTCCCATTCAATAAATTATTGAAGATCTCTCATTAAGCGAAAGAAGTTTCATTACAACAAAAAGGGAAAATTTTCATTGATCTGATAACGCAATTAAAATATGAGGAAGAAATCGAATTGCTTGGAATTGAACTTGAAAAATACTTTTCAAGATCAAAGCAAGAGGAGGAATTAGAGGATGTAAGATTGCGATTCTCTCGATAAATTAATAGGCCAAGGAACTGGAAGGAAGTGCTTCTGAAAATGATGTTGAGAAGAATCCGTCTGAGGATGATTCTGGAGAGTAAGCCTCTTTTCTTAACCGATTGAATTTCATACAAACAAATAAAATTTTCTTAATTTTCTGTTATTCAAAATAATATACCTATTCAATTGGAGCAATACCAAATGCAATCGTTTTTTTAAACAACGCCAAAATACACTAAGTTATCGATTTGTTATAATAGAACTTAACTGTCTTAGGAATAATTCCCAACAAGAACCTCCTAAAAGATCCAGTAAAAGAATTGTAGCAAAGAAAAGAAAAGAAAGAGTTTATTCAGATTCAAATGTTCAACAGGTCAAGAACAATTCCAAGGAATTATTCTTGGGAGAAAAAGCAAAAGGATGATGAAAAGAAAATAAGTACTTCAGTTGTATAGCTATATAATGCAATTTTAATATTGTTTAAATCTTTTGTATCAAATATGAGAAATTTTCATTTCAAAATGAATGTATCTCTTTTCTTAGGGCCATATACCTTTATGGTATCTGAAAGAGGAATGTCCGGATATGTCCTAGAAAAATTTGCCCCAAACAGTCCAGAACATTTACTCGGACATGCCAGGCCATGTGTTTTATATAGAGATTGGCCTAGATCGACTCATTGAGGCCACCATGAAATTTTAGCTTTTTTTAAAGGAAAATTTTACCAATTTTTTTTTTGTCCAACACCTTCCAAGACATTTTTTCCTCTGACATTGGCGGGCACGGACATTCCCGGACATCCTAGTGTATTCTCCGACCTCTTCTTAACTCCAAAAAAAGGGTCTTCAGGAAACTTATCTCCTAATTTGGGGTAACCATGAAAAAAAGATGGGCCAAAAATTCGTCCTAGTTAAAAAGTTGAGTTTGTCCAAAAAAATCTTCTTCCATAACAGACAGGTTTGGTCTTGTGAAATTCAATTTTTTGCGAAAAATAAAAAATTTACAGAAACATAAGACAAGTTTTCTAATATCTTAATTTCATAAAGTTGTATCACATCTGGCTCTCAATATCAAAATAATTGGGATTTTAAATCACATGGGTTTAATTTTTAGAGGGGGTTATGCTTAATGCGTTTAATCATGCTTCAGGCTGGATCTAATGCGCTAAAATCCTGAGGTCCTCAAGGATTAGGCTTTTCATTTTCCTAATTTTTGTTGTTGTGCTAATATCTATCCTTCCTTCGAACTTAAGCTTCTATTGAAAGTAAACTCTTCCTGCATGCTATTGCTTTTTGGGCTCCGAACGAAGAAGCATTTTGGATGAGAAAATCCAATTCTCCTTAGGGGCGGGCTTAATTGTTGATTTACCTTATATAGTACTGGCCTTTAGGTTTTCCCCTGGTACTAAAATTTTATATCCAATCAATCTAAGAAAAAATACAACTATAAAAATAGTTGCGAGAGTATGACCACCTATAATATGTATTTGATTGGCTACACTCTAGCTTAGTTGCAATAAGTTGGGCTCAGAAACAAATTTAGCATACAAAATTTACCTATTTTCCCCTGCATTAGCTTTAAGCACAATTTTTATCGAATTTTTAAATCCCTTCAAATTGCGGAAGGAGGGGAGAACCTAAAGGCCAGTATGGTATATTGCTTTGAGGAGTATCAAGGCTTGAAGATTGTTAACGTTTGGGCGATATGTTATTAGAGGAATTAAAGAAAGACTTTAGTGGAACAAAGTACTCAAATTCTATCCATAATTTTTCTATACGTGGCAATGAAATTTACATTTTGGAAGTTCGGTTTCTCAAAACCAGGCTAAGAATACCAATCGTGTTGTGGGACTCAAATATTTGGAAGAAAAAACAGCAGGAGAGGAAATGTATAAAAAACTGGATATATTATTGATATCAAAGATCCTTGTCCTTCGATAGCTCTCTCTTTTTGAGTAAATCTATTCACGAACTTCCTTCAGAAGTCATGGAGTTTGTTGATACCCTTCATAATCACTTCTCTTATACTCATATGAAATCAGTATAGTGGATAGATTAAGAATTGTCAGTTTTAAAGGGCATGAACATGACTTTAGAGTCGACGTCTTTATCAATTACATGTATGACAAAATAGAATCGAAACAAAAAGAGAAAGAGAAAATTTTGGTTTTACGAAAAGATGAGCTATTTAAGTTCAAATTATTATATCTGTTACATATTATTAACAAATTTTCTTCAACAAGATCTTTCAAAAGCAAGAATTAGAAGTTCAAGATTTTTATGGAATTACTTAATGCATCAAGGAAATTGCATTATCGTTCTAAAAATACAACATGTTAGCAGAATAACTTTGCAATTTGAAACCTCATTCCTGACTGGTAGATAAAAATAGGATGAAAACTGACATAGAAATAATAAATGCATTTATCTTACAATTGGCCCTAAGATTGAGTTCTGTCAAAATCAAGATCACTCATTTCAGTCAGAGTTCAATAATTGAGTGGTATTCATTTTCTTCAAAATCATTGCAAAGCTTACTGAATTATTTCTCTATTGGGAACGACAGACTTAGAATCCTAGATTTTGCGACACTAAAGAGCATGAAAAAATGAAACCTCGTATATACAGTGGTCCACATTAGAAATGAGACATTTTATAGCACAATGGAAGTAATGAATTAACCCTATAAACTATATATCATTATGCTCGCCCAGGGGTCGGAACCAGCCAAGCTCAGAACTCCTGACATAAAAATCCGGACAATTTTTTTCTTCAGGGAATTCCGGATTTTTAATAGAAATTTTTTTGAGGCAAAATTTTTATCATGGAATCCAATTTTTTCCAAATCCAGACATTCCGGAGAATTCTGGACATTTTCCGAATCCTGTACTCGCCTATAGAAGCCCTCTTGACCTATGCTAAGGGGTTGGTGAACATATACTAAGTTAAGGGAGATGATAGTCAAAGAAAAATTGATAAAAAATGCACTAAGGAATATCTTCTTCAATGTTACTCCTTTTACAATTTTGATGGCAGAAATGGATTTTTAGCGATGGATTTCCCTAGGATGGGGTAGGGTCTTGCCCGAGATAGAATAGTTTTTAAGCTCATAAATAACAAAAATGCCATTGATGAATTGAAAATAGTGGAAAATTGCCTATCTTGAGATTTATCATAATGACATGTTCCTTAGGGTTTGTCAAAAACCTGTGAAAAATATATCATATCAGGGCTCTGTAACCTAGTATCAAAACATATGATAACCATATATCCTTGTGTTTCTACTAATGAGCTAAATAATTTTATCAGGGGCAATTCATATTCTAAATAGCACAGAAAGGGTTATTCAGTTTAGAAGATTTTTGGAAATTTTCTATATTAAATTGCATTTTTCATTTGATTGTGGCATTAGGGCAAATGGCAGGGATCAATAGGGCTAGCATAGGCGAGCATCATAATATATAGTTTATAGGGGCAATTCATTACTTCCATGGTACTATAAAAAAGTCTCATTTGAAGTGTGGAGGTCTGTATCAGGAGGGTAAGTGAACATTTGTGACCAAAAATTAAAGGCAGAGAGAAAGGGGGCCTGAAGGTAACTGTATTACATAACATAATTTATCAATGGTTTCTAGCCCTCGATATTGACAAATTCAAGGCTAAAAGATTAAACTTGAATGAAAAGTTCTCATTTGTCTCTGCTCTTGAGAAAAGGAAATTGATTGAGGAAATAAATTATTTGTTCTCATTAAATCTAAACTGGGCAATAATTAATTCAAACGACTCATCCATTAGATTATGCTACAATATTGAATATAAATCTGATACAACAGATGGAAATACAGGAGAGCATCATAAGCATTTTCTATTACTATCAAAGATCATCAAAGGTACTCATGTTATATGCAACTTCTTTCAGCAAAGGTGAACAAGACTTTTCTATTTTAAAACTATTAAAGAGTGGCATTCATAATCGTCTTGAGAAACATCCTATACATTCGTCTTCATCAAGAATACAATGATGATACAATATACCAAAACAAAAAAAAACAAAAAAATCAACAAAGTACCAAAAAAAGGAGCTTGGATAGTAGAATTAGTCCTCTCATCCCACTAAGCTATGAGTCTATTGGACACCCACATAGTAGAATTAGTCCTCTCATCCCACTAAGCTATGAGTCTATTGGACACCCAATAGTGAAAATTTTATTTCAAGTTTGAGAGGAAAAAATAAGTTTTGCATGGAATTCCATAGGAAAATTGAATATTTCTAAAAAGTTGTCAATTTTTTAAAAATTGAAATTACTCTTTTCTCACTTAGGAAAGGGTTCTAAGAGGAGCCTCAGGAGAGATAGGAATGATTTTGAATTTTATCAACTGAAATCCAAAGTCATCGACTGGGGGCAGCAAGGATTGGCCACAGGACGCCTTGGAGGACCCTTCAATTCATTTCCAACGATGACTACTTATATAGCAACGTGCAAATGTGTCTATTTCTGATATTAAAAAATATCACAACTTTAAAAAGAGCTCGAAAAATGCTCTTGAACATAATTAGTTCTCTAATTTGTCCTTAAATTATCTCCAGAGATTCTTCCAATCTCAAAATAATCTCTTTAAAGTCTCCGGAGATTTTTAGCAAGTCTCAGGGAGTCTCCAGAGAATTAACATTTTGTGCTGTATAGTGAGAATGTACATATTCTCTGCCTAATAGTAAAAAATTATATGAAGAAAGGGAGTTTCGAATATTCCAAGACTACAACCGAAACACTAATCACAAATTGTCCAAGTTAGTTGAAAAAAATAGATTAAAGACATAGGAAGATTGGCCTGCCAGCTTGTTGAATTTTATTCTATCACCAAGATAAATCTTTAAACTTTAAACGTAGAATTCAAAATAAAAGATAGCTGATCCAGTGTTTTCTAAGTTCTAACATTTGAGTGATCAGAAATGTCTCTTCAAGAAAAAGGTCGAAAAACAGAGATGAACGATCACAGTTTAGGACAGCTTTAAAAAACAAATGTCCGAAAAGTTTGGCAAAAGAATTACCGATAATATTAGATATTTGTCATAACCAGGGGTTTTTTTAAGGTAGCGTTTTGTAGGGTTTTAGGAAAATCCTAAAATTTTTAGGGTTTTTAAAATTTGTTTAGAGTAAATTTAGTACCTTACCCTAAAGTTTTTAGGGTTCTAAGAAATTTTTAGAGTACCTATAAAATTGAATAGTATAAATCTCATTTAAATTTTTAAAACACAATGAATACATTTAGATTACAGCCTTTCTTCTCTCCTTTTTTTTCTTCTCCAAAGACAAAAAATTTGGACAAACTCAAACTCCTTTAGATTCTCTCCATTAATGGCAGGGCTGATGTTGAATATGCTGACATGATAAGTCTAATTTAAATTTATTTAAAAATCAAATTTGTAGAGTTCCCCTAAAAATCCAAAATCTTAAAAAAACCCCTGCTCATGATCTAGTCAGGAGAGATCTAATCTTTAGAACTAAGACTGGATAATTACTGTATCGATATAATCATCATAGTATATATGTCCTTTCTTATATTGGAGTAGATCATTGTCAAAAAAAGTTAATGCTCAGGAATTTTGAGAGTGAGATCAATTGGGAGCATCAAACTCAACATGTAGAAGGAGCGTTATTGATATACTCTAGAGATGCCAATAGCATCTGCACCAACTCACTGAAGTATGAAGAATATAGAAATGGTAGAGAACCATACAAAATTTCAGCTACTTTTTATTCTGCAAATCCTGTCGGAGACAACTTGGAAAACATAGCAGTTCGTATGACTATGTCTGGATTAAATGCTCTTCAAACAGAAAATATCATTATTGAGGCCACTTATCCAAAAAGATGTGGGATATTACCAGTTATTATTCGAGATAATTTTGTTGAGATTCAAGCTTTTTCAAGAAGAAACCAACAATTATCGAATATATTGTCAACTCGTAAAATAAATATTTCAAGAATCGTATTCAAATTAGATAAAATCTTGGTCAAAGAGGGGAATCAAATTGACCAACATTTTTGGCGAAGATATAGGCTTTCAAAAAATCTCGATCAAAGAGGGGAATCGAATAACCTTAGACTACCAAATAGAAAATTAGCTGATTCTGTAACTCTAAGAATTATCACAGGCAACTAATTGTGAAGAATTCTTATCATATTTCTCGGTTCTGTAAATTCCGAAAAGAAGGGATTTCATATTTGAACATATTTGAACCAATACGAATTCAAAAATACTAAACTTACTTAGAATAGGGTTAAAATAGAGTTAAATAAGATGAGAATGAGATTAGAATGGGATCAAAACAGCGTCAGAACTTGAGTTAGGATCAAGTTACAACAAATTTAAACGCTTCACAGATATTCACAATCCAATTCTTTACAATATTCCAAGACTCTAAAATAAAAATCAAAATAATGAGTGCATTCACATTTATCACGTGGAAGAAAGTATTAATAGAATAAAATTAGTATAATGGATTGGTCTGCAAGGTCACATGATTTATCTTCATAGAGAAAATCTATGAAATCTATAATTCGAAGTTTAAACAGAGGCTTATTGCCAAATTGCCAAAAATGGATTCGGATTTCATCTGTTTTGTTTACTAAATTATATGGCCTAATTTTGATCCTTTCCCTTGCAAAACTCACATGAATCCTGGAATCTATATCTTTTCATTTTTTTATTTAGTTCCTTAGGAGAAGAAGCATATTTAAAGTTGATTGATTTGAGCTCTTTAGCTTTTTATTATACTTAGCAAGTCTGATTATTTAATATTATAGGGCCTTCTTCTTATCTTCTCTTTCCTCATTCAAATTAAAGAACCAAATAGAGTTTTCTAAAGAGGGCATATTTCTAACCATAACACTCTAACTCAATTCTAACTCGAAATTAACTCAAGTTAAACTTGGGTTTGACCCCATTTTAACTCTATCTAACTCAGTTCTAACTCTATTACAGTATAACTCCGAAAAACCAAACCAGGAAAAAGTATAATAATAAATATAAACATATTATTCAATGAGAATACTTTCATATTAATGGCTTCTTCATCAAGCATGCTTCCAATTAAGGCATTTAAATGCTTCTGTTCTTTTTTGATAAACTTTTTCAGTAAAAGTACCATCATGATGAGTAAAATCTACATCAGATGCATCTATAATAAAAGGACTTTTCGGGTGAATGTGGAGTCCTTCCTCACATATGTCTTACATCTTTCCTTCCTATAAGACCACATTTTCTTCAGCCATTCAGAATTGCTTCTTTGGTACGCCATTCCAAACCTCAAGTCCATCTTATGACCTACTCTCGATCAGGACCATTAAAGGTGTAAAGGATATCATTTTCTTTCGTAGTATATTGTTTTAGCTTGTTAACAAGCCAAGATTTGATTTGAGATTTAACTTTAGGTTTAACGCTCCGATTAGCAGAAACATTAAGAAGCTGGAGCACTGAAGTTGTTTCTAGCGGATGAATGAAAGTGAGAAATCTATTAACCTCTACAAAGTTGGTTATGACTTCTTTCATATGACTAAAGAAGTTTTAAAGTGGGTCCTAAATTTATAATCCCGTTTTGTAACCCCGATAATGTTGAAATCAAACTCTTTTATGAAATCCCAAAAAAGTTGAAAAAATATTATTAAGTTTTTTCGGGGTTAATCTGTATACTGTAGTGTGCTTCATAATTCGGCAGACCGTAAAATTCGGCAAATAAAAAAATTAGACATATGCCGAATTTTGAGGAGCCTGATAAAACTTGAGGATTTTCTTAATTTTTTTTTCAATTTAGTGATTAAATAAGTGAAATAAATATTAATTCATGATTATCAAGAAGATGTATTGAGCCTTATTAAGGATTTTTCAGATTCTATTATTTCCTCTAAATTAGAGTGTTTGGCGGGAAATATTTCTAGTAGTATCCACAGCTTTCTATATAAAATCCATACTCTTCCTATTCCCTTTTGATTTTGATATCCTCAATAGGGTTAAATGAAAGATTTTCTTCAGAATAGTTTTCATCTTCAGTAATATACATTTCTTCATCATTATCATTACTCAAATCTTCGCTGTCATACTCGAAACTGCTGTAAAGTGCTTCATAATTTGGCGAACCGAAAAATTAGGCATATCAAAAAAATGGTGTGCCGAATTTTGAGGATCTGCCGAATTTTGAGGACCCAAATTTTCAAAAACTCTGTGCCGAATTATGAAGCACATTATAGTAACTCTCAATTTTAATTCCATTCTAGCCCTTTTCGAGCCTTATACAAGCTCAGTTCTCATTAGTTTTAACTGGTTTTTAATCTCATTCCAACTCCAATCTAACTCGGTTCCAACTCAGGTCTAACTCAATTTTAACCATTTTGTGTTCAACCTGGAATAATTGCCATAGTTAATAATAAAATGCTCTACTGAGCGAAATATTTGAATAAGCACTCCTTCTTTTTTTGGCGAAGATATAGATCTTCAAAAAATCTCGGTCAAAGAGGGGAATCAAATTGACCGACTTTTTTGACGAAGATATAGGGAGGGA
>JADMIO010928702.1_pt1 | contig 12711 bp, 9 predicted proteins | sample 8958161 | NCBI WGS metagenome assembly JADMIO01 (sample SAMN16585339, study PRJNA669376) | soil metagenome | isolation source: Crop rotation soil | place: USA: Cullars Rotation, Alabama | collected 2011 | reverse complement strand
GCTGTCGGTGTCGGCGTTGGTGTGTCCTGCGGCAGGGTCGCTGTCGGTGTCGGCGTTGGTGTGTCCTGCGGCAGGGTCGCTGTCGGTGTCGGCGACGGCGTGTCCGACGGCGTGGGGCTTGGGGTATCGCTTGGCGTCGCTGACGGCGTGTCCGACGGTGTGGGCGACGGCGTGTCGCTTGGGGTCGCACTCGGCGTCGGCGACGGTGAGTTGGTTGGTGTGGGACTGGGCGATGGTGAGGGCGTCGGCGATGGCGTCGGGCTGGGGCTTGGCGTCGGCGAAGGGGTCGGTGTCTGCTCCGGGCCATTGCCTTCGAGCGAATGTTCCAGGTCGATGAATTGCGCCCACAGCCGGCCCGAGAACGACGCCTGGCTGCTGCCCGAACCAATGTGGATGCCACCGTTCGGCGCGAAGACATCGCCGATCCAGTCGGCCCCGCCGCCGTCGAAGAAGGCATTGTGCGAGTCGGTGTCGCGGACTTCCCACGAGACGTCCCAGGAATGCAGCGTCGTCGGCAGCACATCGTTATCGGCGTTCATGTGCATGTCGTCGCACACGAACACGTGCACCGGCGTCGCGAGAACGTTCCAGTCGACGCCGTTTCCAGTAATGACGTTCTGGAAGTAGTAGTTGCCGGCGGTTGTCAGGTTGATCGTGGACGCACCGCCAGTCTTGATCTGGCCGTAGGCGACGCCGGCCACAAGATTGAGCGTCAGGCCATTGGACGCGCCACCCTGATCCGGGCCACCAGTCGGGCAGGTGTAATTGGTGGCAGCAGGCAGTCCGGGGAAGTCGACTGTGTCGTAATGCGTGTCGCTGCCCACGGTCGCGCCGGCACCCAGGGTTAGCGTCGAACTGTTCTTACGGGTCAGGGTGCCGCTGATGCTGGCGCCGTTGCCCAGGTTTACGTTCTCGCCCGCGCGCGCATTGCCATTGATGACGGCGCCACCGTTGGTGCCGATCGCGCGGTCGGGGTGGCCGCCGTCGCCGGCACAGCACAGGTTCCCGTCCTCAGCACCGATCAGACCGTTGACGACCGAGTCAACGCCCATCCAGATGCCATGGACGCCGTACATGACGTAGTTGCTGATGGGCGGGCTCGCCGGCGCGGGGCCGCCGGTCGCCAGCGCACCAGCGGGAATCAGTCCCAGTGCGCCCGTCACGAGGATCGTCAGCGCCGCGGCAAGGAGGAGCCGCACCCGGCGCGCAGCGGCGCTGGGACGGATGCGCGGAGCCTTCATCGACTAGTCGTCGAGCTTCCTTGCCATTTGAACGACGCGCTGTTCCTGTTTCTTGGGCAGGAACATGAACATCAGGCCGGCCACGCTGGCCACGAGCAGCAGCAGGAAGGCATTGCTGGTCGGATCGGCCGGTGTCTGCGAACCCAGGTCCGGGCCGGACGTATTTGGCAGCGTCGGGGTGGGTGTCGGCGTGCCGCCAGTGTCGGGCAGCGTTGGCGTCGGGGTCGGCGTCGGTGTCGGTGTGTCCTGCGGCAGCGTCGGGGTGGGCGTTTCCGTCGGCGTCGGCGTCGGCGTGTCCTGCGGCAGCGTCGGGGTCGGCGTGTCAGACGGAGTCGGTGACGGCGTATCGCTCGGCGTCGGGCTGGGCGTGTCCGACGGAGTCGGGCTCGGAGTGTCGCTCGGAGTCGGGCTGGGCGTGTCAGACGGCGTGGGCGATGGCGTATCGCTCGGGGTCGGACTCGGTGTGTCCGAGGGTGTTGGCGACGGCGTATCGGACGGTGTAGGCGACGGTGTGTCGCTCGGGGTCGGGCTCGGGGTGTCCGACGGCGTTGCCGAAGGCGAGTCAGTCGGAGTGGGTGTCGGCGTGGGCGTCGTGATCGGATTGCACGCCTCAGTGCTGACGCAGCATTCCACGTAGTTCGCCATCGTGGGCGCGGCCTGGGTGCAGTCCGTTGTCGGCGCGCCGGGCGTAGTGGCCGTGTCGCCGTTGAATGGGAACGTGGTCCCGGTGGTGTTCGTGCTGACGCACGCCGTCAGCGTGATGACGCCCCTGCCCGTTGACGGCGCGGTGACGTTGATCGGCGGGATCGTGTCCGCGCCGGTGGGGCGCACGTCGCCGACGCCGTTGGTCCAGAGCACGGAACCCTGGAACGAGCGAACGTCAATCTGTCCGCCGTTGCCGAAGCCGCCACTCTGGACATCGTCGCCCGAAGCGAGCAGCTGGGCCGTGTTGAGACTCACGTCCGACCCTGCCTGAACGATGATGTGGCCACCGTCCGAACCCGCGTCAGGCAGGTCGGCGGAGAAGGCCTTGCCGGTGGCCGTGATGAGGTTCTTGGCCTTGACGGTGACCGTGTTGGGCGAGTGGTCCGAGCTGCTGGACGAGTCGGCGTGAACGACGTACGTGTCGAGATTGCCGGTCCGGCCAGTCACCGTGATGTTGTGGCTGGCCATGAGGTCGATCCATGAAGTCCCGGTTGTGCCGCCGGTGCCGCCCTCGTTGATGTCGGCGTTGAGCTCAGCGGTGTTGGTGATGGTCAGGTCGCGCGCCCAGACTTCGATGCAGCCTGTGGAGTTGTTGTCCTTGTCTGGCCGGTCGGCGTCGGCGCAGTGGTTGGCTGGGCTATTCGGGATGCCGTGCCCGGCGCCAGCTGATTCGACCAGGCCGCTGATGGACACGATGCAGCCGGCGATGTGCACCAGGTCGGCGCCGGCGTCGCGGCCGCGGCTCGAAATCGTGCTGGTGTCGTACTGAGTGAGCTCGCAGCCGCTATCGATCGTGATCGACGCGCCGTCACGACCCTGGGTCGCTCCGGTACCGGTGCTGCCGCTCAGAACCTGCGACAGGATGTCGCCGTGAATGTCTGTGGTGCGGCCAACCTTGATCGTGATGTCGCCGCCGGCGGCGCCGGCGTTGGCCTCGATCTTGGAGCCCGCGCTCAGGTTGAAGGTGCCGGTCCCGGGCGTGTTGGGGTAGTTACCGACAGTGATGTTGATGTCGCCGGCGTCGGTGTTGCCGAGGTTGGAGGAGATGATCTGCGAGGTCCCGAGAACGCTCAGATCGCCGTCGATATCAAGGGTGATGACGCCGCCTGCGCCACCTTGGGTCAGGTTGCGCGTGTCGACCGACGCGTCGGTCATCGTCATGTTGCCGGTGGTATGGATGGTGATCGGGCCAGCGGGGTTGTTGGGCGTGGGCACGCCGTCGTCCGCCTCGAGCACGGAGCCGCTGTCCATTGTCAGGTTGAGACCGGCGGCACCATCGATGTTGAGGGTGATGCCGGCGTTGCTCGCGTTGATGTGGGCCGTGCCGTCAAGGCGGACCGAGTGGTGGAAGTTGTACGTGCCCGTGGCGTTGACAGTGCCCGACACGACACACTCGGTGCCGTCCCAGGTGCCGAGCCCGCAACCGGCCTGATCAGCAAAGGCTGGGGGTGACAGATGGACCGAGTAGAGCGACACGCCAAGCAGAAGCGCAAGGGTGCCTGCGAGAACAACGCGAACGCGTTGCTGACCCCTGCTGCCGCGATATATGGCCCTGTGCCTGGACATGGTTTGAGTGGCGCTCCTATCAACCGGCTTGGTGCCGGTCGCACCACTCGGAACCACTCGCGCCATCCCACGCCCCCGCGCGCGCGAACCGAGTAACCGATAGTGCGGCTAAAAGGGGGTCCGGTCAAGTACTTCTGGGGATACGCAGGAGTACGTATGTCATATACGGCCCTGGAGCGGCCGAATAGCGGTGCGCCGGTGCGACAAATGGGGTACGCGTCCCGTAGGACCCGCATCCGGATACCGACTGGGCGCTTCGTAGCCGAATCAGTGAGGCTGCGGATGGCGTTTTGGAACCGCGTTCGCCAGTCTTGCGTTTAGACGTTGCACGCGGAGATCCCTCTCCTCCGCGCAACGGCCAGGCGAACACCCTCGCCTGGGAGGCCGGGCTAGCAGCGCTGGGGCGCTCGCCCGGCCTCTTCGTTTGTTCGGCGCGAGCTAGCGACTGGCGATATCCACGAGGTGCCGCGCGAGGCGTGCTGCCGAGCCCGGCGCTTTGCCGAGGAACAGCGACGGTTCAGTGAGCTCCAACTCGATCAGCAGGGGCTCGCCACTGGGGCCGGGGACGAGGTCGACCCGCGCGTAGGCGATGACGCCCGCGCCATCGGGGATAGCCGCCAGTGCAGCTCGTGCCACGGCCAGCTCAGCGTCACTGGCGACACGCGGTGTGATGACCTCTTCGGTATAGAGGTCAGCGACGACCTTGCGCTCAGCCGTCAGCATCGCGCCCTTGGTGATGGTGTGGCTGAAGTCAGTGCCGAAGAAGATCAGCGCTGCTTCGCCGTCAGCCTCGATCCGCTCGAGATAGGGCTGAAGCATCACTGTCTGACCGCCACCAACGAGACGCTCCGCGTGGTTCCGTGCCTGTTCCCGGTCGCCCGAATCGGAAAGATCGAACAGCCCGGCGTCGACCGATCCCGCACCGACTGACGGCTTGAGCACGTACCGACCCTCCGCCGGAAGTTCGACCGTCCGGCCCGGCTGCAGCCATTCAGTCGGTACCACCGGAACGCCGGCGGCCGCGAGATCGCGCAGATAGGTCTTGTCGGTATTCCAGCCGACGATGGCGGCCGGGTTGACGATGCGCGGCACCCTTTTGGTCCACGCCAGGAACTCGTCGCGGCGCGGGACGTAGTCCCAGGTCGAGCGGATCACGGTGAGATTGAACGCTGACCAATCGATCGTGGCGTCATCCCAGACCACCGCAATGGGTTCGACGCCGAGTGCGCGCAGCGGCTCGATAAGCAGTTGTTCGTCCGGGTCGAGATCGGGCAGCGCCGCGCAGGTGGCGAGGGCGATGCGTGTCATCTGCGCCTCGTGATGAAGATGGTCGCGGCGCCGATGACCAGGATCGTCGCGGCCAAGAGAAACGGACCGGGCACTCCGGCAATGGTGGTACTTAGTGCGCCTGTCGCCGGGCCGACGATGCCTGCGGCGTAGAGCGGCAGATAGACCAGGTTGAGCGTCGCCGATCGGCGCTCTTCGGGCACCTCGGTCGCGAGCAGGCTGAAGATCATCGGCCCGACGATCGCGTTGAAGGCGACGAACACGAGCACCGCCAAGGCAAGCAGCGGCAAGCTGGGCGCCCACGGCTGGAACGCGAGCGCCACCGCGCCACCGGCAAGGCCCACCGTGAGCACCGTGCGAAAGCCAAAGCGATCGCCGCTCATGCCACCGACCGGCGCGGAGACTGCGCCGATCAAGGCTGCGACGCCGGTCACGAAGCCGATCGAGCTCGCCAGTCCCGGTCCGGTGCCGACCAGCCCTTCCACGAGCACCGGCACGAACGGCCGGCTCATCTGGTTGGCCACGAATGCGATGAAGTAGATGATGAACAGACGGCGCACCGCGGGCTCTGTCAGGACTGATCTCACCGCGCCGTAGGCGAGCTTCACAACGCGGCCCTGGGGCACGACGCTGGGCCGGACTTCGCGCGTCAGGCTCACCAGCAGCGCGGTGCCAACCGACAGTGCGGCCGAAAAGCCGTAGACCGCCGACAGCGACAGATGCAGGCCGTCGACGATGAAGCCACCGACTAGCGGCCCGAGAGCGAAGCCCAGCGCGGTGCTCGAGCCGAAGAACCCGATGACCGCGCCGAGTCGTGGTCGTGGCGCCACGTCCCGGAGGGCCGCCAGCATCACCCCGGTGTTGCCCAGCTGCAGGCCCACGAGCAGCAGACTGAGCGCCAGTTGCCAGGGCTCGCGGCTCAGGGCGATGGCGCTGAAGACGACGGCCTCAACCAACGCGCTGCGGACGATGATCGCCTTGCGGCTGTACTTGTCGGCCCATACGCCCCACAGCGGCACGAACGGCGCGCCCACGACAAAGATGAGCGACGAGAAGATGCCGACGAATGTCAGTCGATCGGGGCCGGCGACGCCCATCTGGCGCAGGTAGTCCGGCAGAAAGGCGAAGACCTGGCCCATCCCCGCGGTTTCGACGATCGAGGTGACCCAGAAAATCGCGAGCAGGATCTTCCAGTCAGATCGCGGCGGCCGCTCTGCGGCTGTGGCCGCGGCTGGGACTGAGGCTGACGTGGCGGCACCCGGGCTGAGAGTCGGTGGAAGGACTGGAGCCGACACTCGGATTTGAACCGAGGACCTGCTGTTTACGAAACAGCTGCTCTACCGCTGAGCTATGTCGGCGCCGGCCGAAAGTTTACCAACGGGCGACCCTCGGCCCGCTATGGCCGAAATGGCCCGGTCGGTTCTCTGCGCTCTATCACTTGACAATGCATCAAGTCTTGATATAGTCCAGCGCATGGCAAGAGCAAATGCCGAGCAGGCTCCGCATTCCCCGATCAGTCGCACGGCGATGTTGATCATGTTGGCGATAGGTCCTGAGGAGCGTCACGGCTACGCGATCATGCAGGAGGTCGCGCGGATAACTGACGGCGCGACCAAGCTCGGCCCGGGCGGCGTGTACACGACGATCCGGCGGCTGCTGGACGACGGCATGATCGAGGAGTCCGACGAGCGCCCGGACCCCGACATGGACGACCAGCGCCGACGCTACTACCGACTGACCGGCCTCGGGCGCGCCGCCGTCACCACTGAAGCCAAACGATTGCAGAGCCTGGTCGCCGCTGCCCGTCCCTGGGCACTGTCGGCGACATGAGCGCGGCCCCGGGGGCCAGCGACCGTCTCTACCGCGGGTTGCTGTTGCTCTATCCCGCGGACTACCGCTCGCGCTATTCGGAACAGATGGTCCAGCTCTTCACCGATCAGAAACGAGAGGTGGGTGCCGCGCGTGCATGGCTGCGGGCACCGATCGACGTAATCACCACTGCTTTTGGCGAACACCTGAGGAGGAATCGAGTCGTGGCCCATTCGATGACCCTGCTACCGACACCTGCCGCGCGTCTGCTTGGCTTGCTCGGTGTGGTTGGAGGCGGTTTTCTGTTGCTCGGCTTCCTCGGGCAAGCTTGGACTCCAGACGTCTTCAACCTGCGCCTCGTCGCCTTCAACGTGGGTGCGATTGCCGTCGCGGCGGCCGCATACCCGCGTCACCGCATGATGAGTCGGAGACTCGCCCTTGCTGGATCGATCCCCGCCATCGTCGCCAACGCGGCCTATCTGCTGTTCATGCTCAAGCTCGTAGCCCAGACAGGCGAGCTGGGTCCGGGCGACTACCAGCCGATCGGTCAGTTCATTGCGACTGCGGCGGCCATGTGGCTCAGCGACGCCTGGTTCGCCTTGGTCGCTCTTCGCCTGGGAATGCTCAATCGCTGGTCGACGCTGGCCTTGCTGGTCGGGTCGGTCCTGGCGCTGCTGGGCATGAGCAACTTCGGCCTTCAACAGCCGGGGACGCTGCTGGAGAAGGTGATCCTGGGCGGGATCGGCGTGCATGGGCTGGCTTGGGTCTTGCTCGGCCTGGAGATTGCGCTGCGCAGGCGGCCGGCGCCGACGGCGACGGCCTAGATCACACCTTTCGCGCGCAGGGCTGCTACGTCAGAGTCGGCATAGCCCAGCTCTTCCAGGATCTCGGCCGAGTGCTCTCCAAGGAGCGGCGGCGCTGAGCGGATGGACGCCGGGGTCGCCGACAGCTTGTAGGGCAGGCCGATCTGCGGCACGGGACCAAGGGTTGGATGCTCCACCTCGACGCGCATCCCGCGCGCGACGGCCTGCGGTTGCTCGAACGCGGCAAGGACGGAGTTGACCGGCCCGCTCGGGACGCCAAGGGCATCGAGCCGCTCCAGCCAGTGCCCGGAATCCGCCTGGCGGAACGCTTCGGCCAGGATGGGTCGCAGCTGGGCGCGTCGGCGGACTCGGCCATCGTTCGTGGTGAAACGCTCGTCGGTGGCGAGTTCAGGCAGGTCCAGCGCCTCGCACAGCTTGGGCCACTGCTTCTCGCTGCCGACCGCTACGACGAGCTCGCCATCGGCGGTGGCGAACGTCTCGTAGGGCACGATGTTGGGATGGGCGTTGCCCAGGCGGGGCGGCTGCTGCCCGGTGGCAAAGGCGTTGTGGGCCTGATTGATGAGCGTCGCGAGAGTCGACTCCAGCAGGGACACGTCGATGCGCTGCGCGACGCCTGAGCGCAAGGCGGCGAGCACGCCGACAGTGCCAAGCAGCCCTGTGACGATGTCCGTAATCGCGACGCCAAGCTTGGTCGGCTGGCCGCCATCACCGTCAGGAAATCCGGTGACACTCATCAACCCGCCAACGGCCTGCGCGACGAAGTCGTAGCCCGGCTTGGCAGAGTCGGGCCCGTCGGGGCCGTAGCCGGTGATCGACAGTTGCACGAGCTTCGGGTTGAGCTCTTTCAGCTTGGCTTCGCCAAGGCCGATTCGGTCCATTCCGCCAGGTCGGAAGTTTTCGACAAGCACATCCGACTGTGCGACGAGGCGCTGGACGATTTCCTTGCCCTGTTCGCTGGACAGGTCGAGTCGGAGGCTGCGCTTGTTGCGGTTGACGCTCAGGAAGTAGACCGCGGTGCGTTCGTTGAGCGGTGCATCGGGGTTGATCCACGGCGGGCCGTACCCGCGCGTCGCGTCACCGTCGAGTGGCTCAACCTTGATGACGTCAGCGCCAAGGTCGGCGAGGACCATCGCGCAGTACGGGCCGGCGAGGACCGACGCGAGCTCGAGCACCCGCAAGCCCTTGAGCGGACCGTCTGTCACGCCGCGATGCTAGCGGCCATAACATCGGCTGGAGTGATCCCGCTGGAAGTCCTCGCCCTGTTCGCCGCAATCGGTGCGGGCGTGTTCGGCTCCCTTGCGGGCATCGGCGGCGGCTTGATCATCGTGCCGCTGCTTTCGGTGGGCCTGGGGGTGCCGCTCCATAACGCGATCGCCGTGAGCCTGTTGGGCGTCATGGCGGTGTCGACGTCGGCATCGGCGAACTACCTGGAAGCGGGCCTCGTTTCGCGCCGAATAGGTCTGACGTTGCTCGTCTCGACTTCGCTAGGCGGCATCATCGGCGGCTTCATTGCCGGTCTGGTCGACGCGCGTTTTCTCGCGGCCCTGTTCGGCATCGTGATGATCGCCGTCGCGCTGCGCATGCTGTTTGCCGCCGAACCTGTTGAGCCCGAGACCATCGACGAGCCGGGCGGCCTTGAGTTCGACGCGACCTACATCGAGCCACGGACGGGCAAAGAGGTCGCGTACCAGGTGCGCAACTTTGGCATCGGCTCGGTGATCTCGGTTTTCGCGGGAGTGCTGAGCGGCCTGCTCGGGATAGGCGGCGGCACCATCAACGTGCCGACGATGAACTCGCTGATGGGCGTGCCGATCCGCGTCGCGACGACGACATCGACCTACATGCTGGGCGCGACCGCGGTCGCCAGTGCGGTGCTCTACTTCAGCCGCGGCGAGATCCTCCCGGCTCTAGCAGGTGCGGTGGTCGTTGGATCGGTCATCGGCGGGCGCTTAGGCGCGCGCCTCCACCACGTCTTGCCGCAGCGTGCTCTGACCCTGCTCTTCGTCGCTGTGGCCGCGTTCTTCGCGTTCCAGATGCTGTTGCGGGTTATCCAGTGAGCGTCACCCGACCGCCAATCCGGCTCACATCACGCGTGTTGTCGTGGGGGTCGCTTCTCGCCGCCGCGATCCTCGGCGTCGGGTTGCTCTCAAAGCTGGCCGGGATCGGCGGGTTCGAGGTCCTGGGAACCGTGGGCGTGGTGGTCCTACTGGCAACGCCGGCAGCGGGCCTCGTCGCGACGTGGTTCGAGCTGAGGCCTATGCGCCCTACCCACGCCTGGCTGGCTGTCGCAGTCTTGGGGGTGCTGGGTCTGGCAACGGTCATCGCGTTGCTTGCCCGCCCTTGAGGCGGAGGCCCAAACAAAGCGCAAGACCCGGGGAGGGGGCCCGGGTCTTGCAATTTCTCTTTGCGGCAGCGCCCCGTCACCAGACGCCTCGCATTGAGTAGGTATGCGATTGAGTAGGTGCTAACCCTACGGATCGACCGCTTCGGTCCCCATCCCTCTGGCTTCCGGGGAGATTGCAGGCGCGTAACAGCCCTATGCGGGCAGACCGGCCATGACTGCGCGCTCGGCAAGACCGATGGGCAACCGACCGCTGCCACAGATCTTGTCGTGGAAATCGCGGATGACATCGATCGGTGCTTCAGCAGGGGCGACACCCGTGAATCCGCGGGCATCGAGATAGCGCCGCCGGATGCGCAGAATCTCGAGGCAGCCCGTCAGGTAGGACGAGGCCTGGGTGGGCCAGGTGCAGTAGCGACCGACCTCCGCGCGGGCAGTCGGCTCCGTCAAAGCCGTCTTCTCGGTCATGAACTTGACGCCCTCTTCGTAGGTCATCTCGCCCATGTGAAGTGACGTGTCGACGACGATGCGCGCGGCGCGGAAGATCGTCGCCTCGAGGTGGTTGAGGATGTGCAACGGATCCTCGAAGAAGCCGCGCTCGCGCATGACGCGCTCGGCGTACAGCGCCCAGCCCTCGCTGAAATAAGGCGTGCCCAGGACGACGCGCAGCTTGGGCGCCTTGACCTTGCTCCAGCTGATGTGCCAGTGGTGGCCCGGGTACGCCTCGTGCACCGCGGTCGTGGGGATGCCGCTGCGCGAATTCGAGGCGAGCCGCTTCTGGATCTCTTCGTCGCTCGTGCCTTCAGGCGCGAAGGGCACGAAGAAGTGGCCGGTCAACGTGCTGCTGAAGGCGGGCGGACCGATATAGCTCGCCACTGCGAGCAACGGTCGCTGGAAGAACGGCGAGGGCTCGACCTCGCAGCGTTCACCTGAGGGGAGCGTCACGAGGCCGGTCGAGGCCAGGAACTGGCGCGACTTCTCGGTCCAGTCGGCGTACTCGAGGCGCATGTCCTCTTCGGTCGGCGGGTGATCCTCGTTCGCGTCCTCGAGCACCTTGCGCCAATCGCGTGTGCCCTTGGCTTCCTGCGCGAGATCGCCCATTTCCGCGTCGAGTCGGTCGTACTCCGCCTGGCCCATGTCTCTGAGCGTGCGCGCATCGAAATTCAGCGCCTCGCGTTCGCGCAGCTGGCGGCTGTAGCGCTCCTCGCCGTAAGCCCAGGTTCCGGTCGTCTTCTCGGCGAGCGTCTGGAGGTGCGCCGCGAACTTGTCGAACGCATCGCCCGCCTTGGCGCCGGCAGCACGAAGTCGCTCCTGCTGTTCCGGCGTTTCGCCTTCAGGGGCGAGCATCGAGCGGACATAGTTGCCGCCGGCCTTCGCCGATCCCAGGCCGCGCTCGATGATGAGCTTCGCGCCCATGCTGGGGTCGAGATTCGCGGCCGCGTCCTCGAGTGCCTGCGGCACCTGCTCGAGCCGCGCAACTGCGGCATCGACGAGGTCCGCGGTCGGGCGCAGACGATGCAAGAAAAGGCTGAACAGCCCACCCAGGATGGGGCCGCTGTAAATCGTCGGGTCGCGCTTCCAGACCTGCCAATCGGCGCCGATCGTCCGGCCGCGCAACGTCGCGATGGCCTGGTCGCGGTCGATGGCTTCGTCCGCGGAAAGAGTTGACGCATCGACCGACTCGAAACGCTTGAGCCATTCCTCCGCGTCTGAGTCGCGCTTGGCGAAGCTGGCCGCCGACATGTCGTCGAGCCGCTCGTCGTAGTCGGTCAAGCCGAGGCTCGTCGCCATCACCGGCGAGGTCTCGTACTCATTCTTGAGAAAGTCGTCGACGAGCTGCTTGATGTCGGCCAAAGCGGGGAACCTCTCTTGATTGGCGAGCTACGGGTTCGCGGCCATTGTCGCGGGTGGCCGTAGAGACGGCCATGTCGTGGGCCTATCGTCCTATCGAGGTCGCGGTCGCCGCTACTTACAGTCGAATGGTGACAGCAGGCACCACCTCTATCGTCCGCGTCCGCGTGCCCGCGCTCGTGCGCGCTCGCTCGTCGCGCTGGATGTTCGTGGCCGCCCTGGCGCTGTCATCGTTCCTCCTGTTCACGCTCGAGCTGCTTGCGGGCCGCGTTGTGTTGCCGGTGTTCGGCGGCGCACCCGGAGTCTGGGCGACCGCGCTGTGCTTCTTCACGGCGATGCTCTTCGCCGGCTACGGCTATGCCCATCTGCTGGTCACGCGGCTCGACGGCCGCCGCGCGGCTGGAGTCCACCTGATCGTCGCTGTCCTCCTGGTCGCCTTGAGCTTCATGGGACCGACCACTGCTATGTCTCTCCGAAATGCAGCGATGCCCGAGGCGATGAACGTCCTGCTCGCGTTGCTCGTGATTGCCGGGCCACCATCCTTCTTGCTCGCCTCGACCACGCCGCTGCTCTCGGCGTGGTTCGCCGGCGGCGCGCGTGACGCGTGGTGGCTCTATGCCGCTTCCAATGCCGCGTCCTTGATTGCGCTGGTCGCATATCCGTTCGTTGTTGAGCCCTTCATGCCGCTCAGCGTCCAATGGGTCGCGCTGCGAGTCGGGCTGGTCGCGTTTGTCGTCGTCCTCGCGGTCATTGCGCTGTCAAGGCGTGCGGACATCGCTGAGGTTGCGCCTGCTGCCGCGGTAACGCCCGCCACTCCATTGGGTTGGCGCCGCGTCGCTCGCTGGTTATTCCTGGCCTTCGTTCCCGCCGGGCTGCTGACAGCCATGACGAGCTTCCTCACGACGGATCTCGTATCGGCCCCGCTGCTCTGGATAGGGCCGCTCGCGATCTACCTCGCGAGCTTCGTCGTCGCGTTCAGCGAGCGCGGGCGGCGCATCCTGCCAACGGTTGATCGGCTCGTGCCGGCCGCGGCAACGTTGCTGTGGTTGCCCTACGTCACGCCTGTTGGCTGGCCTGTCGTGCCCCT
>JADMIO010803750.1_pt1 | contig 12712 bp, 10 predicted proteins | sample 8958161 | NCBI WGS metagenome assembly JADMIO01 (sample SAMN16585339, study PRJNA669376) | soil metagenome | isolation source: Crop rotation soil | place: USA: Cullars Rotation, Alabama | collected 2011 | reverse complement strand
GGTTCGCCGGGGGCGCTGGTGACGCATCTGGGGGGGACGACGTTGAACACGGTGGGGCGTGCGGGGGTGGGGAAAGTTGGCGAGCGGATGAAGGGCGATGATGGGAGCGTGGTGCTGAAGGCGGGGGAATCGACGCCCTGGCGGGTGATGGTGCTGGGGGGGAAGCCGGGGGATTTGCTGGAGCGGAATTACCTGGTGTTGAATTTGAATGCGCCGTCGGTGATCGGCGATGCGAGCTGGATCAAGCCGGGGAAGGTGATGCGGAGCACGGTGCTGACGACCGCGAATGGGAAGGCGATCGTGGACCTGGGGAAGGAGCTGGGGCTGGATTATGTGATGTACGATGCGAACTGGTATGGGACGGACCAGACGAGCGATGCGACGGTGATCCGGCAGCCGAATCTCGATCTGAAGGAAGTGGCGGCATATGCGCACGCCCACGGAATGGGGGCGGGGCTGTACGTGGATGCGCGGCAGGTGAAGAAGCAGCGGGACGTGCTGTTTCCGCTGTTTCGGAACGAATGGCGCATGGACCTGGTGAAGATCGGCTTTGTGCCGGTGGGGCCGCAGGAGGAGATGAAGTGGCTGACGGAGACGATTGAGAAGGCTGCGGAGCACAAGTTGATGGTGAATATTCATGATGGGTATCGGCAGACGGGGAATGGGCGGACGTATCCGAATCTGATGACGGTGGAAGGGATCCAAGGGAACGAGCACATGCCGACGCCGGAGCACAATTGCACGCTGCCGTTCACGCGGTTCGTGCTGGGGGCGGGGGATTACACGGTGTGCTACATGGACAAGCGGATCAAGACGACGCATGCGCATCAACTGGCGATGGGGGTGGTAACGTTCAGCCCGCTGCAATGGTTGTACTGGTATGACAAGCCGGAGCAGTATGCGGCGGCAGCAGGCGGGGTGCCGCCGGAGATGGAGTTCTGGCGGAAGATGCCGACGGTGTGGGATGAGACGCGGGTGGTGAACGGGGCGATTGGGGAGTATGCGACGATTGCGCGGCGGAGCGGAGAGGCGTGGTTTGTGGGGACGATCAATAACAGTGCGGCGCGGGAGTTGGAGGTGCCGCTGGGGTTTTTGCAGGGGGGGAGGAAGTATCGGGCGCATGTTTACTCGGATGATGAGAAGGTGGGGACACGGACGAAGGTGGGCATGTCGGTGCAGGAAGTGGATCGCGCGATGACGTTGAAGGTACTGCTAAAGCCGGCGGGCGGGCAGGCGATCTGGATTGAGCCGATCGGAGGGTGAGCGATGCGCAGGTGGTTGATAGCGTGCGCCGTGGCGCTGGTGGCAGAGATGCCCGCGATGGGTGCGGAGGTATGGCAGTGGTCGGTGGATGTGAAGGGGGGGCGGATGGCGGCGGGGCCGGCGCATGCGTTTTTGTGGGTGCCATCGACATGTGAGAAGGTGAAGGCGGTGGTGTTGGCGCAGAATAATATGGAGGAGCTGTCGATACTGGAGAATGGGAAGTTCCGGGAGGCATTGGCGGCGATGGACATGGCCGAGGTATGGGTGGCGCCTTCGTTTGATCACCAGTTTCGATTTAACGAGGGGGCGGGGGAGACGTTTGAGGGGATGATGGCGGGGCTGGCGGAAGCGTCGGGGTATTCGGAGATTCGCACGGCGCCGGTGGCGCCGATGGGGCATTCGGCGGCGGCGAGCTGGCCGTATTACCTGGCGGTATGGAAGCCGAATCGCGTGCTGGCGGCATTGTCGGTGAGCGGGCAGTGGCCGTATTTTCGGGATGGGAAGTTTGCGCCGGACATCTGGGGAGATCGGACGGTGGATTATGTGCCTTGCCTGGAATCAATGGGGGAATATGAGGCGGCGGCGACGTTTTCCAACGAAGGGCTGAAGGAAAGGCGCGAGCATCCGCTGATGCCGCTGTCGATGCTGGCGAATCCGGGGCAGGGTCATTTTGCGACGACGGAGGCGAAGTGCGCGTATTTGGCGCTTTATCTGAAGAAGGCGATGGAGTATCGGTGGAGTGCGGAAGTGGGGGTGGATGGGTATTCGGTGCTGAAGAAGATTGATCCGACGAAGACGGGATGGCTGGTGGACAAGTGGCGCGGGGATGCGCCGCCGATCGCACAGGCTGCGCCGTTGGGAGCGTACAAGGGGGATGCGGGGCAGGCGTTCTGGTATTTCGATGAGGAGTTGGCGAAGGCGACGGAGGCGTACGAGGCGCAGCATCGAGGGAAGAGGCCGCAATTGGTGGGGTTCGTGCAGGAGGGGAAGATGGTGCCGCAGACGGACACGCATCTGCAGGTGAGGTTGAAGTTTTTGCCGGAGGAGGATGGGGTGACGTTCAAGGTTGGGGCGACGTTTTACGAGAAGGTGCCGGAGGGGAGTCCAAGGTTGCCGGTGTGGACGGGGTTGCCGGTGGGGTCGCCGCTGGGGCATGCGGCAGGCGGGGAGATTGCGATCGAGAAGATCATAGGGCCATTTGAGAAGGTTGGGCCCCGAGAGTTTCGGATTTGTTTTGAGAAGACGGGGATCGGGCCGGGGGCGGGGCCGAATGGGCCGGCGACGAACAGCACAATTGAGCTGGATTTTTCGGCGGTGCATCCGGGGGATGGTCAGTACAAGCCGGCGGTTCAGCAGGCGCAGATGTTTATTCCGGTGCGGAACAAGGCGGGGAAGGAGCAGCATCTGGCGTTTGAGGCGATGCGGGATCAGCGGGTGGGGACGAAATCGATCACGTTGGCGGGGAGATCGGCTGCTGGGATGCCGGTGAGCTTTTATGTGCGGGAGGGGCCGGCGATGGTGCGGGGGAATGAGCTGACGTTCACGCCGATGCCGCCGCGGGCGAAGTTTCCGGTGAAGGTGACGGTGGTGGCTTGGCAGTATGGACGCGGGGGCGAGGACGGGGTGCAGACGGCGGAGCCGGTGGAGCGGACGTTTTACCTGGTAAGGTGAGGGGGCCTGACGGGAGCGGGAGGGGTTGCAGGTTTGCAGGGTTGAATGCGGGGCAATCCCGCGCCGCTAACGGAGATCTCGAATGATCGAGACGACACCCTGGCGGATGAGGGAAACGGCAATTGGGCGAAGAGGATCATCACGATCCGTTAGTTGGCCTGGATCTCCACCACCGCGACGGTGTAGGGTGGAAGCGGGATGGCCATGTCGCGGGCGTAGGGGAGCGTGGATGTGGCGGGCTTGAGTTTGCTGGGCTCGGCGAGCGAATTCTGATCGTCGGGGCGGGCGGTGATGGTGTTGACGGTGACCGTTGCGGCGGCGGGGGCGAACTGGCCCTGGATGCGGGTAAGTAAGGTGTTTTGGGTTGAGGCGTAGTTGACGGCTTTCAGGATGATCTTTTTGTGGTCGTCGGTGCCGGTGGCGATGGCGTCGAGGGTGTTCTGGGTCCAGTCTTCGGGTTTCATCTGGGAGATGTCGGTGAAGAAGCTTTGGCGATTCGGGATGTCTTTGAAGGTGCCGGAGGTGAAGGCGTAGGTGAGTGGGGCGTAGTGGTCGCGGAAGAGTTTTTCGGCGACGTAGCCGGAGCCGGGGAACCAGGAGACGTGGTCGTGATAGATCCAGGAGCGCCATTCGGGGTTGTCGGTGGTGTTGCGCATGAGGAGGGCGGGGCAGGTCATGTCGAGGGCGGGAGAGAGTTTTTCGTAGCTAAGAAGTGAGCCGGCGGCGTGGAGGCCGGCGCGCCAGTCGTAGGTGCGGCAGAGGCCCCACTCGAGGATGGCGAGTTTGATAGTGGGGTGCTTGGAGGTGCGGATGTAGTCGACGGCTTTTTCGAGGTAGTCCTCGATGCGGCGGACGCCGGTGGCGTAGTTTTCGGGTTCGTACTCGTAGTTGTGGCAGCCGAGGATGTCGAAGTTGTCGCCGGCGATGTCGATGAGTTTCTGCGTCCAGTTCATGTCGTTGGAGCGCTTCTGGCCGCAGGCGATGATCTTTGAGTTGGGGGCGAGTTTGCGGAGTTGGGCGCCGTAGAGGTTTACGATGGCGGCATACGCATCGGGCGTGTGGCCGTGGTTCATGGGCTCGTTGTCGATCTGGAAGTAGGGGATGGTGTAGGGGTCTGGGTGGCCGTTTTGTGCGCGCTTTTTGCCCCAGTCAGTGGTGGCGGGGTCGAGGAGGTAGTGGACCCAGTCCATGGCGTAGTCGAGTTGCTGCTGGGAGGTGTCGGTGGCGGAGAGGACGATGAGGGGCTGGGTGTTGAGCTGGCGGCAGAGTTCGAGGAATTCATCGGTGCCGAAGCCGTAGTAGTCGGAATAGCCGCCCCAGATGGTGTTGGGGTGCATGGTGCGCTGGTAGGCGGGGCCGATGCCATCCTTCCATTTGTAGATGGAGGCGAAGGAGCCGCCGGGCCAGCGGATAAAGGGGGGGCGGAGGCCTTTGAGGGAGTCGAGGAGGTCGGGGCGGAGTTTGCCGGTGGTGCGGAGATCGGCGGGCATCATGGAGATGAAGTCGACAAGCGCGCTGCCTGTGCCAGTGGCGGAGATTTCGATGGTGGCTTGTTCATCGCGGGAGGGGGAGGTGAATTGGAAGGGGACTTCCTGCCAGCCGGTGGAGTTGGTGGGGAGGAGGACTTTGGCGAGCGGTTTGCCCGTGGAGTCTTTCAGGGTGAGGGCGAATTCGAGATTTCCTTGTTCGGGGTTGAGCCAGAGGGAGCCGTTGTATGATTTGTTGGCCTGGACGTAGATGCGTTTCTGGCGGATGCCGGCGTTGGTGCCTTTGGGGGAAAGGCGGAGAGATTTTTCGCCGGCCTGCCATTTGATGTCGACGACGTTGACCGCGGACTGGTCATCGAATTTTTCCCAGTAGTCGCGGAAGTCGTTCGCTTCGAAGCCCTGGCCGCGGATTTGCTCGGCGTAGAGGCCGTCTTCAACGCTGTGGTTGATGTGTTCGAGGAAGTGGCCGTAGATGCGTTCATCGACGTGGCCGGTGACGCGGTCGGTATCGACGAGGAGAATGGCGACACCGGGGGCGGGGTCGGCGGCGTGCGCATAGCCGGCGGCGAGAAGGACGGTGGCGGCGATGAGGGGAAGAATTGCGGTCCGGGCGTGCATGCGATACTCCGTGTCTTACAGCGCGCAGTATACCCGCGTTGCGAGCGCTCTCAATTGACGGGGATCGTGGGCGCGCCGTTAGTGATTGACGAATTGGGGGCCGGTGACGCGGGCATTAGCCGGTTGGAGGGGAGGCGCGGGAGCGGCTTCATCAGACCAGCGCCAGCCGGGGAGATGGATGAACTCCCAGGCCTGTTCGGAGGTATAGCCTTCGGCGGCGGCTTTCCGGGCGGCGGCACGGTGGAGCTCCCAGATGCGGCGGTCGCCCGCGGAAATGGCGGGTCTGGCGGCGTAAGGGACGCGCATGCCGATGAGCATGAGGAGGTAACCCTCCAAGCCGAAGACCGAGTGGAGGCCGCTGGAGGTGCCAACGTCACCGATGTAATAGCGGCAGAGGCCGGAGGGGCCTTCAGCGGCATAGAAATCGAGGAGCGCTTTGGAGGGCTCGACGTTGACCTCGGCGCGGCAGCGCTTCCAGAAGGGAGTGTCGAGGCGGTCATTGAACTTGTAATGGATGGAGAGAAATTTCTTGATGTCGTCCCAGCTTTCGGCGGCAAGGTGGTTGTAGAGATCGCGCACGGGGGCGTTGGGCGTCAGGCTGCAATCTTTGAGCAGCGTGACAAGGTTGGTGCACATGGAGCAGATGACCATGATGGCGGTGGCTTCGAGCGGTTCGACGAAGCCGCTGGCGTTGCCGATGGCGACGACGTTGTCGACCCAGGAGCGGCGGTAGCGGCCGGAGCGGAACTTGAGCACGTGGTCCCAGGTTTTGGCCTTGGGGTTTTTCCGCATGAATTCCGCGTGCGCCTGGTCTTCGGAGAGGGCCTGGGAGCAATAGACGTAGCCGCGGTTGATGGAATGCTGGTGTTCGATCTGCCAGCACCAGCCGGCATCCATGGTTTCGGCGACGGTGTAGGGAAGGATGGGCTCGCCGGCGCGATCCCAGGAGCCAACGACACAGCGGTCGCAGAAGAGGGCATCGGTGTAACTGACGAAGGGCTCTTCCAAGGCTTTGCCAAGAAGCTGAGCATGAAAGCCGCTGGCATCAATGAAGAGGTCGGCCTCGAGCGTGCGGGAGTCGGTAAGGGTGAGGGATTCGACGCCATTGGGGCCGCGCTGCGCGGCTTGCAGTTTGCCGTCGATGATGGAGATGTCGTTCTGGGCGCAGACTTCCTCGAGGTATTGGACGAAGGCGGGGTTGTAGAGATGGAAGGCGTGGAAGCCATCGAGCAGCGGGGCGCCCGTATCCGGATCGCGGACGAAGGCTTTTTTCTGTTCCATGAGGGCGGCGCTGGGGAGGACGGAGGAGAAGTCCTCATCGCAATAATAGCCGTTGGCGAGGGGGAGATCGGACCAGCGCGCATCAAGCTGGCGCTCGAAGGTGTAGTTAAAGTGGTCGCGCCGGCCCCAGAGGAAATGGATGCCGATCTTCCAGGTGGCGCGGGTGGATTTGTAGAAGTGGCGCGGGGAGAGCTTGAGGAAATCGAAGAGGAAGACCGGGACGTTGGGGGTGGTGCTTTCGCCGACGCCGATGACCGGGGTGTCGGGATCGCGGAGGACGCGGACAGTGAGGGCGGGGAAGTTGCGCTTGAGTGCGACGGCGGCCAAGAGGCCGGCACTGCCTGCGCCCAGGACCAGGACGGAGCTAATCATGTCAACTACCAGCAAAAACAAACAATACGCGAGACGTGAACGGCAATGCGCACAGTTGTCGGGCTAAAGAAGAGATGTGTCACTCCAATGTACTTGGTGGGGGTGGCGAAATGCAAATCGAAAAATGGGATTTTGGAAGGAGACGTGAGGAAAACCGCGATGTGGTTGCCGGCAAGGGGGCGCCGCGGTCTTGCAAAAGAGCGTGTTCACGGCGATGGTGGGAAAATGGTGCGTTTTGGCAGTTACCCCCCGCACCCCCCCTTGCCGGTACGCCGGATGACATTGGACGCAAAGGAGGACGACATGTCCGCTGGATCGATCACGAAAAGACCATTTGGAAAGACGAAAGATGGCCAGACGGTGGAGGCCTACACGCTGACGAATGGGAAGCTTTCGGCGGAGATTCTGACCTTTGGGGGGATCGTGACGCGGCTTTCAGCGCCCGATAAAAACGGAAATGCGGGAGATGTGATGCTGGCGTTTGAGCGACTGGAGGAGTTTGAGGTGCCCGGGCCTTATTTTGGGGCGCTGATCGGGCGCGTGGGGAACCGGATCGGAAAGGGGAAGTTTACGCTGGAGGGGAAGACGTATCAGCTTGCGATTAATAATGGGCCGAATCATCTGCATGGGGGGATCAAGGGGTATGACAAGCGGGTGTGGAAGGCATCTGGTGGGGAGACTGCGGAAGGGCCGGCATTGACGCTGAACCTTGTGGATCCGGATGGAATGGAAAATTATCCGGGCACGATGAACGTGACCGTGGTGTATACACTGACGACGGGGGCGTTACGGATTGATTATTCAGCGACGACGGACAAGGCGACGCCGATCAATCTCACGCACCACGCCTATTTCAACTTGAAGGATGGCGGGAAGACGGATGTGCTTGGACATATGCTGCAGATCGAGGCCGACGCGTTTACGCCGGTCGATGCGGGGTTGATTCCGACGGGCGAGATTGCGCCCGTGAAGGGGACGCCGATCGATTTCACCTTGCCCAAGCCGATCGGGAAGGATCTGCTGGCGATGGGCGGCGAACCGGCGGGATACGACCACAACTTGGTCTTGCGCGGGGCGGCGGGGAGTTTGCGCCGGGCGGCGCGGGTGGTCGAGCCGACGGCCGGCCGGACGCTGGAGGTGTGGACGACAGAGCCGGGGATGCAGTTTTATTCGGGGAATTTTCTGAACGGGCAACAGGGGAAGGGCGGCGTGGAGTATGAACGGCACGCGGGATTCTGCCTGGAGACGCAGCATTACCCGGACAGTGTGAACCACCCGGAGTGGCCGAGCACGATCCTGCAGCCGGGCGGGAAGTATCAGACGGTGACGGAGTTTCGGTTTGGGGCGGGGTGAGGGGGGCGACAGTCGTCACGTCGTGAAGTCGTCAAGTCGTGGGGACGCGCAAGATTCTTCTTGCATTACCTTGAAGTTCAAGGTATTGTTTGGACATGGAACCTTTGAAGACATCGAACAAAGAACTGGTGGGGGCGTCTTCGGCGCTGTTGATTCTTGGCGTCTTGCGGCGGGGCGAGAGCTATGGATATGACATCGTGCGGCAAATCAATGAGGCGGCGGGCGGGATTTTTACGTGGCAGGAGGGAACGATTTATCCGCTGCTGCACAAGCTGGAACGGGGGAGGCAGATTCAGTCGCGGTGGGAAAAGGGGGAAGGCAAGGCGCGAAAATATTATTCGTTGACGCCGGCGGGGCGGGCGGCGCTGCGGCAGGGGGCGGAACAGTGGTCCATGTTCAATGAAGTGGTTCATCGTCTGGCAGGAGCACGTTATGCGTGAAGAGACGTCAGGATCGCGCGCAAAAATCCGCGCCTTGTGCAATGAGCTGGCCCGGGAGCATGGCCTGGAAGACGCGGCGCGGGAGGAGTTGTGCGACCACATGGAAGAGAAGCTGCTGGATTATTTTTCCGGACGGGTGAAGATCAGCGAGGAAGATGCACTGTTGCTGGTGCGCAGCCACTTCGGGGATGCGCACCAGGTAGCGCGTCAACTAAACGAGGAACGTCATGCGGGAGCGCGGGTTGTGCGGTGGCTTTGCGGGGGCGCGACATCGCAGGCGTCGCAACGGGCGCTCCTGGAGGCGGTCTTTTTGTTGATCGGATTTTTCGGGATTATTGTGCCGCTGCTTTCGTACATGGCGCGGCTGATCTGGGTGGCGCACAAGACGACGGGGCCAGTGGTGCCGCTGGCGATCGTGCGGGTTTCGCCGCTGGTGCCGCTGCTGTTGATGGGGATCGGAGTAATAGCGCTCCTGTTCAAGGAGCGGTATGTGTCGTCGTCGATGGCGCGGCGGATGAACGTGGCGGCGATTGTGACGACGATTGTGGCGGGAATTCTGGTGTGCGTATGTTTGATTACGCCGGTGATCGCGCTGATGCGCGCGATACCGGAGTGAATGGAAGCCGCGTCATTCGGCCTTGGCAATGCGGCGCTCCACGGCGTATTTCCACAATTTTCCCTTGAGCATCTGGCAGGCGCGGAAGACTCGGCTCTTGACGGTTCCTTCCTGGACACCCAGGACGCCGGCGGCTTCCTTGTAGGGCAGCTCCGCGATGACGACCATGACGAAGGCCTCGCGATAGAGGTCCGGCAACTGGAGCATCGCATCGCGGATGTCATCATCGACCATCACATCCAGGATGGACATGAAGCGAGCCGCGTCGATGGGCAGGTCGGTACGCTCACCGGGGGCGAAGACATCGTGGGGCAGTTGCTCGTGCGTGCCGCCGCGGGCCTGCACGTGGCGCGAGGAGTCGATGTAGACGGAGCGAAGAATGGTGAGTAACCATGCCTTGCAGTTTGTTCCCAACGTGTATTGGTCGACGGAGCGGAAGGCCCGCAGGTAGGCTTCCTGCACCAGGTCCTCGGCCCGCGCCTCGTCCCCGACCATGCGCCGGGCGACAGAATAGACAAGGTCCATGAGGGGCAGGGCTTCGATTTCCATGCGCCGTCGCTTTTCTTCGGGCGAGAGTTGTTCTGCCGGCGGTGCCGCAATTGCGGCAGCGGCGGCAGGCAGGTCGCTGCGTTCGCTGATCAACGTGGTGGCATTAGTGGATGCGTCAGAAGGGGGCGCGTCGGCGGGAGGCGCGTTACCCATGCCCGCAGGGTCGGAAGAGGGGGTAGGGTTCAACGGCTCCGCATTCATGCTGGCTCGCGCTGCTACCTCGAACGGACCGGGCCGGACATTCCGGGACTTGTGAGGAATCGCTGCTCATCCGTTGTGGCGTGCTCCACAACAGACCGACGCGGCATTTCCACCCCAGCCTTACGGCTGTGATGGGGGCGGCGGACGTGAGCAGGCGTTCCGCATTTCCTGACGATAGCGCTGCGCAAAAATCGTGCAAGCTCGGCTGTTCCATATAGTTGTGAGCTCAGCAATAAAAAGGCTCTGATTTAAGACGGAGAGCAGTGCGAGAACAGACGCAAAAAAAAAGACGACCACTCCTTTTGTGGAATAGTCGCCGTGAAAATCTAGATGATCGATGGTTCGTCAGGCCGCCGTGCCATTGGCGGGCGGTGCCGCAGGCGCGCCCGCGGGCGCCATGCCAGTAGCGTCAGGCATACCGATGGGTGGATCGATTTTCTTAAGCGATTCAAGCGAGAAGTCGCCCGGTTCGCCGCGAATAAGCCAGAGCAAGGGCGCCCCGGTAACACGCGCCGCACGGTCAAGCACGTCGACGGGCGGGATGCGTCCCTTTTCATAGTAGTTGTAAGTGGAAGGGGACAGATTCAACAGGGCGGCAAAGTGTGACTGGCCGCGCGGCCCGCAAACCTGAATCCGCACCTGTTTCAGCCGCTCACAAATGGCGGCCGTATTCAGCGTGGGGATGTTGCTCTCGAGAGGCTTCATGGAAGGTCTCCACCGAAAAACGACGCATAGAAGACGCCTACAGACGGGACAATCTCACGCGTCGAACGTTCACTAATAAGTATAGATTCGCAAAGCGAGAAGACAATATCTGCGTGTTGTCGTTTGCGTAAGTATAGGCGGGTGTGAAGCTTGCATATCGATTTATTTTCAAGAATTTGGAGATTTCAGGGGAATCGTGCGCGCTAAATGTGAATTTTGATGGTGGTAGGGCTGCCGCAGGTCAGTGGGCAACTGCCGTGACCAGCCCCTCACGGTTGGTTTGCACCCAGCGCACTTTTCGCTCGATCATCTGCAGGAAGCCGAACCCCTCCAGCCTCCCGAATGAGCCTGTTGCGGCGATCGGAAGAACGGATTCAGCGACCAGGGCTTCGATCATGAGCCACGGCAGCACTTCGAGTTCCGCGACGGAAAGCACATCGACTTCATCGTAACCGCGGATGAAACGCTTGAACCGCGTTTCATCCAGGTATGCCGGCCACTGGGCGACATCTTCCGCGCCGCCGAGAATGGAAAACTGCAGTGCGCCGTTGGCGACGTCGATGACGCGCTGCTGCAGGCGTGCGGCATCGTAGTCGATGACCGCGACGACCTTGCGCTGGCGGAACAACATGTTGCCGGGATGCCAGTCGCAATGCACGATCTGCGGCGGCCATTCGTTGAGTCCCGCGGCATTCACTTTTTCCGAGGCCTCGATGTAGGCCTGGCGGAGGAAGTTGTTGGTTTGCGTCAACTGGTCTTCGGAGATGTTGGGGGGATCGATCTTGTCGAACGTGATGGGGATCTGGTCGAGCGAATTGTGAATGGCTCGCGAGCTGTGATACGAGCCGACGGGCGGATCAAATTCCGGCTTGTGATCGCGCAGGAGCTTGTGATAGAGGGCGAGGGTTTTGCCGGCATCGAAGGTGGATTCGAGGGAATTGTCGTAACTGCTGCCGCGGATGTATTCGAAGAGTTCATACACCATGCCATTGTGCTGCAGCATGGAGTTGTTGTCCTTGCGTGTGCCGATGAGGTGCGGAAGGGGAAACTGCTTGCCGGCGAGGTAGAGCTGGAGGGCATGGGAGAAAGCGACCTTGAAGGGGTCATCCTTGCCGCGGGCGCGGCGCTTCAGGAGGAACTCGCCTTTTTCAGAGGTGACCAGGAGCTTGGGTGCGCGACGGGACCCGCGGGGAAATTCTCGCACGGAATCGATGACGCCGATGTCGAAATTGCTCATGACCATGACGAGCTCATCGGCGGCGAATTTTTCGCGGTCACTCATGAGCGGTATTGTGGCGGGGATGGGGCGGTGTCGCAATGGACTTTTGTGTAGATCCCGATAGGTGTTGCGTGCAGGAGCGCCATGAATCGCAAGTGAGTTCGCGGTATCATTGCATGACTCATATGCCAGAACTTCCGGACCAAAATTCAGCAGCAGCGGAGAACGTTGCGGACCCGGCTGCAAAGAAGGTGGAGCAGGCGCCCAAGCCGCGCATTCCCAGAAGCACGCTTGCACAGGTGCAGGGGCAGAAAGGTGAACCCGCAGAGCAGGTGAAGGTGCAGCGGGTCGTCGCGCCGGATGAACGGCGCGAGTTTTTCAATGATGCGATGCGCGAGACGCTCGCCCCGCTCGCGGGTATCCTGGAGCGCAAGATTCACCCCATCCTGGCGGCGTTGGAGGCAATCCCGGAGGAGGCGGAACGGCTGGCGGGGAAGGCGAGCGCCGGCGGAATCCTGGGTCCGCTGGATCAGCCGCAGAATGTCGCGGGTGGGGATATCTCCCTGCCGGTGATGGAACCGGCGGCAAGCTACATGGCGGACGATCGGATTCTGCGGCCGCCTGGGGCGGATGGGCGCGGAGGCGGCGAGTCGGGGTTTGAAAGCATCTGTTCGCGCTGTCGCAAGTGCGTCGAAGCATGCCCGGCACAGGCGATCCTGATGGACCCCTACGGCTACGTGGGCGGCGGGTTTCCGTACATCATCGCCCACAGCCAGCCGTGCGTGGTCTGCAGCGAACTTGCGTGCATGCCCGCATGCCCCACCGGTGCGCTTAAAGTGCTCGACCGGCTTTCGCTCAAAATGGGGACGGCGAAGGTGGATCCTTTCCAGCACAGTGGGATCCGAAGCTTGGAATTCACGTGACTTGAAGTCGCGGC
>JADMIO011184666.1_pt1 | contig 12713 bp, 11 predicted proteins | sample 8958161 | NCBI WGS metagenome assembly JADMIO01 (sample SAMN16585339, study PRJNA669376) | soil metagenome | isolation source: Crop rotation soil | place: USA: Cullars Rotation, Alabama | collected 2011 | reverse complement strand
CCGCGACAACTTGTCCACGTGGAATTCTAAGCTTAGGATCCCAATGTGCTGGAAAACCGATCTGAGCTCGGCCACCGCGTCGGTTGGCGCACAGGTCCAGGGGTTCCTCGATCGCGATCTCGTGGTGGACGGAAGACTCGTGGCGCCGCGCGGCGGCACGGTCTACGGCGCCGTGATCGGCGTCGAGCGCGGCACGCCCGGCCGATCTCCCGCGATCGCCGTGACGCTGCTCGACATGAAAGTGGGTGGTCGCGTGTTGCCGATCAAGACGCAGCCGATCACCAGGACGGGATCCACAGGCACGAGTGCGGTCGTTCCGGCCCAGACCCCGGAGGCCTTCACGCTCACCTTGCCGCTGCAGGTGGACATCATGACCAACGTCGCGGTTCGCTGAGCGTGGTTGTGGACTGCTGGATTGGCATCGAGCAGGATGGCAATCGAAGCGTCGTGCGTCTCGCCGGAAAGCTTTGCGCCGCGCAGGTACCGGACCTGCTCGTAGTCTGCACGCGCGCCGGTCTTTTGCACGTCGATCTCACCGACCTCGTCTCGGTCGATGCCGCCGGCGTCGAGGCGCTTCGGCGCGTCCGCGCCCGCGGCGCGATCCTCAGCGGCGCATCGGGCTATATTCAATTGAAGCTCGATTCACCGGCCGATTCAGTTCGCTAGCGAACGCCGCGGGCCACGCCCATCCGGACAGACGACGCCGAGTTTCTTCATGCGGAACCGCAGCGTGTTCGGATGGATGCCAAGGCGCTCGGCCGCATTCCGTGTCCCGTTGATCCGCCACCCGCACTTCTCCAGGACCGCCTCGATGTGCGTGCGCTGCACGTCGTCGAGCGTCTCCGATCCGCCGGCGACCGGGCGCCGGCGCCTGGCGCTGGCGAGCGTGTCGAGCTGCAGCGTCTCCCCATCGGTCGCAATCATCGCGCGTTCGACGACGTTCTCGAGCTCGCGAACGTTGCCCGGCCAGGAGTACTCCTGCAGCGTCCGCATCACGGCCAGTGGGACCTTCGTGATTCGGCGGCCGAGCCCTCGCTGATGGCGATGAATGAAGAACCAGACGAGCCGAGGAATATCCTCCGGGCGTTCAGCCAGCGAGGGTAGTTGGATCGGATATACGCTCAACCTGTAGTACAGATCGTCGCGAAAGCGCCCCTCGGTCACCTCGGTTTCGAGGTCACGATGGGTGGCGGCGATCACTCGAACGTCCACGCGTGTTGTGCGCGACGATCCGACGCGTTCGAATTCGCCTTCCTGCAAGACGCGGAGGAACTTCACCTGAATGTCGGCCGGAAGGTCGCCGATCTCGTCGAGGAAGATGGTGCCTCCGTCGGCGAGCTCGAAGCGCCCCTGCCGGGCTGCCACGGCGCCGGTAAAGGCGCCCTTCTCGTGGCCGAACAGCTCACTCTCCACGAGAGTCGACGGCAGCGCTGCGCAGTTGACCCGCACGAGCGCGCGCGCATGCCGCCGGCTTCGCTCGTGGAGCGCTCGTGCGAAAAGCTCCTTCCCGGTTCCGGTCGGGCCGAGGAGCAGGACGCTCGAGCTCGTCGGGGCGACCTGGCTGAGACGCGCCAGTGCCAGTTTGAGCGCCGTGCTTTCGCCGACGATGTCGTCGAAGTCGTGGTAGTCCTTGATCTCCTCTTTCAGGCAGACGTTGTCGGCCTCGAGCCGGGCGTTCAACCGCTGCATTTCTGCGATGCTGGCCCGGAGCGCTCGCTCGTGGCGCGACCGGTGAAGTGCCGCACCCAGAATCTCCGTCAGCAACTGTAGACGCTCGACGAGTGGGGCCGCCCATCGTCTCGGCGTGGGGACCTCGTCGATGACCAGAGCACAGACGACTTCTCCGGCAATGGCCGAAGGCACGCCCAATGCCGAGCAGAAGCCCGTTCGGACTGCACGCTCGCGGGCAGCCATGGCATCGGGAGGAAGGTCTTCTACTCGGGAGACGGCAACCACCTCGCCCCGGGCCACCCGTTCGACTATCCACCGAGCGCCGTCGGACCGCAGCGGTGGCTTCGGGATCGCGTTCGTCGCTGTCTCGGGAAAGTGCTCGCGTGCGACAGCGCCACCGTCGCCGAACTCGAGCAGGCGGCAGGAGTGCAGGCGCATCGCCGCGGCAATCTGTCCGAGTGTGGCGGCCACGGTCGGACCAACTTCATCGAGATGCTGACGCGTCAGGCGCCCCGAGATCGTCACCGAGAGCCGGTCGAGCTGCTCGAGATCGACATCCGGTTTGCCTGACGCTGACGAAATCGCAATCACTGACATATCGAGACCTCGTTCGAAACCGAACACGCGGGACGCGTCGGCTTATCACCTGCCACCGCATGTGTCCTGTGCAGAATCAGCGGGTTGTTGCGCGCCTGTCGCCGCGCGCCTGGCATAGCCGCGATTCTACGAACGTCGCGAAGAGAGAACTAGGGATGAAGTAGCGGACAGTGTCGCGACAAATCTACGGTCGGAGACTGGAAAAACTACTCACTCGCAGGTTTGCACCGCGGAGCGCTACCCGTGGTTCTTGGTTCCCGCGAGCCGGTGCTCGATGGCGTAACGGACCAACTCGGCCGTGGAGTGAATGCCAAGTGCCTGCATCATCTCGTATTTGTGGTTCTCGACGGTTCGCGTGGACAGTTGAAGCACGTCCGCGATCTCCTTCATCCGGCGCCCCTCCACGATGAGCCGCAGGATCTCCCGCTGTCGCGTCGTCAGTGGCAGTTCGGACTGACTCGCGGGCGCAGTCATCCGGTCCATGACTGCCCTCGTCAGGGGTGGTGTCAGATAGATGTGACCTCGGAGAGCCTGCCGGATGGCCGTGACCAGCTCCTCGCTGGCCGAGTCCTTCAACAGAAAACCGGACGCCCCCGCGCGCATCGCCCTCGTCGCGAGCTCCGCATCGTGGTGCATCGTCAGCACGATGATCTTGCTGTCGAAAGGCTCCGCCTTCAGACGAGGCAGCACGTCGAGGCCGCTCAACCCCGGCATCGAGATGTCGGTGACGATGACGTCCGGGCGAAGGCGCCTGGCCGAGTCCAACAGCAGCTGACCGTCGCCAACGGCGCCGACAACGTCAAATTCCTCTTTCAGAAGGCTGACGAGTCCTTCGAGGACAATCGTGTGATCGTCGGCGACGAGCACGGTGGCTCGCCGCACATCTTGCTCCGATACCCACGACTTCACCCAAACACCCTTTCGCTGACTGCAACGGCTCTGTTCATCTCGAGCGGAATCCGAACCGTGATTGTCGTGCCCTTGCTGGGCTCCGTCACGACATCGACGGTTCCGCCGGCAACCCTGAGTCGCTCATTGATGCTGAGGAGTCCAAGGCCGCCGCCGCCGCGCTTCACGCGTCCAGGGTCGAACCCCTTCCCATCATCCGCGACCTCGAGCTCGGCATAGTGGTCCGTGCGCGACAGCCGGACGACAGCCTTCCGGGCGTCGGCGTGCGTGAAGACATTGCGAAGCGCCTCCTGCGCGACTCGATACAGGCATAGCGCAGCATCGGGGTGGAGCGATTCGAAGTTGTCGTCCACATGCAGCATCACATCGATCGCCTGTTGCTGCTGGCATTCGGCACAGTGCGAGGTCAAGGCCGCCACTAGGCCCGCATGTTGGAGAACTCCCGGATGGAGATCGTGCGAGAGATGTCGGATCTTATCGGCCACTCCGATCGTGCGCTCCTGGAGCAGCGATAGCGCCGGTTGCATGTCGTTGAGCGCTGACGACGGAGCCGCGCGTTTGGCGAGCTGGCCGAGGAGAATAGAAAGCCCGGCAACGTCCTGGACCACATCGTCGTGCAATTCGCCGGCGATGCGCGTGCGTTCCGCTTCCTGGGCGGTGATCAGCCGGCCGGCGAGATCCTGCACCTGCGAAAAGCTGCGGTTGAGAGCTACCTGCGCGCGCGTTCGACGCTTACGTTCGAGCAGGATCAAGACGATGAGCAGCGTCTGCGTGGCGCCGACGCCGAGCGCGAGGATGACCGCGCGTCGATAGTCGCGCCAAAGGCTTGGCGGGCGATGAAGAATCGTGCTGCCTGCGGGCAGGCGGTTCTCGGGAATTCCCCACCGTGTCAGTTGCCGAGCATCGAAGACGAGCGGAGCATATTGGGCCACCGGAATCGTTGCCGTCGCCGCCGATTCGGCGCCGAGTCGTTCCATTGCGTGTCGCGCGATCAGCCGGCCGACTTCATTAAAGTCTGTCAACGGTCCACCGACCACTCCGCAACCGAAATAGTGGCGAAACAGTGCGAAGAGCGGCCGGTTCGCGGCAGCAGCGATCAACTGGCACGCTCGATCGTGGGTGAAAGTCCTTCCAGTCGCGTCCGCCTGGAACTCGAGGAAAAAAGGAATCGTGCCTGCGGGGAGCTGAGCAACGCCGGCCAACAGGTCGTCCATCGTCGAGCCGCTGAGGTTCAGGACATCAAGGCCGGCCTCCGCGACCTGCGGTACAAACCATAGATTGCGTTCCTGTTCGGCAAGTGACGAGCCATAAATAAGGGCAATTCGCGTCGTGTCCGGTAACAACCCCTTGATGGTTCGAAGCGCGGCGGGGAAATTGTTCTCCCGGACGACGCCCGTTGCCATCGGTAGCGTCCGACTGACGTCGATCGTGAGGTCCCCGAGCGAGCTATAGACGACCGGCAGCTCTTGCCAGGAGTTCTTCGGTTGCTCGGCCAGCAGCTGCAACGTCCGCTGCTGGACCGCGACGATCATGTCGACAGGGCGATCGCGGTACTTTCGGCTGAGCCAGTCGTAGAACTCCTGGGGATACGCGGTCTGCGGGAATCGAACCTGGTCGAAAAACTCCAGAAACAGCACCGGAGGCCGCTGCGCATCCACCAGAATCTCCTGAAACCCCTGAACAATCTGCTGGACGTGCGCCTGGCCCGGGTCGTCGAGGGAGATCATCAGGATTGAACGATCGACTTGCCGGTCCGACGCCGACAATCCTGAGGACGGAAGTTGGCCGGCTCGAACTTGACCGAGGCTTACCGCAGCAACGATCAGGAGCCCAACAGCTCGGTTCTTCACAGCGCGTGCTTGGTCCGAGTCTACACCCGGGCGTTATACTCCGACGGTACGCTCACATCATGAGCTCCGCCACGTCCGTTGTGCGACTCGTCGTGTTCGTTGCCGTCGCGGTGCGCCTGACGATGGTACCGATGACGGCGCAGACAACGAAGCCTCCGCCACCCACCGGGCCGGCGGAAAAAAAAGGCGACGCCGACGACAGGTCCGTGAAAGAAGTCGGAGGGCGGCTCGTCGTCGATGGGGGAACCGTCGACGTGGTCGCAGATCCTGATCTGCCGCCTCGAGATTCGTCGATCGCGACCAAGACTGACACCTCGCTGCTCGAAACGCCGCGAAGCGTCAGCGTCACGGATCGACGGGCCCTCGACGATCGCCTTGCCATCGACATCAGCGACGCGCACGACTACACCGCTGGTGTGACGCCAATGGACGATCGCGGGCCCGCGTTCGCACGCGGATTCCGCATCGACTTCTACGATCTTCGGCGGGACGGCTTGCGCACCTACACCTGGAGCGTCAGAGAGCCGGCCGCGCTCGAGCGCGTGCAGTACCTCCGCGGGCCGGCGTCGGTTCTCTATGGCGATGGAAGCCCCGGCGGACTCGTCAACCTGGTGCTCAAGAAGCCGCTGCCGGTTCCTCGCGCGGAGTTGACGGCCAGCGTCGGCGGCCTGGGATTCGGGCGCTTTACTGCCGATGTGACTGGCCCGGTAGGAGGCAATCGCCGCCGGCGCTATCGCGTGATCGGCGCGGGCGAGTGGCTCGACAACTCCACCCACAACGACGAACGCCGCCTCAGTTTTCTGCCGATGCTGTCGGTGGACGTCGGCGAGTCGGTGACGTTGCACCTGGACGGCGAGCTCTATCACCAGCGAGGGCGAAACTACTGGCACATGGTTCCTGAGACGTCCGACACCCAGGCCGGCAACTTCACGCGCATCCCGTGGAATCTCAACACCGCCTCGCCCGACGACGGCTGGTCGGGCTGGAACGTTTCGTCGGGGCTGCGGCTCGACGCACGCATCAATCGACGATCGTCGCTGCATCTGTCCGGGCGCTACACGAGGATCGACGGCGACATCGATCTTCAGGTGCTCGCAGGCCTCGCGCCGGACGGGCGCACGGCAAATCGCTACGCCTATCGGGAAATCAGCCGCTGGAACGAATATCAGTCCGACGCCTTCGTCGCCACGGCTGCGGCGATCGGCTCGGTCGAGCACCAGGTGGTGATGGGCGTGGAAGCCGGGTTGAGCAGTGCCGATCGCGAGCTGGGAACTGGCGCCGCGCCGCCGCTCGATCTCTATTCGCCGGTCTACGGTTCCAAACCATCGTCACCAGCGACACAACCGACGAAGTACGACGTCGTACGGGCTGGCACCTACGCGCAGGATCAGATCCGACTGGGTTCGGCGATTGTGATCACGCCGGCGCTACGATGGAGCTGGCTCAGCGTCGAGAACCGAGCGCTTCCGAGCTCCGAACTGAACGGCCCATCGCGAGAGCGCGTTTCAACGGACACCGCGATGTCGCCAAGCATTGGTGCCGTCGTGCTGCCGCGGCCATGGCTCTCGCTCTACGCGACGATCGCGCGCGGATTCGAGCCGCCGCCGCCCGGACAGTATCTGGAGGATGGCCGCGCCCTGGCGTCGTCGGACAACACTCTTGTTGAAGCCGGCGTCAAAAGCGATCTCAGGGGCGGCCGGCTCGCCGTCTCCACGGGGGTCTACGGGATTCGACGTACGAATGTGCCCGAGGCGGTTGCGCTCGGATTCTATCGCCAGATCGGCGAGGGAAAGAGCCGCGGCATCGAAGTCGAAATCGTGGGAAGCGTGATCGGCGGCCTCGGCCTCACCGCCGGCTACGCGTGGAACCAGACGGAAGTGACGCAGGATGCCGCCGGCTTCGTCGGTCGGGAGCTCCCCAACGCACCCAGTCACAAGGCCAACGCGTGGGCGCGCTTCCGCTTCACCGAAGGAAATCTCGATGGCCTGATGCTGGCTGCCGGCATCGTCTATGTCTCCGATCGGTTCATCAACCGTGACAACATCTTCATCGCTCCGGCGTACACGCGCCTTGATGCGTCCGGATCGTATGTGCTCACACCCGCGTTGAAACTCAGCGTCCTGCTGCAGAACGCGACGAATATCCGTTACGTCACCAGCGGGGCTGGTGCAGCGCTCTACGCAGGCGCGCCGCGCAGGGTCGCCGTTCAGGTCAGCTTCTCCCACTGAGAGATTCGCCGTTCGCGGTTCATCGTTCGGTCTTCGCCCGCCGATGATCACGGCAGGTGGTGACGGCTCGGCGAAATGCGGTAATCCCTCCAGCCGCTGCTCACGACAACTCGCAAAAAAAGGTGGTTTCAGGCCCATCCTTCAGGTTCTCGGCGCTCTGAGCGTCAATGTCGGCCAGGCAGGCTTCTTGCGCTGGCAACCTCGCGAGTGGCGCCTGCGCGAGCGAGGCGCGCACGCCTTTATGTTGGCCCCAGGCGCATTTGAGCGAAGTGGGCCTGCGACATCTGGAAAAGAGGCAGTGATGGCGAGAGTTCATTCAGGCATGCTTGCGAGTGTCGTACTGACCGCGGTGTTTGCATTGGGCGGGACTGCTGCCTTCGCGCAGGACGTGACATACAACGCCATGCCGGACACGGACTTCTCCAAGTTCAAGACCTACAAGTGGGTCGCGATCGATGGCACCCAGCACCCGGATCAGATCGTCGAGCAGCAGATCAAGCAGGCGCTCGACAAGGAGTTCGCCACGAAGGGTCTTACCAAGAAGGACGGCGATCCGGCGGACCTGTTGGTGGGCTACCAGGTCGCGGTCAATCAAGAGAAGCAGTGGAACGCCTACGGCGGCGGCATGGGCTTTCGTATGGGCGGGGGCATGGGGACGGCGACGAGCTCCACCATCAACATTGGTACGCTCGGCGTCGATATCTACGATTCGACGGCAAAACAGCTGGTCTGGCGCGGCGCGGCCACCAAGACCATCGATGCAAAGGCGAATCCGCAGAAGCGTCAAGACAACATCGATAAGGCCGCGACCAAGCTGCTGAAGAACTTCCCGCCTCCGGCGAAAAAGTAGCACTGCTGCAAGGGAACTGGAAGAGGTCGGATCGAAATGGATGAACAGCTGGCGCGAGTGTTCCACGACCTAGTGGCACGAGTCAGCGGGCCGATGTCGTTTCGCCTGGTGCTGCAGCCGGCGATGGCGATCGTCCTGGCGGTTCGCGCTGGCGTTCACGACGCGAGGGAGGGCCGGCCGGCGTACTTCTGGACGATCCTCACGAACGCGGGCGATCGGCGCGACCTGTTGCGACAGGGATGGACCGCGGTTGCGAATGTCTTTCTCGCTGCTGTGGTCATCGACGTCGTCTATCAATTCGTCGTGCTTCGATTCGTCTACCCGGGAGAGGCGCTGCTGGTTGCGTTCATCCTCGCGTGCGTACCGTATCTCCTCATTCGCGGCTGCGTCGACCGGCTGGCGCGGTCTTAGCGCCGCCTGAACGCTTGACGACTCGGTTGACTGAAGCGCGTATCCGGCACCGGGACTCATGCTCCAGCAAATTGGCGCGGCAAAATACCGCGATGCATATTACGGATCCGCCAAAGTCTGGGCGATGCGAGGCCTCCCGCAGCGGTGACCTGCAGGCGAGCCCATTGCAGACACCCCAGTAGGGACTGACTCGGGTTGGCGATGCAATCGAGGACGCCTGTGGGTGCGACAGCGAGATAGCACATTCTGATAATCGACGGGTACGACGAACGCGAGATGTACGCTGCGATGTTCCGCCGCAACGGTTTCGACGTGGCGACCGCGTCCACCGCCGCCGAGGGGCTGATCTCGATCGCCAGCCATCGGAACGATGTCACCGTCCAGGGCCTGGTGTGTCGCGACTTGCCGGGACTCGAGCTCGTCAAGCAGTTGAAGGCCCGCGCACGCACCGTGCGGATCGTGGCGCTGAGCGAGTTCCCCGACGGCGCGAATCTCGAACCGATCCGCGCCGAGCGCTTTGCGCTCGTGGTGATGAAGCCGTGCCGGCCAGATGATCTATTGCGACACGTCGTTCAACTGATCTCGGGTCCCCGGCCCCGACGCAGGAAGGGTGTGAAACGAGTCTGAGCCGACCTCGATGAAGGGAAGCATCGACGGTAGGGAGTTGACCGAATGCGGTCGTTGACAGAGCAAAGGCCGCCATGGGTATGACAATTGAACCTCAAAGCATACAAGCGCCAATAATTGAGACGATGAAGTGGTGCGCGACGCCTCCTGCTTGTGCCCTCGACGGAATTCGTCGAGGTCGTGTCGTGTGCAACTTCACCGTCGAATCGCCGCGACTCGATCCGACGTCGCTTCTACCGGGATGTGCGTCAGTCAGAATCGGGCAGTCTCGTCGCGCCGTAGCCTGGTGCTAGACGCGGGTTCGCCTCGACGAATCACGTCAGCAGTCAGTCGATGACCGCGATCGTGGCGCGGTCGGTGTCGCGCGCGGTCGGTGTCGCGCGCGATCGGGTCGGATTGGTCAGACTGCCAGCCGGATGCGTCGACCATAGAGCACGCCCGCGACAGCAATCCAGAACGCCACCGTCACCAGCGCGACGGCTAGCGAGACCCACTCGTCGGCAATCCAGGAGGGGTTCGGTCGAAGCACGTTCCAGAACAGCCACGATCGCGCCGTGAGAGTCTGGCCGGCTACTCGCAGCCAGGGTTTGTCGACGAGATCGTTCACCAGTTCCGACAGAAAGTAGATCGCCAGGGGGTTGAACCCGAGCCACAGGAACGGTCGCGCCCACGATCGACGGTGGTAGACGTCGAGCAACAGGTAACACCCGGCAAGGACCAGCGCCGCGATGCCTCCCGTCCACATGACGAAGGAGCCCGTCCACAGCGACTTATTCATGGGCAGCACCAGGGACCAGACCATCCCGACGATCAGCGCCGCGAGTCCCGCGATGGTCAGTCGACCGAGGACCGCTCGCGTCAACTGGTGCCGTTGCAGCCACTCGCCCGCAATCGAGCCCATGAGCGTGGTGCTGACCGCGGGAATCGTGCCGAGCACGCCCTCCGGGTCTCCGCGCGCCGTGAGCACATGCCGTCCGAAGATGGTCATGTCGATGAAGCCGGCCAGGTTATGCGACGGCGCCAGCCCCGCGGGGCGGCCACCAAACTGGACCAGCGTCAGAAGCGCCCAGTGGCACAGCACCAACGCGATGAGGATGGCCGCCCGCCACGTCGGCCGCAGGTGCAGCGCGATCGGCGCCGCGATGAGATAGACCAGGCCGATCCGCTGCAGCACGCCTGGCAGGCGGAGTCCGGAGACGGATGGCAGCGCGGCGACGAGATTCAGCACGACTCCGAGTGCGATCAGCCAGATCGTTCGACGCACAATCCGCCCATACAGATCGCGCTCGTGGTAACCCTGTTGGATCCGTCGTGCGAATGCGAACGGCATTGCTGCGCCGAGAATGAAGAGGAAGCACGGAAACACCATATCGGCGGGTGTGCATCCGTTCCAGTCTGAATGAGACAGCGGCTCGAATACGCTGTTCCAGTTGCCGGGGCTGTTGACCAGGATCATGCCGGCTATGGTGATCCCGCGGAAGGCGTCGAGCGATGCCACGTGCTGACTGCTGGCGTTCAATGCACCACGCGCGTGCCGCCGACGATGTTCACACCGCTGCACCAGCAGGGAATCGGCAGTTCCGGCTCGCCCTCGACGAACAGCTCGCTGTCACCGGCGAAGGACTTCAGGAAATCCGGCATCACCAGCATCTGGCTGTGAAAGGCCTTGAGCGCTTGCCGCTTCGCGGCTTGTTCCGACGCCTGCAGCGTCAGGGTTCTCCATTGCCAGTCACTCGTACCCGTGTCCGCCGATGCTCCGCCGCCGGCGCGGACGCGCTGCTCAGAAAGCCACGGTGGATAGTGAATCACGTAGTGCAGCACTCGTGGCGGGGGCGATCCGGCCCCGACCGCACTGGCCAACGCTTGATGCACCAACAAATGTGTGGCGCAGTGGTCAGGGTGCTCATCGGCCGAGCCGGGAAGTACCACGAGCGTCGGTCGAAATTCCTGGATCAGGCGAGCGAGCTCTCGAATCACGTCGTCGCCACGGTACATCGTCCCGCGAACGAGCTGTTCGGTGTCCGGCGGCGATTCGCGCCTCGTGTACGGCGATGCGTAGGCTGGTCCAGTTCGATTCGTCGACGCCAGCTCACACAGCCCACCGTCGGGAAATCCCAGCAGCCTGACCTGCGATCGATGCACGCCGAGCTGTCGCATCGCGCGGATCGCCTCGCGTTCACGGACCGACCCGTACCACCGATAGGCGTCTGCCGTCGGCGCGACGTGTGGGTTGATCGTCGTGACGCCCTTTGGGAACCCGTCTCCGCCGGTCATCTGCACGACTTGGACCGTTCCGCCCCGGAGCATCACGTGCTGGATGAGGCCGCTTGCACCGAGTGTCGCATCGTCCGGGTGCGGCGAGACGACGAGCGCGCGGACGCGTCCGACGGTCAAGAGCGGTGGCGGCGCCGCGTGAGATGGTTCGCCGCGAATCACGATGGTCGATACGACCATCCAGCCGATCAGAGTGGATCTGAACGAGACTCGGCGAGACGTGGTCATGGCGCGGGAACGGCGAGTACCGCCAGTATACCGTTCAATTACTTTGACGTCAAAGGAATCGAGCAGGACTGTGAATTCACATCCTCCGTGCAAACAGTTGCACCTCAAATAATCGTCGTCGGAGGGTCCACCCCGCGCATGATAGGCTGAGGGGATGCAGGCGAGCGGCGCGATTGAACGGGGGGCGCGGATGGTGCACCGCGAATTCATTGGCCTCTTGATGCTCATCGTCGCCGGAATCGTGGGCCTGCTCCTGACCCGCGCGGCAGCCGCCAGCAATCGCCGGATGCATCGCGACGATGCCGCCGCCTGGTACCACGAATCGCAGCAACTGGTGGGCGCGTCCCGACCGGCTGATGCCGTTGCGGCGCTGCGACATGCCGTCGCCATCGATCGAGACAACACGACCTATCGGCTGGCCCTGGCGAGCGCGCTCGCGGCGAGCGGCGAGGACGAGGGCGCGCGCCAGGTGCTGGTCAATCTTCGTCAACAGGCGCCAGAGGATCCGGAGATCAATCTGCAACTCGCCCGGCTCGAAGCGCGTCGCCAGGATCTCACCGCGGCCGTCCAGTACTATCAGAACGCGCTCCACGGCGTCTGGCCAGCCGATCGCCCGGACGCGCGCCGAACCCTTCGCATCGAGCTCATCGAGTATCTGCTGCGGCACGGACAACAGGGCCGGGCGCTGTCCGAGCTGCTGGTCCTGAGCGCCAACTTGCCGGATGAGTCGACACCCCAGCGCGATATCGGGCGCCTGTTTCTGGCGGCCGGCGATCCGCACCGAGCGCTCGAGCACTTCGTTCGCGCTCTACGCCTGGCGCCCGGGGACGTCGAAGCCGCGGGCGGCGCCGGCGAGGCGGCATTCCTCGCCGGCGACTACGTGCGCGCCCGCACCTACTTGCGCGCCCTTTCGTCGCCATCAGCACGCCTCGTTACCATGCGCGTCATGGCCGACGTGGTGCTGACGAGCGATCCGCTCGCGCCCCGGCTCAAGATCGAGGAACGGCGGCGCCGCCTCACGGTGGGGCTCGATCTGGCGACACGCCGGCTCGAGGCCTGCGCCGCCGC